>Ga0268279_1000942_pt1 | contig 17256 bp, 21 predicted proteins | sample saktaG_6_FD_190142 | JGI IMG/M metagenome (GOLD analysis project Ga0268279, IMG submission 190142) | Saline water microbial communities from Sakinaw Lake, British Columbia, Canada - sak_2010_1_5_80m | ecosystem: Environmental > Aquatic > Non-marine Saline and Alkaline > Saline ...
TTTATGTATTTCATTTTTTAAAGAAAATGAACTATTTCTAGTTATTATTTTTCTTATTCTTATTAAATTTCTTAAACCCCAACCCAACTTCATCTAGTTGTTCCTTGTAAATATCAGAAGGAGAATCCATCATTAAATCTTTTGCTTCCTTGTTCTTAGGAAAAGCAATTACTTCTCTTATATTTTCTTCTCCAACCATTAATTGAACTAATCTATCCATTCCCAATGCAATACCTCCATGAGGCGGTGCTCCAAATTGAAGTGCGTTAAGTAAAAAACCAAATTTACTTTTTGCCTCTGCTTTAGAAATCTTCAAAATATCAAATACTTTTGACTGAACTTCTGAATCATGAATTCTAATACTTCCTCCACCAATTTCAGAACCATTTAAAACAATATCATAAGCTTTTGACTTTGACTTTTCATTAAAATCCAACTTTCCTTTTTTGCCAAGAAGAGGAGCTGTAAAAGGATGGTGAACTGATTTGTATCTTTTATCTTCTTTTGAATACTCAAAAGTTGGAAAATCAAGAACCCAGCAAAAAGCAAATTCATTTATATCCTTTTTATCTTTCCTTAAATCTGGATTATCTACACCATATTTTTTCATTGCTTCTTCATAAGTAATTCTTTTAAAAGGTGTTTTAATATCCTTATCTAAAACTTTCTTAAAAACATGTTTTAACATTCTTTCAGTTACATCTATAATATCTTTCTCCTCTATAAAACTCATCTCAATATCTATCTGGGTAAATTCTGGTTGCCTATCTTTACGTGAATCTTCATCTCTAAAACATCTTGCAATCTGAATATATTTATCAAATCCTGCAACTTGTGATAATTGTTTAAAGATTTGAGGGCTTTGAGGCAAAGCATAAACCTTTCCTTTTTCTTTTCTAGAAGGAACTAAAAAATCACGCGCACCCTCTGGAGTTGATTTTCCCAAAATAGGAGTCTCTATATAAACAAAATCTTCTTTTTCAAAAAACTCTAAAACAGCAGAAGTAATCTTGCCACGCAAGAATATATTCTTTTGCATTCTATCTGTTCTTAAATCTAAAAATCTGTTTTCAAGTCTTATATCTTCTGTATTTTCTGCTTTTAAATCAAAAGGCATTTTAGGACATAAATTAAATATCTCTAGCTCAGAAACACTAACCTCAACCCCTCCTTGCTTGCCCATCTTTTTATTTTCTTGTCCTTTGGGCCGAGATTTAACTTCTCCATTAATTTTAATAGAAGATTCTAGTGTAAGTTTTTTAGCATCTTCAAACCCCTTAGAACTATTTGGGATAATACATTGAACTTTTCCATATCTATCTCTCAAAACAATAAAGACCATTGATTTAAAATATCTAATAGAATCAATCCAACCACAAAGATTTACTTTTTTCCCAGCAAGTTTTTCATTAATTTCGCCAAGATTATGAGTTCTTAACATAAAACATATAGAGAAAGACAATTTATTAATCTTATTATTTTAAATGCTTCTCAATTATCTCCATTGCTTCTCTTCCACCTATCTTTCCTTGGAATTCTTTCATAACTAATCCCATGTAAGCCTTATCAGATAATCCTGGTTTATCTTTTATTATCTTTATGATTCTCTCTTCAACCTTAGAAAGATCTACTTCAGGAGCTTCAAATTTCTCTCCCTTTACAATTTTCTCTAAAACAGATTTAATCTGGCCTTCTGATATTTTTCCTTTTTTAAAATCCAATAAAACAGATTCAAAATGAGAATCTAAAATCTCTTCTACTTCACTTAAATCTTTTTTACTTCTTGCTGCAATTTCTCTAGGATACATTAAAAGAACCTTACCTATTAACAAAGGCTTATTAATTACATTCAAAAGTGCTTTAAATTCTTCAAATTTATTTTGTTTAAACAATAACCTAATCATATCCTTATTTAATCCTAATTTATCTAAATCTTTTTCAATATCTTTCTTTAATTTAGGAATATCTCTCTTAGCTTCATTAATTAAATCTCTAGAAATTTTTAATATAGGTAAATCTGTTTCAGGATACATTCTTGCACTTCCTGGAAGAGGTCTCATAAATTTAGAACTTGCATCAGGTAAAACATTTCTAACTTCCATGTCTGTTGGTTTTTTAGTATCAGATAAATCCCTCTGTCTTTCTATTTCATTATCAATTGCTTTAACAAAAATATCCATATTTTGCATTCCTTTTATCTCAACTCTATTCTCATCTCTAATAGAAATATTAACATCTTGTCTAATTGTTCCAATTCCCCTTTTAACCTTACAACTTCTCAAAATATCTCCAATTTGTAATGCCACTTCTTTTGCATGTTCAGCATCTTTAATATCAGGGGCAGTTACAATTTCAACTAAAGGTATTCCTAATCTATCTAACCTATAGATTTCTTTGCCTTCTTCTCTTTTAACAATTCTAGCAGCATCTTCTTCTAACAATAAAGATTCAATTCCAACTTTTCCTTTAGTGGTTTCTATATGCCCTTTTATAGCAATTAAAACAGTTCTCTGAAAACCAGAAGTATTTGAACCATCAATAACAGTTTTCCTCATAATTTGTGTAAGAGGAATAATTTTCATATTCATTAACAAGGCAATTTGAATAGCTATCTTCAAAGAATCTTTATTAATTTCATGTGGTGGCTCTTCATCTAATTCAACTAAACAAGTAGTATCATATCCTTGATAAACAAACTCTTTATCTAAAGCTGCTTGATATTCTGCAGCCACATCAACACTTCCAGCTTCTCCTGCAACAGCATGAAGTTTTCTCTTAATAACAAAATCTGGTTCTTCACTTCTTAATAAACTAGGACAATTACAAAATAATTTAGAAGTATCTAATTGCTGATGAATTTCTAATCCAGATTTAAATTTCAGTTTCTTATAATCAATTTCAGGCATATAAGAAAAAGAAGAATAGATTATTTAAAACTAGTGTCAATTAAGTTCTGAAAAAGATAATTTTTCTAAGGAGATTTTAGAATCCTTAAAAAGTTTTTTTAGATAAGGAATTAACCCTTCTTCAACAGTTTTATTGCTCTCGCAAGTTACAAGATAAAAAAGACTTTTCCTCTTAAAGTTTAACTCTTTCTTTAAAGAATTTAATACCTTACTAAAATCTCCTGAACCCAAATCTTTTCTGTTATCTCCAAAATTCCTTCCAGAATCTAAGAAGTAGTTGTCCGTAAAATGTGCTTTTGAGAAATAGTAGATTTTCATCTTAAATCTCTTAACAATTTTTCAAGGTTAAGAATAAGGATATCTTTATTGACAAATTTAGAAAATCCTTTTTTAAGATATAAACCAAGAGGAATCTTCAGAACCTCTTTAAAATTTACACACCCAAAATCATTTCCTTTTACCACTATATTATTCGCATTTAGTATCTTATTAGAAGGAGCATTACAAGTATAATGGAAAAAAGAGTTTTCACTATTAATAAAAACAGGCAAGTATTCTAATGAATGCGGTTTATGTCCTTCCATAATCTAAAGACTTAAAAACAATATTTAAACCTTTCCATGTGTAACTCCTAGAGAGTCACAACTGTCATATAATAAGAGTGATAACATTTATAACTTTTAATTTTTTTATATAAACATGAAGAAAAAGAGTGTGAAGAAAGAGGTTATAATAAGAAATTCTGAAAATCACCCTATTTTTGGTTCTAGGACCATTGGACAAAGAGCATCAGATGGTCTAACAAAAGCAGCAGGTAGTTGGGCTTTCATAATTAGTTTTCTTATCTTTATTGCTTTATGGATGTTTGTAAATATAAGATTGCTTATTCAATATAATTTAGGAAATCCTTGGGACCCTTATCCATTTATTCTTTTAAACTTAGTATTATCTTGTCTTGCAGCTATTCAAGCCCCAATAATATTAATGAGTCAAAATAGACAAACTCAAAGAGATAGAATCAAGGCAGAAAGTGACTATAAAATAAATAAAAAAGCAGAAAAGGAAATTCAAGAGATAAAAAGCTTATTAATGAGAAGACATAGAAAATAATTATTCTTCTAAGATAATTTTAAAATCTCTTTCAGATAACTTCTTCCCTAATTTAGGAACATAAACATTAACTTTAACTCCTTCTTTTTTTAAAGCATCTACTTGATTTTTTAAATATCTAATTGCGTTTTGAAATTCTGTTGAATCTCCTCTATACATAGAATCAAGCCTATAAGAATCAGAAAGGGTTTGATTAAAACTAATTCTTCCATTAAATTTTGTTCTTATTTCATATTTTGCAATTAATTTAACTTTTATCTCTCTCGGAGGTATTTGTTCTAATAAAATATCTGCTCTTTCTAGTACATCTTTGGATAATTTATGTATAGCTTCTTCTACATTTGTTGGTCTTCCAAATACTAAATATTTTAGACTTTTCATTTTCGAGTTCATTTTAAAGCTAGAAACTCTTTTTAAATGTTTACCCCTTTTTTTCGAATTTATAGGAAAATTTATAAAAAATAAGCCCCTAAGAATATTATGGATCTTGAACACAATTCTAGAGAAATAGTCCCAGATTGTTTTGAAAAAAATCCAAATATAAAATATACCCGTCAAGAACTAACCATAATTGAAGGTACAGAAAAAGGAGGAGAGAACGATACTTCTGAAGGAGCGACAGAAAGATTTTGGGGAAAGCTGGAAGCTCAAAAAAATAAGAAATATCAAGAAGACCAAAAAAATTATAGAAATAAAAATTAATTCTCCAACTTATTATTAAACTCACCAGAAATATTCTCCAACATTTTTTCCTTAACATTCCAATCTTTATGTCCTAAAACCCAACCTAATTTAACTAAAGCTGTTTCAGCCAACATATCTTCCAGATAAATAACTCCTGTTTCTAATATCTCTCTTCCATTAGAATAAACTAAAGGATCTAATCGACCATAAATTGCCTGAGCCACTGAACAAACAACTAATCCTTTATTAATAACTTCTTTTAGTTTTTTAGTCCATGACTTTGTAGCTCTTTTTGTTGCAACATGCCCTAACCCCCCCATCTCCAAAACAATTCCCTTATATTTTTTCTTAACATAATAATCTAAAATATCTGGATCTTGGCCAGGGTAAAATTTAATCAAGGCAACTGCATCTTCAAATTTCAAATCTGTTTTTACCTTGTTCTTGTTCCTAACATTATAATCTGATAATTTAGAAATAGTATCTGAAGAAATATTTGCAAAAGGTTTTGAGTTTACAACTTTAAATGCATCTCTTTTTGAAGTATGCAATTTTCTTACTTTTGTCCCAGGCATTGCATAACAAAAATCATCATTTGAAGAAGAATGTCCAACAATCATAACTTCTGCCATATCAGAAATAGCAGCTAAAGCAGAACATTGTAAATTCAAATTTGCATCAGAAGAAGCTCTGTCAATACTTCTTTGTGAATATGTTAAAACAACAGGTTTACTTAAATCTCTAAGAAAAAATGAAAGAGCAGCAGAAGTATAATGTAAAAAATCTGTTCCATGTGTTATTATAACTCCTTTAATATTTTGATTATTCAAAAGTTTTTCAACAACCTTTGCAATTTTCTGCCAGTCTTTAAAATCCATATCCTCAGATGCTTTCATAAATGGAACCTCAACTTTCAAAACATTCACTTTTTCAAATAAACCAGGATAAAACTTGAAAAGAGTTTCAGGGTCTGTAAGCCAATCAACTCCTCCTTTTGTGGGATTTAATCTAGCAGCAATTGTACCTCCAGTAATAATCATTGCAATATTTGGTTTTTTACTATCCTTTTCAACTTTTACCTCTTCTGTTTTCTCCTTTGCTTTTCTTAAAACCCTAATATAAGAAACATCTTTTTTATTAAATCCAATGTTATATCCTGAATCTAGCTTTAATAAAACAGTAGCTTTTTCTGATTTAGGAACTTCTAAAAGAACTCCTTCATAAATTGTTTTCATTAAATGTATTTCAACATAATCTCCTGGTTCTGCCATATAAAATAAAACCCTAGAAGATATAAAAAACTATCCTAAAACCAACCAAAGTTCCCTAATAACACCCAATACAAAAATAAGAATTAAAAATCCAATTACAAACCAATTAACAGGAACTGAGTATTCGGGTTTTCTATTTCCTTCTTTCTTTGCTTTTTTAATCATTAAAAGAATTAAAATAGCTACTAACCCTCCTGAAACAACCCCTCCAATAGATAATATTCTAGTAAATGAGAAAAAATCAAAAAACCTAATAAATAAAAATATTAAAAGAGGTGTAAGAGATGTGAAAATCCATGCTTTCTTCTTCTTCATTCTTTCATCAAACATAAAACTTGTTTCTAATGCATTTCCTAAGGCAAACCAAGAAGTAAACATTGTAAATATACCTAAAAACACAAAAATAGTTCCTAAGGCTAAAGTAGCTATCTCCGGAGTTCCAGTACCTTTAAATCCAACAACAACTAATGCAAATAAAATATAAAATATAACGCAAACCAAAGTTCCAGTAATTAAAACCTTCTTCATTAATTTCTCTTTGTTACCTAAAACAATCTCAACCTCAGGTATTGCGTGAAAAGACATTAAAGCAAATAAAATAACTCCAAAAGGAAGGAGAATATTTCCAATATTAAAATATACTATATTAATAATTTCTATTTTGTTAAAAAACAATATAACTATCAAAAGAAGTAATCCTAATACAATTGAAACCCCTATTTTTTCATATTTTTTCAAAGCTTTTAATCCTCTCCGCAATAACCCTGACATTCCCACCCCAAATAAGATACCAAAAAGAGTAGTATAACTTGAATCTCCAAAAACTAAAAAGCTAATACTTTGTCCAATACCCAACATATACGCAACAATTGCAGCATAAATACCAAAAAGTGTTGCAAACTCCATAAATCTTTTTCCTTTTTTTCCAAGATATTTCCCAGTATAACCTATAAGTTGGTGATTTCCTTTTGTTCTTAAAGAAATCTCACCCATATACAAATTAACAAGAAGGATAATCCCCCCAATTAAGAGAATATAAGCCAAAGCTACAAAAAAGCCAGCTTGTGCTGCAACATAAGGTATACCTAAAACACCTGCTCCAATACATGTTCCAATAAGAATGGATGTTGCTACCCAAAATTTTTTATTCTCTTGTTTCATTTTAACCGTCAATTCTTACTAAAACCTCCTCTTTACTTATTTCTTCCAAAGTTTGGGAATCAAAATAAAAGGAAGTAGATTGCACATGAATTCCCCCAAAAACCCCTATAGATTGAGCAGATTCCACACAAGAACATTTAATAAAATTATAATCAGAATTATTGTATGATGTGTAATAATTATTATCCCCACACTTATCTATGCAAAAATCTTCTGCAATTTCACCCTGGGTTAATTCAGGATATTTGTTATTAATGTCCATTGTAAAAAAAACAACTAAAACAGCCACAATTAAAATTACAAAAATCAAGATAATTATTAAAAGAATTTTATTATATTTGGATTTTTCTTGTTTCATATTTATCACACTCTTTATAGGCTCGGAGGGAATTGAACCCTCATCTACAGGGCCGAAACCTGTTGTCCTGTCCGTTGAACGACGAGCCTTTGAACACTCTTTTATTAAAAGTATGATGTAAAAAAGGTTTTTATACCTTAAGATTTCACCTTCTGTAAATTAAATAAGTTAATTTTAAATAGATATTTCTGCTTAAATTCTTATGACCAAAAAATCAAAAGAAGGTTTAAGTGTAAAAAAAGAGGAAAACTTTAGTGAATGGTTTAGCCAAGTCCTTGAAAAAGCAGAGTTAATAGATCTTAGATTAGACATTAAAGGCTTTATGGTATTCAGACCATTAGCTGCAATGACTATAGAAAATATGTTCAGATTATATGAGGAAGAGCTTCAAAAAAAAGGACATAAACCAACCTTCATGCCTTTAGTAATTCCAGAAGCAAATTTAAAACAAGAATCTTCACATGTTCAAGGATTTACTCCTGAAGTTTTTTGGTTAAAAGAAATAGGAAAAGAAAGATTAGCCCTAAGACCTACTAGTGAAACTTTATACACACCTATGTTTAAATTATGGATTCGAAGTCATAGAGACTTACCAATGAAACTTTATCAAAGAGGCTCTGTTTTCCGTTTTGACACAAAAGCTACACGACCATTAATCCGTACTAGAGAGATTATCTGGATTGAAGCACACGATGCATTTGCAACAAAAAAAGAAGCAGAAAATCAAGTTCAAGAAGATATTCATACAACAGAAAAAATAATGCATCAAAAATTTGGGATTCCTTTCTTAGCTATAAAAAGGCCTCAGTGGGACAAATTTCCAGGGGCAGAATATACAGTAGGCTCAGATGTTTTTATGCCAGATGGAAAATTAATACAACAACCTTCTACACATTTAATGGGACAAAAATTCTCAAAAGCTTTTGACGCAAAATTCAAAAATATAAAAGGAGAAGAAGAATACTTGTGGACAACTGCATATGGTCCTGCAATGTCAAGGATATTAGCTTCTATAATATCAACACATGGAGATGATCAAGGATTAATTTTCCCCTTTTGTATAGCTCCAACTCAAACAATAATAATTCCCATCTTTAATGCAAAAAATAAAAACCAGATAATTAAAGAAGCAACTAAATTAAAAGAAAAGTTAAATTTAATTGGGATAAGAACTGAAATAGATGCAAGTGAAAAAAGACCAGGAGAAAAGTATAATTATTGGGAACTAAGAGGGGTTCCATTTAGAATAGAAATAGGAGAAAAAGAATTTAGGAGTAAGAAAATAACTTTATCTACCAGAGATATCAAAGAAAAAGAAACCTTGCCTATTAAAAACATTTCAAAATTAAAAGCTCTCGCAGAAAAATATGATACAAGATTAAAAGAAAAAGCAGAGAAATTTATGAAATGTAGTGTTGTTAATTCCAAAACAAAACAAGATGTTAAAAATGCTATTAAAGACAAAAAAGTTGCGAGAACTAATTTCTGTTCAATAGATAAACAAGGTGAAAAATGTGCAGGAATTGTTGAAAAAGAATTCGATGCAGAAGTCAGAGGGGTCTTAGCAAATAAAAAAGAAAAATCAACTGGAAAATGCATTATTTGCGGAAAGCCTGCAAAAGAAGTTGTATATATTGGTCGAAGTTATTGAAAGCGACAAAATTAATTTATTAATAACGACTTTTAATGACTGAAATAAAAAGTTATTGAAAGTGAAAAAATTAATTTATTAATAATGATTGAGATAAGAAGTTATTGAAACATATTAAATACTAACTAGCAATAAAAATTCTATTTTTCAGAATTATTTTATTCGCATCCTATACAAGAGTTTAGCTCATCTTCTAGTCGTAAAGTAACCTCTAACAAGAAGCTTAGCTCTTCTTCTACAATTTTTTGTTCCATGTTTTTTTGAGTTTCCATCTTATAAACCTCAAATTAAAAACAGAAGTATTCTTAGGCCTGAATTTTATTAGAAAGAGTGTCCAATTCAATTCAGGCGTAAGAAAGATCCCTGAATTAAATTGAGATAGTTTTAATCAGAGTGTAAACTAAAAAATTCATGCACGAACTTCTCACCCAACACTCATTTCTCATAACATATTTAAGAATTAGTTATTTTTATAGTTTTCTATTCTATTAATTTCCTCAATTCCTCTTCAAATTTCTCAACATCTCCTAATCTCATTTGAGCCCCAATAGCATCCCTATGTCCTCCCCCTGTAGCTCCCTCTATTTTCTCAATTATCTTTACAGCTTTATCCCTAATATTGTTTCCCCTTATAGAAAAGCTAGCTCTTCCTTCTTTAATCCTGACAACAGCTATCACCTTTTCTGGAAATAAATATCTTAACTTATTTGAAACTTCCGCACTCATACCAATTTCTCCGCCATATTTAAAAAAGAGAAGTTTACCAGATTTTTTCTCTTCTTCTTTTGCTTTTTCAATTATTATTTTATATTTTTCATATAATTCATTATATCTACTCTGCATTGAATGTGTTTTTGTATTTTCTTCAAGAACATCATAAGGAGATTTAACCTTCATTAACAATTTTAACATATTAATTACATTTGTTGTTCTATCCATTAAAGCAAAAGCAAACATAGTTGTAATCTCACCAATTCTAGAATTATAAATTATCTCAAAAGCATCCTTAGAATCAATTGTTAAATCTTTAAACTCTTTTCTAAAATCAGAATAATAATCTGGAACAAATTTGTCAGATATAGAACCGACTATTGAAATCCACATATCTTCTTTTTTATTAGTTATTTGGTAACAGAGGGCAGTAACAGGTTCATTAGATTTTTTCTTATTAAATATGGGATTATAATAATTTACAAATTTAGGAACCTTTTTATCCATTTCATGATGATCAATCCAAACCACAGGTAAATTAATCTTTTCAACTTCATCAAAAAATTCCTTAGAAACTTCTGGTTGATCCAAGATAAAGAGATAATCTGGCTCTAATTCATTAATCTTTCTAAAATAATCTTTTGTTAATTCAGGAGCTGTTTTAACAGGGAATCCTTTTCCTCTTCCAATATATCTTTGCAATAAAAGAAAAGAACAAAGCCCATCATTATCATTATCAAAAAAGAATAAAGGATTTTGTGCTTTATCAAGATGTTCTTTAATTTCGCTTACTTGTTTTTTAGTTAACATTTAAATTCTTTTTCCTATACTTATCCTCTCTCTTAAATTATAGATTTCTTCTTTAAAAAAGGTTACCAAACCTTCATTTCCTAAAACCTCTAAAAGTTCTTCATCACTTGCAACTAAAAGATTATCTAATCTCTTAAATCTCTTTATCAAAGCAGTAGTGTGTCTTTCTAAAAGATTTGTTTTACTTAGGATTCTTAAACCTCTTGGAAAAATAGGTTTATCATGGAGCTCTTCAAAAAGCATTCTGGAAATATTCATTGGTTCTAACAAGAAATCAAGATCCATTTTACTTAATAATTTATAAGCGAAAGAGAGATTAAAACCAAAATAATCTTTCAAAAGCATCTTTTCTTCTTTATCAAGATTCCTTATAGATTCTTTTAAACCCATATTAATCACCATTCCTTCTTTTCCTAGTTCAGCTAAATATCTCTTGATTATATTAGAAATTCTTTTTATAATCTCTAATCTTTGTAAAACAGAAGAAACATCATTAATAGTTCCTAATCTTTTTAATTCTAATAAATTTAGATTATCTAAAGAATCATTAAAAATATCTTTTTGCTTTTCAAGAGTTTGTAATGTTTCTGTCGCCCTTCTAAGAATTTCAGAACTTGCTGCTAACACATATGAAGTTTCTTTATAATAAAGGGTAATCTTATTTTTTCTCTCAGAAACTGCTACAACAATTGTTTGTGCTTGTTTAGCTGTTCTATCTGCAGCTTTATGTCTTATCCCTGTTTCTCTTGTGGTAGTTCCTTGAATTGGAGAAAGAAGAGTATTTGCATAAAGAATTTTCTTTAAATCTTTAGATAAGATAATTGCCCCATCCATTTTAGATAATTCAACTAATTTTTGTGGGCTAAACTTTGCATTAACTCTAAATCCTTTTTCAATAATCTTTTCTAAACTTCCATTATCAATAACAATCAAAGCCCCCATTCTTGCCATAAGCAAATCATTAAGGGCTGCTCTAATAGAAGTTCCAGGTGCAAACATTTTAAGAACATCTACAAAATCCTTCTCTTTTTTAGCTTTAATTTTTTTTGAAGAAATCTTAACAACTTCTTGTTCTTTTGAATTATTCTCTTCTATAAAACTTTTAACAACTTCTTGTTTTTTTGAACTTTCCTCTTTCATATAAAAAAGAAATTTCCCAAATATATAAATTTTTAGTAGATTTATTTAACAGAAGCGTAAATTAGAGGTAAAGCAATAGTTGCATCACAAAAGACATCTACAAAGTTTGCATCTCCTTTCATCTTTCCCCAAGAAATCCCTTCTCTCAAAGGAGCACCTGAACTCCCTCCTGGTTCTGTTCTATCTGTTGTTATTTGAATCCCATAATCCGCACCTTTTGAAAATTGTAAAGATTGTTGAATAAAGTTTTTTGGTGTCCCTCCACCAACATAAATAATTCCTGCCTTCTTAGCTTTCCATGAGAAATCTATAAGATCATTCATATCTGCAAAAACATCAATATTTGTTTTTTCTTTCCCCTCTGCAATCCTTCCCCAAATCATAAGTCCTATTCCAGAATCTGCAATTCCAGGACAAAAAATAGGGAGCTTCTTTTCATAACATTTCTTTAAAATCCCTTCTCCAGGAGATAATTCCCCTATCTTCCACAAGAAATCCTTAATATTATCACATTTTCTTAGTTCTTCATAATTTTCCTTGAAAAAATCTTCTAATTTTTCGTAAACAGAATTCTTCATAAAAACATTATGAATCCTATCAATTCCTTCTTTGTTTAATTTTTCATCATCTTCAAATTCACTTCCAGAATAATGTTTTTCTCCTAAAGATTCAATTAAATCATGAGTAAGGTTTGCCCCTGTAGTTACAAAGATATCTACATCTTCAAGCATATCCATTATAATCTGTTTCATTCCTGCAGGAACCATTGCACCTGCAACTCCTAGAAAAACCTTACATTCTTCATCTTCAAACATTTTCTTCATAATAGAACTTGCTTCAGATATTTTTTTAGCTCCAAACCCCATGTTTCCCATCTTCTCAGTTAAATCTGAAACATTCATATCTTTCTCTATTTTAAGATGTTTAATCTCTTTCATAATAATCTGTTAAAAACTTAATTTTAAAAAGTTATGCATTGATTAGCCTAATCTGAAGATAACCTATATATTTTATAATCTAAATATTTTTAAACAAAAAACCATGTTTAAGTATACAATGAATAAATGGCTTGGACTTTTTATTGGATTAATCTTAGTGGTTGCTACAGTATATTTTGCTGGAATGAATACTTGGGGACTTAGATATGCTGCAATAACTGTATTCAAAGGAATGTTAATCTGGATTGTGTTCTTTATAGGGTTATTACTAATAATCTTGGGCATAAGTGATTTAAAAGATTAGTTTCTTAAAAAAGATATAAGTGTTCCTTCTATGATTCCTGCAATAATTAAAAGAGGAATTACAATAAATAAGAATATTCTTAGAGAATTTAAAAGAAAATCTCTAAATGATTCTTGCTTCTTCTTTTGAAAAACAAAACTTCCTAATTTTAAACCAAGCCCTAATGAAATAAAAAGAGCAGGTAATTCAAATATTCCATGAGGCAAAAGTCTCCATAAACTAAAAACACCATATTCTGATACAGTTAATGAAGAAACAAATCCTAAAACATATCCATTAGCTATAAGTGCTAGAATAGGAAATACTCCTAGCACAACACCAAAAGTCATCCCAAAAAAACTACTTTTAAGATTATTAAGGAGGATAAAACCTATAAGTTCAGTTGCAGACATTCCTTGTGTTTTTTCTAATAATTCTTGTATAAATGTAAAGATATAATTTAAAATATGCTCAGGAGGTGGAACAAGAAAAGCAAGAATAAAGAAAGCAAAAAAAACCACTATAGACACATAAATAAAATTTTTAGACTCTTTAATATACTTCCAGCTTTGTTTATATTCTCTTTTTAAATTAAAACCTCTTTTTTTCTTCATTATGAAAAGTGTTTTTGAATTGCTCTAATCTTATTGGGATATCTTGTTCTTAAGTATATTCCGTATATTAAACCAACAATTAAACCGCCAAGATGTGCAGTATTTCCTATTCCAATATTTGCTGCAGCAGAAATTATCCATAAAACTATTAATAATCCAGGGGCAGCATATTTCATCTTTATAGGTATTGGAATAAACATGACATAAACAGGAAGGTTTGGAGTCAACAATACCAAAAGACCTACTAATCCAAATAAAGCTCCTGAAGCACCAACAGCATAAGCATTAATATCAGCTGAGAAAATTAAAGATAATAAAACAAAAGATAGTCCTGCAATTAATCCTGAAATTAAATAAAATAATATATATCTCTTCTGTCCCAATATTTTTTCAACTAAAGACCCTATAAAAAATAATGACAACATATTCACTAAAAGATGGAAGAAACTCCCGTGCATAAACATACTCGTTAAAAATGTCCAAACATATTGTCCAGCAAATATATTTGCTGGTTGTAAAGCAATAAAATCAATAGATAAAAGTTCAGTGGAAATTAATATTAAAAAAAGTATAAATAAAACTATGTTTGTAAAAATCAATGTAGTATTTACACTTAAACCACTTAGAATATTTCTTTTCTTTGGGGGAACCCTATAAACTCTAACCATTTACTTCTTCTTTTTTGCAGATTTAGTCTTCTTAACAGATACTTTTTTCTTTACTAGCTTTTTCTTAACAACTTTCTTTTTTGCCCCAGAATTCCGTGCTTTGGGGCCTCGAAGAGGTACTCGCCCCTCCTTGGGGTACGCCGAGTGGCGCACAACTTTTTTCTTAACAGCTTTTTTCTTAACAGATTTACTAGTTTGCTTTTCTAACTTCTTCTTTGTAGCTTTTCTCTTTGCTGCAGCAGCAACTTTTTTCTTTGCTTTTTCAACTATTTCTAACTTAACCTCTTTTGCACGTTGTTTATCAAACTTATCCTGTTCTTTATTAATCTCTCCGTGAACTAATTTTAATTTTCCTTCTAATTTATCTAATTCCTTTTTAAATTCCTTTAAAATCTTAGCATTGTCCTTTAAACTATAAACTTCTCCACATTCATTACAAGTAAAGTCATGTAATAATGCATTTTCTGCATTAACTTCAATATTACATTGTTCGCACACATAAAATTCCTTAGTTTCTCTACTCTTTATCTGGTTTTTTAATTGCTCAATTCTCTTATCAATTATATTCTTTAAAAATTCTAGAGATTTCAAGGGTTCAATTTTCCAGAAATAAGTATACCACCCCTTTCTTTTATCTTTCTTTCTTATTGAGGAAATCAACCCATTATCAGATATTTTGTATAAGATATTTCTAGTTTGGTTAATTGTAATCCCTAATTTCTTTGCAATTATAAATTCATTTATATATTTCTTCCCATCTAGCATATCAATTATATCTTCTGCCTGTTTACCGACGACAATGACTACTACTTCTTTAAGAAATGTTTTAAGCATCTTTCTATTAAAAATAATCCAAATAAATACCTTTCGGTTTATTCATTAAAAAGATAAAAGTTTTTAAACCTATATGGTATTTTATATATATCCAAAACTCTATATTAAAATAGTATTAATCAATAGAGTTCAAATACAAAATGGGATTATTTAAAAAAGAAAAAACAAGTGAAAACATAAAGGAACTCCCTAAATTGCCTGAACTTCCTAGACTTCCAGAGCTAGGAAATATAAATGAAAAAGGACTTTATTCTCAATCAGTTAATCAACTACCAAGGTTCCCAAATAATTCTCTTGGAGAAAAATTTTCTCAGAATACGATTAAAGAAGCTGTAGCTGGGGAGGAAGAAGGTGATGAGGGTTTCTATGTAAATGATTTTGTGGGAGAGACACAAATGATGCAGAAACCTACAAAAACACAATTTAGTCAAGAGATTTCTCCTGGATTTCACGAAGCATCGACAAGAATTAGAAAAGCAGAACCAGTTTTTATAAGATTAGATAAATTTGAAGAAAGTCTAAATTTATTTAAAAAAACAAAAAAGCAAATATCTGAAATAGAAACTATGCTTAACAACATTAAAAAATTAAAAGATGAGGAAGAAAAAGAATTAGAGTTTTGGGAAAAAGAAATGCAATCAATAAAAATACAAATTGAAAAAGTGGATAAAGATATTTTTTCTAAGATAGAATGAATGAAATAATCCACATAAAATTAGAATATGATGAAGCACTTCAATCTAAAAAAGATATTTTAAGTTCTGAACTTGGGTTACTAAAAGTTGCAAAAGCCATAAAAAAACACCAAATATTAAGATCAGATGAACTCCAAATAAAATTAAGATTGCATAGAAAATTAAAAGAATTAAAAACAAATATAGGAAAATTACAGCAAGTTCTTCCTAAAATAAAAATACCTGAGATACTTGAAGGAAAAAGAGAATCTTCTGAAGAACCTATGATTCCCAAGGTAGAAAAAAGAGCCCACGATAGTAGTTTAGAATCTCAATTAGAAGATATTCAAGCAAGATTAAAGCAGCTTGGTTAACATCAAACAATTTTTAAAACTCTGTTTCTTAAGAAGAACATGGTTGATAGAAAAGAATTAATAAAAAAGTATTTAGAGTTTTTTAAATCAAAAGACCACAAAATCATTTCAAATACTTCACTTATTCCTGAAAATGACCCCACAGCATTATTCATAAGTGCAGGAATGCATCCTTTAGTTCCTTTTTTACTTGGCCAACATCATCCTTCTGGAAAGCGACTTTGTAATGTTCAAAAATGTATTAGAACTACAGATATAGAAGAAGTAGGAGATGAAACACACCACACATTCTTTGAAATGCTTGGAAATTGGAGTCTAGGAGATTATTGGAAAGAAGATTCAATTAAATATAGTTTTGAATTTTTAACTAAAGAATTAAAGATTTCAAAAGAAAAATTAGCAGTTACAATTTTCGCAGGAGAAAAAGATACTATTTCTGCAGATCAAGATTCAAAAAAATTATGGGAAAAATTAAAAATTTCAAAAATTACTCTTCTGAGAAAAGAAGATAATTGGTGGGGTCCAGTAGGAACAACAGGACCATGTGGACCAGACACGGAAATTTTCTGTTGGAATTCAAAAAATCCGGTCCCAGAAAAATTTAATCCAAATGACTCTACTCTTGCTACTAGCGGAAATAAATGGGTAGAAATTTGGAACAATGTTTTTATGGAGTGTAACAAAACATCTAAAGGTAAATTTGAACCTTTAAAACAAAAGAATGTAGATACTGGAATGGGTGTTGAAAGAACAGTTGCTATATTAAATAGATTAGAAGATAATTATTTAGCAGATATGTGGAAACCAATTATAGAAGAAATTGAAGAAATATCTAAAAAACCTTACAAAGGTAATGAAAGGGCTATGAGAATTATTGCTGATCATATAAAAGCGGCAGTTTTTATTATTGCTGATGGATTCTCTCCTTCAAATACAGAACAAGGATATGTTCTTAGAAGATTAATTAGAAAAGCTGTAAGATATGGAAGAGAACTGAAAATTAAAAATTTTGTATCTAAAGTTGCAAAACCCGTATTCAAAATATATCTTGATTACCCAGAATTAAAGA
>Ga0268279_1000944_pt1 | contig 17236 bp, 15 predicted proteins | sample saktaG_6_FD_190142 | JGI IMG/M metagenome (GOLD analysis project Ga0268279, IMG submission 190142) | Saline water microbial communities from Sakinaw Lake, British Columbia, Canada - sak_2010_1_5_80m | ecosystem: Environmental > Aquatic > Non-marine Saline and Alkaline > Saline ...
AAATTCTTTTGTTTCTTCGGTAATTCTTCTACTAAAAATTTCGTATATCTTTAATTTTTTCTCTTCACTGTCCATAATAAAATATTAGGCCTCTCGGTCGCTTGAACCGAGCACATGCCTGCTCCGGGAAGCGGACGATGTGCGAACCTATTTTATGACCACAAGAGAGTGGTTTGAAATACCAACCTTGGCTGCTCCTTAATCTACCCCACCCTGCCACTCACTATATCTCCAAGACTGAGAGAAATTTACGCTACACCGTGATCTCAATCAATTTCAGAATCAGCCAAGAAATAATTAGAAAAACGACTGAGAATATGGGCACAAACGCAAATTTCAACCTATCTTTTGGATTAAATGTCCAAGAGGAATAACCAGCTGATTTTAACTGAGCAAATAAAGGCCTGTCTTCTATTTTAATTTTCTTAATTAATAAGGCAAATATTAGGGCGGCAATTGGCGTAATTGAAAGAAGAAGTATTACTGTATCCTCAAAATAAAAATTAAAAGGGCCAAATAAGAGCTGCAATTGAGAAATAAACGAAAGAAGGCCAATAATTGAAAGAGGGGCAGCTATCGGCAATAAGAAAATAGCTGTTTTGCGCCTCCAGGAATACCCCTTTTCTTTTATTTTATTAATCAGGGGTTCTATGTTTTTATCTTTTTCTTTTGTTCTAATAAAGATTGTTGTTATTGCTACCCCCATAACCGACAAACAATTTGATAAACCTACTAATGCTAACTTTAAAATACAATTTTTCATTCTTAAATCCTTGAATACAATCCACCCCGCTATGATCCCAGCAATAACAGAACTTAGAATTAGCAAAAGAGTTCCGCTGACCCAAGGATGCTGAGCAAAAAATAAGGAATAATAAGTCCCTATCGGTGAACGTGGCATTATCCATAAATCCTCAGTAAAAAATTTAGACGGGGCTTCAATCTCAATTTTTGTATATTTAACATTTTCAGAAGAACCGTTATAAAAATTTTCGGGCCATTCCGCTAGGCCAAGAATATCATCTATAAAGACATAATATTCGGGCTTAATATAATCATCGATGAAATATTCGATCTTAGTATAACTTTCAATATCTTTAAATATTTTGGGCGACACATGCCCAATAATCCTAATGCTAATTGGGATAGATTCGCTTCCATATACGCTGGTGGGAAATAATGGATAATAGATTTTTTGAGTTGGGAAAGTTACGAAAATTCCTCTTTGTTTTGATCCAAAGTTCGGAGTTATGACGTCTGTTTGTGAAATCCATGAGGCAACAAAGGTAAATTCTTTCCCAATATAGTAGTCTAAAACAGGAATAGTCCCTTCTTTAATTTTTAAATTTTTGTCCTGAAAATATTGATATAGAGCGCCAGCTGTTTTCGCGGTAATCACTTCAGTGATAATGCCTTCCTTCTCTATATGCTCATATACTATAACATCCGTCTCTATTGATGGTCTCCCTCCTGCCGACAGGGGAGGAGGAGCATCCCCTCCAACGGAAACTTCGTATGTGCCCATCCCCCACCAATCGATGAAAGGAATCGTATAAATTTGAGTAGCTGGCAGAACTTTTTTAACCTCAAGCAGATTTGATTTCGCCTTCTTGGTAATATTTTCTCCGTTTAATCTTGGAAATTCAGTGACGACATCAATGACTACTCTATCCGGCTCACTGGGGACTGGAAAAAGCCAGATAGCATCCTTGTCTGCCTCCTCTATGCCGATGCTTAGAATCATCTTTTCTAATCCCTTCTCATAATTAATAAAGGCCTGTTGGTTGCTTTCGCCCACATAGTCCCAGCGATCTGAATATGGATCTGGTTTGATAATCATTCCATCCGCTAAAACAAGTTTGGGGACTATAGATGAAAGCATTAATAGGATGCTTAAGAAAATGAGGGTCTTGGGTTGCGTGTTCATAGAAGTGATATTTTAATGATTATGTATGGTTTTAACGCACTCCATATAAGCAACGACATTAGGGGCCTGTTTTATTTTAAAATCTTAAAGGTAGATAATACCGAATTTGCTAAAAGATAATTTTCTTTGGGATTTAAAATTTTCGAACTAGTCTGGGGTTCATCGATGGGAAATTGGATTTGATAAACCTCTTCTTTATCGGGCCAACTAATAAAAATAATTTTAATGGTAGGTTCTCCCTCTATCCCAAGATATACTCCATGTAATTCATGGGCTGATTGATCTCCTATTAAAATTTTTCTTTCGTCTTCATATGAAACCGGATATTGAGGAACTGTTCTATCCATTTCTTCTAACCAAAATTTTGAATATTCTTCGCTATTCAACTTATTTGGATTATCAATTTTAGCTACTGAAAAATTATAGTAATAAGATTCCTCAACGATTCTGAGTTCTACTTTTGATTGAAATTCAAAAAGTTCCCAATTATTTGGATACTTAAATTCAAAACCCCGCTCTTGATTTTTATAAAGTTTCCAATCAGACATATCTATCTCTTCGCCTATGTCGCTATTAGATAAAGATTTGTCCTCAGATGGTTTTTGTCCTAGAACGAACCACCAAACCAAAAAACCAACCATAAGAATAATTAAAATAACTAATATAATCTTTTTCCAGTGCATATTTTTATGTTAATTGATTATTTCATAATACCAAAAAACCGCTCAAAAAGCGACTCTTTGATGCCTCTCGGTCGCTTGAACCGAGCACATGCCTGCTCCACTTGATAAGGATTGTTCACAACAAATTTATAAAATTTAGTTATTTCTTAATCACTTTCTTTTCGGAATTATCACTTAAAATTATATCAAAACACTCATACAATAATTTTCGTTTCTTCTCCTCAGACAATGGAAATCCTTTAATGGTTATTCGGAATTCTTCTTTTTTCAATTTCCTTTTTATCATAGGAGAATAATCGCTCTATAATGATAAGGGCGACTGCTCCACATAATCAAAATCCAAATTCTTAGAGCGGTTTTTGACAAAAATCTTCTCCGTTTTCTTATTATTTTTCTTCTGAGTTCCATATTTTATGTGGTATTCAATCCCCTTATCTTTACAAAATTCAACAACGGTTTCCGCACATTCCTGATAAAAAGATTTATTATTGTAAAACTGGCTTGATTCAACGTTGTAATTCAGTTTTCCAAATATAATCTTATCTACGAAAGAAACTTTTTCTAAGATTTTTAGTAAATCCTGTTTTGCTAAATTCGGCGTGGGATACGGCTCCATACTAATCCATGTTTTTAAGCCTTTATTATGCAGATACTTCAATGACGTAATCCTGTCTTTATAAGGGGCAGAATAAGGCTCAAATCTTTTTTTAAATTCTTCGTCTAAGGATACTATAGTAATTCCATATTCGTTGTTCGTGCCGTATTTTTTTACATTAACTAAATCTTTTGGATAAATTCCCTTTGTTAGAACAACGCAGCGGATACTATCTTTGTTTAATCTCTTGATTATCTTTAATGTCAGGTCTCCCACTTCGGGATATTTATACATAAAAGGATCTGTAGAAAAACAAAGGTGAACAAATTTAATCTTATCCTTATATTTTGGAATTTCTTTATCCAGTAATTCTAAGGCATTGCCTACAATTTTTGGCTTAATCCAATCCTCATAATTTTTTATTTTCCCGTACCTCTTAGCCATCATCATCGCATAGCAAGGGAATCTACATCCATGCGCACATCCTTCTATATGATTAATACAAAAATCGGCGTATTCAACACCGCTTTGGTATAAGAGAGTTTTACGAAGTATCGTCTTCATATTTAAATTATACCATTTTTGTGACGATTATAAAAACTCCGCGATGCAATGCGATGGAAAAGTATATTTTCTCCTCTTTCCTTCGCATTTTATCTTAATCTCTGGGGGTTGAGATTTCTCCATTGGCACGAGAATTGATTTTTTATAGTGCGTTTCTCTAAATACAGTTCGTGTCAATATAAAATTTTCTAACTCAGTAATACTTACCGATTTATTCTTAAATTCTTTTAATAAAATTTGCTTTAGTTGATTATAATTAGGCCCCATTTCAAATAATACCGGCTGATTGGGATTATAAGTCGCATCTGAAAACTGAAATGAACCGCTTTTATCAACTCTCCACATCGCCTCTTTCATTTTCTTAAGCCCAGTAATATTATTCGTCCCAAAGAATAAAAAGTAATCTGTTTTATTAGCCTTATTTACCATCTTAAACGAACGAACAAATTTTATGCCAGCATCCTTTTCTAACTGCTCCTTATAAATAGTGTGTAATATTTCTACTCTTTTCTTCGGGTCTTTTTCAGAAATTACCTGTTTCCACTTATCTGTTCCAAATGTCTCAATTAAACCATTCCAAAGTTTACTATCGTTAATAAATCTGTTAATTTCTTCAAACATAAAGGTAATCAAAACTTCGCATTGCTCATTCTCCATAATTCTTTTTATCAAAGTAAGGGGTATCCCAGTGAATCCAAAGGGATCTATAAAAATAAAAGCAGGGGCAAGTCTCGTTTTTTGTTCGTCTATGTATTTAAAAATTTCTGTTAATGTTTCATTAAACTTCGCACAGATACATTCTATCCCTATATTTGAAGGAATTTTAAATGAGCGGATTTTCTGTTTTAGATATTCACATCTATCTTTATCTGCTTCAATGAATAACATCCTGATTTGCGATTTGATATTTGTTTTATGTTCTAAAACTGCCTTTATGGCTATTATCGACGAACCGTCTTTCCCGCCGATATATTCACCAGGCCCAGCAAAGCCATCAATATAAAGAACCCGGCCATTCCATCTTGTAATTATAGGCAACCAAGCATCTAAATACTTCCTTAAAATTTCATGCTTTGCTTCTGTGTGTGGTTCTATTGGCCAAATTGTAGTAGAAATTTTAGACATAAACAACTTTTATTTATTTTATAACTATTCTACCCATTCTTCTTCTATCCCCCAATCAGAACCGGAGAATAAACCTAAATTTGATGCAACAAGCTTTTGCTTTATCTTTCACTTTTTTATTATCCAAATTCTAATTGTATAGATAAATGGTGCCTGGCACTATTTTTACCTTTTGCTGTTTATTCTTATTTTGAATATTATAAATTGGTGGCTATCACTGTTATATAAATTAAATAACTATACTTTTAATAAATTTATCTTAAATTCTCTTTGATTTTCTTTAAAAATAGTTCTGGACTAGAATTAACTTTAATTAAAAAATCATTTGCTCCTGACTTGAAGGCCTCTTCTACCTCTTCTGATTCACCAAGATTAGAAAGAACAATCACTGGAATAGAAGATGCCGCTGGATCCATTCTAATTCTCGACAAAACTTCAAAGCTTTCTCCCCGGGATAAAGTTAAGCTTAGAAAAATTAAATCTGGTTTTTGATTTTTGATTTTTTCTAATCCCTCATCCCCATCTGCTGCCCCAGAAATTTGACAACCTCGTTCTCTCAACCTTTTGACAACCAAATTTCTGAAAAAATTATCACTTTCAATTATTAGAATTAATTCTCTTTCATGTTTTTCCATGCTCATATGTACAAATTTAATCATTATAACGTCTAGTTCCCCTACAATAAGGAAATTTTAAACAACCATAAAACTTGCCATACCTCCCGTGCCTCAGGGCCATGCCTGATCCACAGATAGGACATTTATTATCGCTAAAAATTTTGTGTTCTTGTGCTTCTTCTTTAGGCATAGAAATTAAAGCAGGACTAAATCCTTTACAATAAGTACAAAATCTACCATAACCCGTGATCAAAGAGTCGTCTCTAAATTCCTCAACCTTTCTAATCTTTTTACACTTAGGGCATTCTTTCATCTCTCCATTTTGTAATCCTTTTATTGTTGTGTGGATACTAGTTAATAATTTGCTACCTAACGGGGTTTCTTTGACTAAACTAGCCATTCTTTCATCAAGCGTTTTTATTGGATTTTCGCCAACATTAAATCTGTTAATTCGTAGAAATTTATAGCCATAACTTTCAAGCACTTTTTGACGATAGACATCCTCGTCTGAATAATAATATTGATAATTAAATTCATCTACTTCGTCTATTTTTCTAAAATGTTCTTGAAAACCATCATATTCAATTATAATTTTATGCTCCCTATTTGTTTCATCTTGATAAATTAAAAGAAAGTCAACCACATAGCCTGGGTGATTATATGTTCTGTCTAATTGTCTTAAATACTTGCCTAATTCAAATTGGGGCCTGAATTCAATGTTGTCTTTGTTATTTTTCCAAAATTGAGTTTGATAAAACCAGTTCATAACCTCAGGTTCCATTTTTGATTTCTGGTCAACTTCAGCTACATTTCTTTCTTTCTTCGCTTCCTCTAACGTATAGCTATAATGTCTAATAGCCTCACCTATCGAGCCTGTATATTGGTCTAATGGTTTGCTTAATACAAAGTGAATACATTCTTTGGCGCGGCTAAACCCGACATTTAATCTTTGTGCTTTGATTCTACCATCTTCTTCTATATCAACATTGCTTAAGTCTTTGATAAATACTCCCCATAGTCGATCTAATTCTTCAGTGGCCACCATTGAATAAAAAACGATATCTCTCTCCTCTCCCTGACAGGTATCAAATGTCATTATTTTTAACTTTAGTTTTTCAAAAAAATAATCTCTTTCCGGCAGTTTGCTGATCATCTCCATCGCCAATTTTTGCTGATTGGTGTGCGGTGTAATAATACCGACACTCAAATTGCTGTCCTTTTCTTTTAGCTTCTTAAGTTCAGAAATTATAAACTCAACCTCTGGAGCATTGGCGTTTTGTATAACCTCTTGCTTGCCGTCGTGTTTAATGAACGTAAATTTCAGCACCTCATCAATCGGCTTTCCCCTTATTTTCATTACTTGTAAACTTTCTTGATAAAAATATTTATCTGAATAAGAAATTATTTCTTTGTAGCCCCTAAAATATTTTGATAGTTGAATGTTAAAATTCCTGATAAATTCAAAAAACTCCAGAATAGAAGTTTTAATATTGAATTTTTCAAGCTTAACCAATTCCGTTTGTTCTTCTGAAACATTACGCCTGAAATTATCTTCAATGTCGTTGAGATATTCTCTATTTGTATCAGAACGCGCTTGAGCTGCCTTAATGTTGCTAAACTGCTTTTTATCGCCCAAAATAACAATTTTTTTAGCTCTTAATAGTGCTGGGAAAGCTTGGGCAATACTAACTTGTGAAGCTTCGTCTATAATAACTAAATCAAATATCTCTGGCTCTAGGGGTATATATTCGGCATAATCACGGATACCAGCTAAAATACAAGGGAATGACTCTTTAAGTTTAATAAACTCATCTTTCGGAAATCTCCTTTTACTTCTTATAATATCTCTTAATGCTCTCGCCGTAGCTCGGCTTTTTTCATAAAAATCTATCACTCTCTTATCTAATAAATATGTCATCTGTGTCGTTACTAAATTCTCTATATTTTTCTTTTGATTCGCATAATTTAATAGAGGGACATTCTGGAAATCTTTAATAACTTTTTGTTTAAGGTTAATATATCTTATCAATTTATTAAAATCTAAACTCGGTATTTCTGTCAATTGATTGTCGCATAGGGTTTTAAACGATAACAAACTTAGATTTACCTTTTTTGATGTTTTAGGATACCTTTCTAAATTTTCCGCTAAATATTTAACATCTTCTCCTAATTCAACCATCTCTTTAATTAAATTTTGAATTCTTGTATCAAATATAAAGCAATGGATTATTTTAAGATAATCTATCTTTGAAACAAATTCTTTGGGTAATTGATTTTTTAATTCCAATGCGAAGTTAAAAATCTCAACAATCTTTTTTAATTGACTTAGGTTTTGGTGGGGTTGTTCAAAACCTGTAAAAGGGAATGCTTTTTTAAATTCAATATCTAATTCCTTTATTTTGCGTCCTTTCAAAAAATAACCAAAAATGAAATTTTTGAGGTCTCCGTACTCTTTGATAAACTTACTTAGTTCAAATAAATCTTTATCAGAAAATTCTTTAAAGTAATTCGGCTTGTTAATATCTTCTTTATATGTGTCTTTTAATCTTTGTACTTGTTTTGATAGAGTAGTTAGCAGGTATAAAAATTTCTGGAAGCTTGATAAATCACTAAAGGTATCAACCGAAAACTCAAATAATCTTAATAATTCATTCTCTATAACCTTCCCGCCTTTATGTTCAGCAAGTCTGCTTCTAAGATTAGTAAGGATTTTTCTAAATTCCTCAAGCTCTATGGCTGATTCTGGTTGGCTTAAAACTTCTTCAATGTCAACAGAACAACCTTTTTCCTTGTAATAATCTTCCAATTTAAAAAGTTCATAAATTTCTTCTATATTTATATTGTTATATGCTAAAATCTCGGCTTCTAAATCCTCTTTCAGAGAATTCATTGTCTTATCAATGTTTTTTTCCAACGCTGGGTAATCTTTTTTTACTGCCCTATAATTGGTTTTTATATTTTCTATTGAGGCAGTTGATAATATTTGACTATAAGTATTGCCAGTTTTACCCAAACGAAGTATAGGGTTTTGAAATTTCTTATCAAATCTAACTCTATTCATTGTCTCGGTTATTTTTTCTTCAACTACATCAAGTGCTTCTTTCTTATCAGACAAAACTAGCGTTGATTGATTTTTTAAAATCGTGTCAAAAACAATGGCCGTTATGGTATGACTTTTTCCTGTTCCGGGTGGACCCTCTACCGTAATATATTTACAGTCATCTTTTCTGACTGCTGCCAAAATTTGGCGCTGTTCGCGGTTTAATGGAATTGGGCTTGCGAATACCAGTTTATCTCCCGTATCCATATCGTCCCATTCGTCTTCAACTTCTTCATTGAAAGGTTCTGGATTTTTATGAATAAAGTCTTCTATAAGATTATTGAAAGCTCCAGCTATCATACTATCTTCTTCCGATAAAAGCTGTAAAATTTCTTCGTAATCATTAACCAAGGCCTCATCAGATTTATCAAATAAACCAATATAACAAGTATTTGATATTCTTACTAAGAAATTCTTTGCGGCTTGGGGATCAGAATTGTTAATATCAATACCTGAATCAAGTTCAAAGAAATTTACTATCTCATTGGTTATACTCCCGACCACCTCTCTAAAATCGCTTTTGTGTTGTGCAAGATAAATTATTCTTTCCGAAATAGTCTTCAAACTGCCCCCCTTCCCCTTCTCTTTGTTATATTCCTGGACTATGTATTCTAGAGCCTTTTTGTTAATATATACCTGCGAATCAAAATTGATATTTAAAATATCTCCTTGTTTTTCGACACTAAACGGGATATAGAAAATTGGATATTTTGCTTTGTCAAAAGTAATATCACAAAAGTAAAGATAAAATTCCTGCTTATCTAAAATATTCCTGTTTCTGTCTATCTCAAAAACTTCCGCGAATAAATCAGCAACCTTGAAACTGTCAAAAAAATCAATAATATTGTTTTTAACATCAACAGTATTAAAGACCGATTCGAGCTCTTTTATAATATTGATTTTTTCTTTAGCTATTAAAAATTTTACTATTTCAGACGCTTTATTTTCTAAAAGTTTTACTAAAACAGTGGTCAATTCTTCTTCCATCAGATAAATAATATCCTCGTCTCCCAAATTCAAATTTTCTAAGGGCTTCTCAATGTCACGGACAAAAGGCAATACCAAATTATCTTGAATTATCTTAGACGCACTCTCTAGCGCGGTTGTCATCGCCTTGTCATATTCTTTCTTGTATAAAACTGCGAATTGTTCCAATTCTTTGGAAATATCTTTTATAACTTTATTAATCTTCTTTTCAGAAACTTTTTTTACCTGAACCTTAATCAAATCTAAAAGATTATTGGGGATATTAGTTTTATAAACTCCTTTCCCAATCTTATTTAATATATTCTTTTCAAAGGCATGGTTAATAGATTTCCAAGCAATTTTGTTAAAAGCAGAATACTTATTAAGATTTAAACCAACAAGAAGATTATTTTCATTGCGAAATTTAATACTTCTTTTTGGTGTCCTTCTCTTATGAAAATCTGTCTCCAGAAAATCCATAAAATACTTAGCCACTTCTTTAATAAAAGCTAAGCTATTTTTATTTTGTTTCTTAATAGTTTCTTCTATCTTTTGACCCATACTTTATCTATTTTTTATTGACATTTGAGCTCTCTTTTAAAAATCTCTCCAAATCGCTTTCTTTAATCCTCCACTGCCCCAGCTTAGAAGCCTTAAGTTTCCCAGATTTAAGATAGCGCATTATGGTGCGTTCACTGACGCGTAGAATCTGCGCTGTCTCTGTGAGAGTTAATAATTTATCCATACTTTTAGCATACACCATGTGTCATATTCTGTCATCTCCAGAACACAAAAAGCGGAAGCAATAAAATTCCGCTAATCCTAACTTTGAATGCTTTCTACCCATACCAGCCATAGGGATTCCAGTTTTTTATATCCTGAATAGACCCTTCGATTATCTCCGGAGAATGAAGAGCGACATATATCACCAGGATTGAAAATATTAGAAAGGGAATCCCGAATAAAAGCTGCAGTTTAAATTTCTTAGGATTCAAAACAAGGAGTGTCTTTGTCCGCTCAAAGTCCCTTCTCCATTTGATGAGGAAAACAGAAACTATTGCCAGCGGAAGCATCAAGATGATAAGCCCGTAAATTAGTTCTTGCATAGGTTTATTTTACTTTTAGCGTAGCCTTGTTTTTAAAAAAATCAAGAGGAAGAGAGCGGGCAAGATTCTGTTCATCAAAAAGCGATATGATAAAAATATTGTTATTTAAAATAAGGGGATGCTTTAGATAAGAGGTAAATCAAAAAGAGAATTAGTACAATGAATTGCCATAGAGATCGTCTTAATATTCCGAACCATAATATCCAAAGTCCGATCGATAGAATTACTCCTATGGCAACAGGAATTATCTCCCCCTTTAGGGAATAAACTGCTAATAGGAATAAAATCCCTAAAATAACATAGCCCCATATACCAAGTTCCCATTTGGGTTTTGAAGCATCAGAATGGGAGAATTTGTTTATGGAATAATTGGGTTTATTCTCCAGATACCAATCTCTAACTTCTTCAGTTGTGGGCGCTCCCCTACGCTTTAGAAAATAATCTTCAATGGGTTCAGGAATTTTTATCCTCTTCCTTTTACAATATTGGTACATTTCCTCAGCCATTCTATCGTGGTATTCTTTCTCTTCTCCTTTTGCTTTGTTCACCTCTTCCAGCTCATCAAGAATAAAATCGGATTGGTTATATCCAAGATAGTACAATTTAGCAAATTCCTTATCTCCCTTATGAAGTTTGAAACGATATGTCTCTTGACCGCTCAAAGCATGTTCAATCCTACTCCCTTCCATTTCGACTTCTTTTTGCTCTCTGGGCGTCAAATTCTCTCTTTTATTTTTTGTCAGGATTTCTTCAATCAATTCCTTTTTATAAGAATCAGAGAGAACTTTCTTTTTAGTAAACCATTCTTGAGCAATCTCCCTCAGTCTTTTTAGGGAGATCACGGTTGCCAATACTTCAGCAGGATTTTTATATCGCCTCCCTGCGCCTCTCATTAAAATCATCTGTACTTCAGGCCATTCTTCATCAGTATAATCGAATAATGATTTTTTAACTTCCATCATTTTATATTCCGTTTTCACTTTCATTTTTATTTGCTGACTTAAAAACATAAAGCCCCTCACCAACGATGGCCTTGCGGCCACCCATGCCAGTTTCCTGACATGACCCGTTCAGAGTGCTCTGATGAGAGGCTTACTGCTCTGAACGGGCTTCTTTTGCCATATCCTATAGAAATCTATAAGACTTAGGCAAACTAACTTCTATCTTTAAAATACCCTATTAAACTAAACTTTTCAAGTATCCTGCACATATTACTCTCCTTTCAGTCAAATACCACAAAACCCTCAAGCTTTTTTAAGCATTTAAGCCGTTATTCCGTCACAACTCATAACGCCCTATTAACGACTATGCTATAACTTTGCGCAGAATTGTATGGTTTTTAACTGAATTCTGTTCAATCCAGTCCCGAATAACCTGTTTTTAAATGTTCTGTATCAGAGAACTAAGGATTATTTTTTAACCCTTATATTGCCTTTGGGGGGAACAGAAATAAACTATTCATATTACTAATAAAGCTAATCGCTCCCACGATAGGAGAGCATTTTGTCTTCTAAAATTTGGCAAATATGATTATCTCTATTTTAACTTGGTCGACTTGAGAGAATTTATCTTGCCCAAAAGGCCGAAGTAAAAATTAAATAACCGAAGAATATATGATTCCAATTCCAATGTTGTACAAGGCCAGCGATTTTTTGTTAGATCAAAAAAGTGAATTAGACAGGTTTGATGACCTGCGCAGAAAAGCCAGGACAGAAAGCCAGAAGGCGGAGATTAGGGAACAGCAGGAATATCTCTATAACCAAGGATTGCGCGCCATCAATAGGTTTGACCGGGAAATTCCCTCTTCCGTCAAGTCGTATTACCTTGGAAACGCTGAAAGGCCTTCCATGGAAAAAGTGTCTGAGGAACTGCGGGAAATCACTGTGGATTATGGGAAGATTAACTACAGGATTGCTTACATTATAGTCGCTGTAGTTCTTAGCTCCCTGTTTGTTTCAGCGATTCTTTTTTTGTGACAGCAATAATTAATCTTGAGGTGCCGGCAAATAGCTGGCGTCTTTTTAGTTCTATGTACAAATTTTCCATCCCCGAACAGGATTTGAAGAAGCTTTGGCTCTTTCGTGAGAACCTGGCTGTTGGAAGTTTGGCCTCTCAGGTCAGGCAGGCCGTGTCCGACTTTATCCGGAAGCAGGAGGAAAAGATTGGACTACCCGTGGAAGAGGCTGCGGAAATAATTAAACGACACGATGATGAAGAATCAGAGCGCAGACACTATCAAGAGCAACCTGATGGTCTACAAGAGGTGGCGACACTTGATGAGTGAGCCAAGGGTCTGGTATTCGTCCTTGCAAGGATCTCATTTCATTTGTACGCGCTGCGGGAAATACTGCAGTTTCGGCAACTTCATATTCGCCAAGAAATGCCCTGACAAGGTTCTTTGCTATGACTGCCAGGCTAAAATCCGCGAAGCGCGCAGGCGCTAACGCGTTTCCTTATGGCGCAAACAAATAAGGGGGAGAGCTGTTGTTTTTAAAGGTCGCTCCCTCTAAGCTTAAATAATTAAATACATAAAAATATGATAGTTAATAACGAATTTCACAGGGTCCAAATTAATGAAAATCAAGAAATGATTGACGGTCAGATTATCAAATCTTCCATTCTCATAAATGTAAGATGCGATGATCCAGATGAACTTATACATTTATACAGAGAAGTCAAGACAAAACTTAATTCTGACACAATAGAAAATACCGAAGACAAGCCCGCAAGAAAAAATAAAAAAGTTCCTTCTTGTCCTGAATGCGGGGCACCTATGATTTTACGGCAAAATGGCCAGAAAGGTAGCTATTTCTGGGGTTGTAGTAAATATCCAAAATGCAGAGGCACCAGGCAACATGAAATAGGAAAGCAGATTCCAATTGGAGAAACCCTTGAAGTGATTGAGGTTTAGTGGCATTCCTTACGCCATAGAAAAGCCGGCAGGTCAGAAATGGCTTGCCGGTTTTTCTTTTGTTAGGTGTCCTGAAAATTCCCCTGCCACGATATGGAAGCTTGAAAAAGTCGCTAAAGATTGGTAAATTAAAAGAAATTAAGAATAAAAATTAATATGAAAATGGAACAAATGTTTAATGACTCAGCAAGATTTGAGAAAATCATAAAACTTTTACCAGAACAAAAGATAATTATTCTTGCTGATGAACTCTCGAATGGATATTATTCAAAGGGTTTTCTTGAAATGCTAATTAACTACAAAGATTACTCCGAAACTATCATGTCTGAATTCAAAGACAGAAAAATAGAAAAGAATCGCAAGGCATTCAATGAAAGCATCCAATCGCTTCTTCGTTTCCTGAGCACGCATTTCTTTTCTCAGTCTGAAAAATACTATGCGTTATATCCCGAGTTAAAAGAAACCCCGAAATGGGATAAATGGTTTGAAGAGCTTCATATAGAGACCGAGGTCTTCCAGCGGAAGTATAATGAACTTTTTGCTGTTGGGAAAAAAGTCTTAGATGAACTTTCATCTACGCCAGAAAAAATTTCTGAAGCAAAAAATAAATTTCCCCATAAACTTCCTGCGGGAGTTGAGTGGAAAAACTTTATAATACAATTCTTGAACAAAGAAGAAGTATTTATCAAGGTTAATCGATTTAAAGAAAATGAAAAATATATTGATATGGGCTTCGCTGACAACCGCTTCTCTGAACCTCAACCAAATGAAGGATGGAGTTTCCTGTGGGTATTAGCACAATACAACGGAGAACTAACAATTAAAGACCCGGATGCAAAAGATACTTATAAAAAACAGAAGGGGTTAATTTCAAAAGCGCTTAAGTTTCACTTTAGTATGGAATCTGATCCTTTCTATCCTTATCAAGAAACAAAATCCTATAAAACCAGATTCACCCTGCTCCCGCCCCCTGAAGAAACAACGGGTAAAAAAGTTAAAAAACGCCCTCTCCCAGTATCGGCAGTTGAAGAGGACGATGTTGACGAGGATATAAAACAATTCTTTGACGAACAAGCTACACAGGTATATGACAAACGAGGGTAGTGAAAAATAGCTTGATATTCTTTCATTAATCACAGTCAAAAATCCTTCACAAATTGAAGGGTTTTTGATTTTTCCAAGCCAAACGGTGAAATTCACCATCTATTATAGAGAGGGAAAATGATAAAAATTAAGAATTATGATTAACTATGACAAATAAAAATATATTAAAATTCGAAACTCCAGACTTTTACTTATCAGCTTTTTTGCTCTCTCAAAGATTCAAGCTTTTAAGTATTGATAAAGCGAACCCCCACAAGGCTATATTTGTCTTTCAAGATAAAAAAGATAGGCAAAGTTTTGTTGAGGATTTTTTGTTTGGTCGCGCCATTATAGAGCCAAAAAGTTTTGTCTCTGCGATAAAGGAACTTAAGCAGCTTCTTCACTCAAATTTATAGACCGAAAGTAAAAAATAATCTTATGCAAGTTAATAAAAGGACAATCGAAAAATTTAAAGAAATCTTCGAGCGGAAAGAAGGAGAAAAGATTTCTGACAAAGAGGCTCTTGAATTAGTCACTAATCTAATTCTAGTATTTGAAGCGATTTACAAGCCAATTCCAAGACGAGATAAAGAACGATTAAATTCTTTAGACATCCGAAAAGCGGCTAGCCCCGCAAGGGTTCAAAAGGTCGAGACCGCTGTGAAATAATTAAGGACCGGGGCTCTTTGCCTCCGCTTAGTGACGTAGAGATAAAGAGCCCCCAAAATGATGAGCACTGATAAAACGATAAACTGGACTGAGTACGAGTTGGTCCCGGTTGGAATTTATGAAGCCGAGATCATAGAAGTGGAGGAGATAGAAAGCCCCTTCAGAGAAGGAGAACTACTATTCCAGATGCATTTTAGAATTGGCTATAAAAATAGTCAAGGTGAGCCGGTTATAATGAAGCGACTTATTTCCGAAAAATTGAATTCAAAATCGAAATTGTTTGAATTAGCAAGCGCGATAGACGGTAAAAAACCGACTAAAGAAAGCTATCCGGAAGGAATGACTGTCTCTTCACTTGAGGGAAAAAAATGTAGAGCCGTAATCCAGCATACCGAGTCTCAGAACGGAAGCACTTGGGCAAAAATTGAATCCTTTTTACCCTCAGAAGACAAGGATAAAAAGTAAAACATTTCAGCCCACATTGGAGAATGGGTCCAGCATAACCCCTGGACCTTCTCCTCCATCTTAACTTTCCTATTTTATTATGACAAATTCTTTACACCAAAATCAAGAAAACAAAGATGTCGTCCGCCGGATTGACCACGCCAAGATTAAAGATAAAAAAACCGCATTCATGGGCGGGGTTTATGATTCGCAAGATCATTACTCAAGGCCAATCCCAAAGAACATAGATGTCTCAAATTTTAGTCCCCTATCCTTGGATGAGCTGCTTGAGATATTGGGGCTGACAATCAAACAAGACCAACAGAATAAACTTGTGACTTTTCTCTGCCAACTTTCAGCTTACACCGAAGATTCTCAATTTAATATAAGTTTTAATGCTCCGTCATCAACTGGCAAGAGTTTTATTCCTCTGGAAATAGCTCAACTTTTCCCTAAGGAAGATGTGATAAAAACCGGCTACGCGAGCCCGACCGCCTTTTTCCACGACCAAGGAGAATACAAAGAGGAGCTGAAGGGCTATGAGATAGACCTGGAACGAAAAATCCTTATTTTCTTAGACCAACCCCATGACTTGCTTTTGCAACATTTAAGACCATTGCTGTCCCATGACGAAAAAGAAATCCTTATCAAAATAACTGACAAGAGCCAGACGCATGGCTTGAGAACAAAGAACATTTTATTAAGAGGATTCTCTTCGGTAATTTTCTGCACTGCCGGCCTAAAAATCGACGAACAAGAGGCCACGCGAATGGTGCTATTAAGCCCGGAAATAAATCAAGAAAAAATCCGCGAAGCGATTTATGCGAAAGTTAAAAAAGAATCAGACAGAAAAACTTATAAAGATTGGCTTCAAGGGAATGCCGGACGAGAACTTTTAAAAGAAAGGATAATGGCCATTAAGCAAGAAAGAATTGAAGAAATCATCATCAAGTCCCCAGAAAAGATTGAAGAAATATTTACCAAACAAAAAAGAATTCTCAAACCAAGAGACGCCAGGGATGTGGGCCGTTTAATTTCTTTAGTTAAAACCTTTGCCTTGCTAAATCTGTGGTTCAGAGAAAGGAACGGTCAAACCATTATAGCTAACGAAGATGACATTTCAGAAGCTATCAAAATTTGGAATAAAATTTCTGAAAGTCAGGAACTTGGCATCCCGCCTTATATCTACAGTCTCTACCTTAAAATTGTTTTAACGGCTTTTAATGAGAAGAATCAAATCCAAGACGAAGAATCAGAACAAAACATCCAGGGAATTGGTTTAACAAGACAAGAAATCATCTCAAAACATTTTCAGGTATATGGCAGGGCTTTATCAGATTGGAAATTAAGGCAAGAAATCATTCCGATGTGGGAAAGCGCTGGACTGATAACACAGGAACGGGACATAGATGACAAAAGAAAGATATTAATATCCCCCACTACCCC
>Ga0268279_1000950_pt1 | contig 17205 bp, 10 predicted proteins | sample saktaG_6_FD_190142 | JGI IMG/M metagenome (GOLD analysis project Ga0268279, IMG submission 190142) | Saline water microbial communities from Sakinaw Lake, British Columbia, Canada - sak_2010_1_5_80m | ecosystem: Environmental > Aquatic > Non-marine Saline and Alkaline > Saline ...
TACGGTTTTATCTAATCCGTCATTTGTGGTCTCCCGCACCGTCATTTTTGAATACACGAGCTGACCATCTACGTTATATCGCCTTGAGACGTCTGAAGAATCTTGTTCAACCGTCGTTTTATCCCCTGAAACTGTGGTTTTTGTCATATTCAAAATTTGTCCGAGATCGTTATATAAAGTAATATCCGTCTCAATCGCGTAAGTTTTGTCAAGTCCCGCGCCGAACTCCTCTATTGTTATTTCCGAGTGCTCAAGCTGGCCTTGGATGTTATATTCCCTCGACTTTGCCGCGTCTCGTTCAATCGTTGTTTTTCCATCATCTATGCTCGTCCTTGTCATATCCCAAATCTGCCCAAGCGCGTTATATGAACCAACGCTTGTCTCAACTGTATAACTGTGGTCAAGCCCCGCTCCGGTCTCAAGGATATCTTCCGTCCGCGCGAGAAGCTGGCCGTCCGTGTTATAGTTCATCGAAACTTTGGTATTTATGGTTTTATCAACTGCCGATGAAGAAGTTGACGTCTCTTGCCATTCTTCAGCCTGTCCAAATCCGTTATACACGAAATTATTTTTTTGGATGGTATAGCTCTCGGACAAAACGTTTGAGGTGATTTCATCTTCCGGCTTTGTTTTAAGAGCGTCAATTTCATCCGAATCAAACGGATCGAGAATCACGATATCTTTTCTGCTTCCGATTTCATTATAAAAACTTATATGATTTGAATCGTCATAGGCTACCGTAACGCGGGAAATGTTTATTAGATCCATCCCAGCGGAATCCGCGAACGTCCTCTGGGTCCATTCCGTCGCTTGCCCCGTAGCAGTATCCAAAGTTACAATCTCTTTATAAAAATGATACGATCTGTTAAGTTCCGCACCGTCTGTCGCAATACTCTTTTCGGTCACATATGAATAATACGTTTCCATCTGACCTTCGGTGTCATACTCTATTTCAACATCCGAGACGGTCTCTTTGTCCTCCGCGCCATCGGTAAGAGTGGTTTCACGCCAGCTTGTAGCAAGCCCGGTGTCGATGTCTTGGTATTTTATGTCGGTCTTTACGGTGCGCGTAATTGACGTATCGAACGGATCGATTTCCTGGAGCGCGGATTTGGATGCCGAAACAGCCTTAAGCTGAGAAGCATTCATTACATTTCCCAAATTGTCTTCTGTCGAAAGTATATATTCGGTATATTTGGGAGCAAATACGCTTCTTTGTTCGGTTATAACTTTGCCTCCGTCAACATACGTGACCTCATCGGCAGTTACCCCCGTTACCGAAACATAATGATCCGCTCCCGCGTTGTTTATAACGGCTATCGCGGGTTTCGCGGAGGTCGCGGTATTCATTAAGGAATCCAATTTTACATCACTCAAACCGAATAAATCTACGCCGCTAAGCTCGGCGGTTTTCACTAAGCTGAACATGCTCGTTTGAAGCACACCCGTTGGATCGGCGACATTTATTCCGCCGGAGAGCAGATCTATCAGAATGGTTTCTTTCAAAAGTTCAAATTTTGTTTTTATGGCACCGGCGGCCTGAAGAAGAAAATTAAACGCGCCCGCCGCGCAATTTATTACAAATGTCGCTTTGTCTTTGAGCCAGGCTATAACCTTAGTTACACCGTTTGCTTCGTAAATTGCTTCATCGGGTTCGACACTTTCCAGCCCGACTGATTCGGCTATTTCCTCAAGTTTATCGAGTTTTTCTTCCGGTGTCCCGAGCGCGCTGAATCCCTCAAAAATTTCATCAATATTAGTTATTGCTTCCTCGGCGACGTTTCCGCTTTCGGTTGAAACATCAGAGCCCGAAGAACGTCCGTATTCATCGTAAGAAAGAGTGCCTTCAACATGCTCGACACTATCCGGCGTCGATGACTGCCACGCCTTGCTCGAATATTTCATCATCTGTCCGACCGAGTTATGCACCACGTCGCTTCGCTCAGTATGCGAAGTAACGATCGTTTCCCCTTCAGCATCCATTTGACGCGCCACAGTTTTGTCGCTTGTTAGCTGATTCAGATAATTATAAACCATGCCGGACTTTATCGTGATCATCTCACCCGTTAAGGCGCTCGTAACCAGATTTTCCGTATAGCCTTCGATATTCCCCGCCGCGTCGTATTGTGTGCCTGAGACGTCTCGCGTTGTTAAGACGCCGCCGACAACAACTTTTTCTCCGCTTGTGGGATCAATTTCAGCCGTAGCGCCGGTCGCGGTTGTTCTAAAATTCTCCGTATACGCCGCCGCTCTATCAAACCCGTCATATTCGGTTATTGTTCTCTGGGTCCATGTTGTTTCGTTTATAACCGTGCCGCTGGTCGCGGTATCAAACCTGAAAGTTACCGTATCGGTTTTGTCCGCGCGATTTTTATTATCATAATCCGAAAGCGTGACAAGAGAAACGGAAGTGACCTTGCCGCTTGTCGCGTCTTCAGTCACCTCGTCAGTATATTTCGTTATCCTGCCGCGTGTGTCAACACTCAAATTTTCACGGCTTATCGTATTCTGCCTCTGCCAAAAATCCTCATCAACATCGTTTTGTATCCAATTTGAACTTTCACTTATCTGGTATTTCGCGTTGCCAAACGCGTCAAAATACTGCCCCGCGTTTGTTTCATAGCTCCTGTCGGATACCGCTCGCTGGCTTTTGATAAGATCCTCGTCCGACGGCGTTGACGTATGTAGCACATTTCCCCGCGCGAACGCGGCAAATGTCACAGCATCACTCTTCACAATAAACCCATGCTCTTCATACACATAATCCGCTGTAGTTTTTTGCCCCCATTCATAAATTCCGGAAGGCGCGTTATACGCGTATTCGTTTATCACCTTCGACGTAACGCGCCCTGCCTCGTTCCATGTCAAGTTTTCTTCCTCGGTTTTTTTCACCGCGGTAAGAGTAGCCGTGTCCCTTAGATTTAAAAGAACCGGCACGGCATCTTCCTCGTATGTTACCAGAGCATCGGACGCGTACACAATTACCGTACTCATTTTAACTCTCTGCTGAGGGGTATATACTGATTTCACCCGCGTTTGGTCGTCAAATTCGAATAACTTGCCAGCCTCATCATAGATATAGCTATCGGCGGTATATCCTATTACATTTCCTCTTATATCAAACTCGGTATTCCTGATTTCCTGCAAACGAACCGGAGCGTGCTTATCCTGATCTGAATATTCCGTAACGCGCTTACTGATCACATTCTGATACCGGTCAAAACCCTTATTCACAATATTCTGGCATGACAAAAACGTAAGATTCCCGCCGGTTGAATCCGTCCCGAACGAAGCGACATCCTGAACGATCACGTTGCCGCGCAAATCATACGCGCCATATGTAATTTCCTGCTTTTCAAGAAGCGTTTTATCATCCGGGTTCGTATAAGTTAAGATCTCAGCCGCGCTTACCCATCCTTTATATAACCAAATGTCATCTCCGGAATCATAAACATTCGTAATTTCACGATATTCGGTAACATTTTCATTTTCGTCATAATTCGTAACATTCTGAAGAAGAACGTTGCCCTGCGTATCAAAACTAACATACGAAATATCCTGCTTGCTAATAACAATTTCCCGCGCCTCATCAGCATAATTAACGATAACCGCCCGACCAGCTTTACCGTGAATATCAAAATCTGTATTTGTAATTGCCTGTATTTCAACAAATTCAAACACTCCAGTCTCTTCGTTCCACTTCTCCCGCTTAATTGTTTGAATTTTCGAGTTCCCTCTCACGTCAAATTCTGTCGTCTTTATCGTCTGACGCGATATCGCGCTGGTTTCGTCTATCGTTATCTCGCCCTCTCCTTCTTCCGCTATCTCGCATTTCTCGTATTTCGTTATTACGCTCTCCTTTACGTTTCCATCAGCTCCTATATCTACGTTCTCTATCTTCTTTACGTCCAATAACTCATAACCGCCTACTCCGTCTTCCACATAGGTCGCTATCGTCTGTGTGTACGCCACGCCTGACGCGTGATAACCGCCGGCGCTTCGGATCTCTTGTACGTCCAACAGGTCTCCGTCAAGTTCCGTATACGTGTATATGTTCTGGTTTAATATGTTATGATCTGAATCGTATTTGCGGTTCGTCAGCACTTGATAGCTCGTCACGATTTTTTCGCCGTCTTTTATGTTAAAGTTCCCGTCTTCGTCTGTCGTGTATAACGTTACTTTTTGTGTCGCCGCGTCTCCTCGGCCGTTTATTCCTTCATTCAATGTCACTCGTTCTGTCGCGAGTTTCTTTTCCCACTTGCCTGACTCTTCTATGTACACGTAGGAATACGTCGTTTGTTTCCCCGCGTAACCTCTCACAAAATCTTCTGATATCGTCACTGTCTCACTTACAAGATTCGCTGCCGTCTCTTCTTTCGCTTTGTATTTCGTTACCGTACTCTCCGTCGCGTTTCCTCGGCGCGCGGCTACAGCATCCGCGTACTCGTTGATGATCACTTTGTGATTCGAAAATTCTTCACTTACGATTCCCGTATCTTTATCTTTCTCATATATGTATGTGTCTATCGTCTGCTCCAACGCGTTCCCGTAATCGTCATAATCCTCATATACTATCTCCTGACGGTCGGTCTTCTCTGTCTTCTCCACGTCCTTGTAACTCGTTATCTCCGAGTCCCCGGCTCTATCGTGGATGTCATATCCGGAGTTCTCTATCTCCTGAACCTCACCCAACTCAAATTCTCCTCCCTCATAATATTCCCGCGTTATCGTTTGTTTCAACGCGTTTCCTCGCGCGTCAAAGTCTGTCGTCTTTATCGTCTGACGCGATATCGCGCTGGTTTCGTCTATCGTTATCTCGCCCTCTCCTTCTTCCGCTATCTCGCATTTCTCGTATTTCGTTATTACGCTCTCCTTTACGTTTCCATCAGCTCCTATATCTACGTTCTCTATCTTCTTTACGTCCAATAACTCATAACCGCCTACTCCGTCTTCCACATATGTCGCTATCGTCTGCGTGTATGCCACGCCCGACGAATTATGTCCGCGTGAGCGGATCTCTTGTTTGTCTAAGAGGTCTCCGCCGATGTCCATGTACGTATTTACACTTTGGTTCAGTACGTTGTGATTCGAATCGTATTTGCGGTTTGTTAGCTCTTGATAACTCGTTACTATTTTTTTGTTTTCCGCGTCAACAATGAATTCTCCGGCGCCGTCCGTTTTATATACCGTTATCTTTTGGAATCCCGCGTCGCCTCGCGCGTTTATGTTTAGATTTTCCGTGATTCGTTCCGATGTTTGTTTTTCAATTCCATCGGAGTCCATTACGAATGTACTTGTTGTTTGTTTTTCGGCATTCCCGTATTTATCAAAATCGTCCATTTCTGTTACGGTTACTGTTCTGCTCACTTTATTCGCGCCTGTTTCTTCTTTCGCCGCGTACTTTACAACCTCACTTCTCGTCGCGTTTCCGCGTCTGGCGGCGAGCGCGCTCTCGTAAACGTTTTGTATCACTTTGTGATCGCTAAGAGTATCTTTTTCCGTGTCCGCGTCTTTTACGAAAGTATCAATTCTTTCACAAGTCACGTTGCCATACATGTCGTATTCTTCATAGCTTATTTCCTGACGGTCCCGCAATATTTCTTGCGCGGCATCCTCGTAATTGAATATTACTGATGCTTTCGTCCGGTTATGAATGTCAAAAATTTCGTTTTCAATCAGCTGAAGTTCGTCAAACGTAAATTCTCCTTCGTCATAGTATTCCCGCGCTACGGTTTGTTTTTCAGCATTCGCGCGTGCGTCAAAATCATTCGCGTTTGTTTCTATCGTTTGTCGAGAGAGAGCATTTTCTTCGTCTACCAGAATACGGCATGCCCCTGCATTTTCTATTTCGCATTCCGAATACTTCGTTATTACGCTTTTTGTTACGTTTCCATTCGCAGTGATTCCGGTATTAACTATCACTTTCGCGTCCAATAAATTCGTTTTAAGTTCATCTGTGTAGGTGGCAATAATCTGTTGATAAGCTGTTCCCGATTGATGAAATCCGCGTGAGCGAATTTCTTGAACTTCCAAAGGCGATTGACTCGCCTTCGTATCATACTCACACAATGTTTGGCTTACAACGTTGCCAGCGGAATCAAATCTACGGTTGGAAAACACCTGATAACTTGCTTCTACGGGCTTTCCGCTTAAATCGGTAATAAAATTCCCGTCCGCGTCGGTTCGAAATGTAAGAACGTGTTGTTGAGCGGCATTCCCCCGAAAGTCAATCTCAAAATTTTCCGTCTCGCGTTTTGTCGCGAGCTTTTCTAAAACATTTTCGGGATCCGTTACCCTGTCGGCAACGAACGTATTCGTTGTCTGGCGACGAGCGAATCCACGAGCATCAAATTCCTCAGTTTCCGTAAGGACTCTGTCTATTTCAGTCTGCAAGTTCTTCTCTAAAGCGTTGTAGCGAATAATTTCCGTACGCGCGGCGTTACCTCGCCTGGCGCCGACACGATTCGTATAATCGTTCTTTACGGTTTTCAAGTAAGAAAGATCCGCTACGGTTCGGCTTGTCATGTCACTCCATACAATTTCCGTACGGTCTAAAACATTGCCATAATAGTCGAACTTGTGATTCTCAACAACAGTGGTTATGTCGTATACAGCGTTTCCCTTTTCATCCATCTGGAAACTATCGATAGTCTGGCGAAGAACATTTCCCTCGGCAGAGAACATGAAATTCGTTACTTTCCGTCTTTCGATTTCTTTTCTTTCACCTTCATCGGTGTATAAAAATATTCCGCGCTCTTCCTCTCGCGCTCGGCGATTAGCCGTATACGAAAGGTATAGGACAGTCTCTTCTTGATTTAGCTGATACTCGCCGTCATCTGCCAAATACGTCTTAATGTTTTGAGAGCGGATGTTCGCGTTTTGGTCAACTTGCTTTTCGTCAAACTGGTCTCTAAATTCCAAGCTGTTTTCCGTGTCTATTTTTTCCTGAACTTCGCCCTCAATCGAATACATTATTTCCTGAACACCGGATTTATAAAATATTCCGCGGGAATTTTGCGCGTATGTGTTTTTTGTACTTTTAAAAATTTTCCCATCGGCGTGATAACTTTCAGTCGAGGAGATTCTTTCCTCGCCGGCTTTTCCTTCATACACACTTAATTCCTGAATCACCTCTTTACTGTCCGCGGATCTCTCAGCTATATCATAAGTTTCCGTCTTAACCAAAGTTCTCCCATCATACACGTAGTCCACTCGAATCTGTGGTGTTCCATCATTCGAATAGAGATGATAGGCATAGTCCACTCTTTCATATCCTTTTTCTCCAAAGAAAACGTCAGTCTCTTCCAACTCGCCGAGACCCATTGTTTTCGTTTCAGTCTCACTTAGATTCGAAACAGAATACGTCTTGGTTTCAGTTAACTTATCTTCGCTGTCATAAGAATAGTCTTTTCGTTCCCACGGCACATACTGCTCTTCGTCTTCATCTTTAAAAAATCGCGAAAGCGAATACTGCACTTTTTCTTTATCTTCTTCACCGGAATATACAGCGATATTTTCGAGTCTCGCTTCGTCTTCAACCAGCCAATCTTCCTGCCTTAGATCTGTGGTTAAATATGTGCGGGTTTCATCAAGAGTTGCCGCGTCGCCCGCTTTTTCGTAATCGTAAATAGTAATTCTATTGTGATGATTTACTCCATTGTCATCTATGATGTACTCATCAAGAACATAATCTATTTTCTCTTCTTCGTCGGAACCTTTGTAAAATGTTTGACGCGAAAGAAGATTATCGCCAAGTTCATTTTTCCAATCGGCAGTCGTAAGCTCAAGCTCTAATCCTTTGATTCTGTACGTTCTTGTCTCTTCCAGATTGGCATCATCCGCGTCGGAACTATAATGGTATAAAGTCACTTCCGTCGGCAAAATGTCTTCACCATAACCTGAAAAAACATGATCAATTCTCTCCTCGCTCTTCTCGCCCGAATATACTGTTCGTCTAATCATTCTGTCTTCCGTCAAAAGTTCTCGGTTCGTCAGCTCTTTCTTGGATCCGATAAACGGGTCTCCTTCGTCGGGCTCGATCTCTTCCGCGTCCGCTTCCCACGCGCTCGTATTTAGTCCGGAAATGTCATACGAAACAAGCTCCATCAAACGACCCGATGATTTCCCACCCTCGTATTCATAGACATTGATCTGCATGGGATTGCCGTCGGCGTTATGATCTTCAAGAGTGTAATAAACCGCGCCGCCCCCTTCGGAACTCTTCTTTTTCTTTAGAGGTAAATCTTCTTTGTATTCCTGCTTACGCAAATTTTTGTTGTTGATTAGAAGCATTAAGTCTTCGGTATCCTGTTTCTGCCGAATAATTTCTTCGTGTTTGCTTTGCTGGCGGCGGAGATAGTACGGCGCGTACGCGGTGGAATCCTGCTGATCCTGCATCGATGGAAGAACTTTTTCAATCCCTTCTTGGCGGCGTTTGTATGAGAGCAGATCAAAGTTCGTTATCTCTATTTCTTCGGCATTCTCATCCATGACGGCAGTTCCAGAAACTTGTTCAGGAATACGCGAAAGAGTAGAAGCGGATGAATAATGAAATATTGAAGCGTCCAGAGAATAAGAAATCTGCTGAAAGAAAAATGTAAACGCGACAAAAAAGGATATGACCTTAAGCCATATCCTTTTTTGAGGGTTGTACCACAAATCAATAAACGAAAAGCGGCGCGCGAGATCAAAGGTATCCCGCTCGGATTTTACGGCATTGCTATTCTTAGTTGTGAACCACTTTTTGATAAGTCCCATGTTCATACGATCCGCCTCCGCGAAACTTCTTCAACACATTCAACAATACTTTTTTAAACTCTTTAAAAACTCTTCCTAAAAAAAACCACTTCCTGAGTGGTTCCCATAACTGCCGTACATTAGAAGTATAACATATATAGGGGAGTCTGGCAATGCATAAAAGTACCTTTTTGAAACACTAACATAAACCGTCTTTTCACTTACAGTCCTTTTACTCATGAACCCCTTCAAGTAGTAGGAAAAAATAGAACTATCACACTTTTTGATACTTAACCATATCGTAGGGGCGGACCCATGTGTCCGCCCGTTTCTTTACGCATCATGATGTTTCAAATGTACAATTATTTTTTTTTAATTGATTTAAGGGCGCACACGCGGGTGCGCCCCTACGGTGTTAAATGACCTTGTGATTTTTCGGATTAATACGCAGACAGGCACGAAGGCCTGTTCCTACACAATTACTGTATCTGACGGGCACAAAATATTGTGCCCCTACGTGTTTTGTTAAATCATTTAATCGCAATGTCCCCGGAATAATTTTTTGATAATCATTCCGTAGTGGCACAATATTTTGTGCCCGTTTATTGTCATAATGCCGTGAATATGGTTCGACATAACAACAAATTCATCCAATTCAACATTGTGATAATGTTTAGGGAATTCTTCCCAACATCTTTGTGCGATATTTCGGGCACAAAATATTGTGCCCCTACGTATTTTACCAATAAATTCTGTCGGTTATCGGTTATTTTTCTCTGCCATACTCGTAAAGGCGGACCTATGCGTCCGAGCTTTTCCATTATCCAAATTGGTGTCGGGGGGAATTTCGTTTTTATGCTCTACACATTATCCGCGATTTTTCGGCTAAGTTTTTTTGCGATTTCCAAAGATCGTTTATTAACAAAACTTCCGCCCTTAATGTTGAGTATCTTGGCATTAACGATCGCGTCCGATATTTTCTCGTGCGCCGCGCGCACAATACGGCTGAAAGATTGTTGTGAAATAGCCATCATCCCGGCCGCCTCACCCTGACTCATTCGAAGATGATCCTGCAGTCTGACCGCCTCATATTCCTCCAAAGAAATTGTAATTTCATCCGGTTTGCCGGGACGACCTTGCGGACAAAAAAGATCAATCCTCGGCTGTTGATGAATTATTTTCTTTTTCTGAGGCCGACCTTTCCGCGCCATTGGTTGTCTCCCTTTTCCCAATCCCTCGTCTATCCATTACCCATAAGTTTGGGGAGGGAATAATTGTTCGTAGAATCAAAGATGTTTTTTACTAACATTCGCCTCCGACCAGTCTCTGCCACCACCATCCTCGTAGGTTGGTGGTGGCTCTTCACACCACTAACCTACGAGGTTGGTGGTGTCGCGAACGACCGCCATTAACAAAATACCCCGAGTTCAACCTCGTAGGTTGGTAGTAAAGAACACTACCAACCTACGAGGTTGAACTCCCACCAACCAAACTTATGGGTAACGATAGAATTCCCCGTAGGGGCACGGCATGCCGTGCCCTTACAATGTTAAATCATCTTCCAACCCGTCTCCAAAATTCTTTCCATGGAAACCGCGTACCGGGACACTCTGTTTTCGCGCCGCAAACCTGTCCATGCCCCAAAATCTTAGTTTTCGGTATTTTGTAATAAGCCCTCAATGTGTTCACCAGATATATGAGCGAATTCAACTGCTCAGTCGAAACATCATCCACAGAAAAATTTCCGACAAGACAGATCCCGATCGCTCTGGAGTTCATGCCGTCCGCTTTACAATGAGCACCGTCTGTCTGTTGTATCCAACGAGGGGACATCTCAATTTGACCGTTATCTTTGCCGCAAGTGCCGTTATCGATCACAAAATGATACCCGACACCTTTCCATCCACGTTTCAAATGTGCTTTATTGAATTTCGCGGAATTACCATTATCGGTCGCGCTGTGGTGTATCACGATATAATTCCACTTCATAGCCGGATACAGTGTAATTAAATCTTTTCGTTCCGCCGCTTTTGGCACGTATAGGCGTCTGCCTATGTCTATATCGCGTACGTCTCCGATATTGTTCACACTTCTAATGGTCTCAACGTCGACATCATACATTTGAGATATGCGCCAAAGCGTCTCACCCGGAGCCACAGCATGATAACATCCCTGCCTCATAATATTCACGCCCAAATCAAGAGATGGAACGGCACTATTCATACGAACGGTTTCAATATGCCTTGCCGTGCATGATGACAGCATCACCATCAAGATGCCGGACATTATGATCATTGAAAAAAAATTTTTGAGTTTATTCCTCATACACTCCAAATTAAGTTTTCTCACTCAGAGCAAAAATGGCTGAAGCCATTATAAGGCACACCTCACGAAAAATCCATCAAAATCCAATTCCAAATCGTAGGAGCATGGCATGCCGTGCTCTTACAATTTTAATTGGATTTTTTTTCAATTAAAATCGCGACAAAAATACTTAATTCATAAAGAAATATCATCGGACCGGCAAAAAGAAGCATGTTAAAAACATCCTGTGTGGGCGTTATGATCGCGGCGAATATCAAAATAGCGAGTATCGCGATATGTCTTTTTTTCTTCAGTGTACGCGTTTTCACGAAACCCGCGTCAGCAAGACAGACGACAAAAACAGGAAGTTCAAAAATAATTCCGCCTGTTAAAATTAACGCGTTAAAAAACGATATATATTTTCCGAGAGAAATTTTTGGAGACGCGATCTTTCCGCCGAAACCTATAAGAAAATCAAGCGCTTTTGGTATCGCCGCGAAATAGGAAAACGCGGTGCCGATAAAAAAAAGTACAAGAGCCGCCCAAAACCATAGCGCGATCCGCCGGCGCGTATTTTTTTCCGCCGCGGGACTTAAAAATGCCCACATCTGATAAAGCAGAACAGGAAAACTGACAATGAATCCGGCGAGCAGTACAACTTTCATATACGCGACAAACGCTTCCGTGGGGCTGATAAAAATCAACTCACCAGTCAATCCTGAGATCGGACGTTTCACAAACCCCATAATTATGTGTCCCACGGAAAAAGAAGCCGCCGTGCCGCAGGTAAGAGCGGCAAGATAATACAATATCCGCGATCGCAGTTCTTCCAAATGGCTGACAATATTCAGTTTTCCGGGTTCTTCGGGACAAAGTCGACTCATCAGATTATTTTTCGAGTTTTTCGTCCTTTATCTCGGTAAATTCCTGTGTGCCTTTTTTAAATTCACTGAGAGCCCGCCCCAATGATCTTCCGATTTCAGGTAATTTCGCCGCGCCGAAAATTAAAAGCGCTATCACCAGTATCAGCAATATTTCAGGTAATCCTAATCCAAGCATATATCCCCCTTTTCGTAGAGGCACATTGCATGTGCCCGTAATTGATCTTTATGAATTACGCCGCGTTCCTTACCAATCCCGATCCCGTTCGGACGCATATAATATTCGGGCACATGCAATGTGCCCCTACGATATTAAACAATTCATTTCGCGCCCATAACCTCTTACGTGGTTAATTTGGAGGTCTGTTGCACCGGCGCGTAGATTTCCGCTAAGTTTTCGAAATGCACGATTATTTCGCGATAAATGTTAACAGCCTCAAACGTCATTAGTCCCGTCAAAATAAGTACAACTATCGAAACCAATATCTTCGTCAGAAGTTTTGTTTTGGGCCGCGCCCACAAAAGCAAAAGAGCCAAGGGACCGAAAAATAAAATTGCACCGAAAACGACCGCGGGATTAAAATACCATTTTTCGCGATTTTCTTCCGTTTGCGGATACTCTGAACCGTTTGCTTTTTTCATATTATTGAACAGGCACGCTTGAACTCATAAAGCGTTACAGCAACAGCGGCTGTAACATTAAGCGATTCTACCCGCCTTTTAATCGGAATATGGAAAAACATATCCGCTTTACTTTTTATTTCAGGAGATACTCCTCTTCCCTCATTACCGAAAACGAGAACAAAGGAACCCGCGTTTTTTTTAATTTCAGAGAGCTCCGTAGTATTTTCCGTGCCGAGAGTGCTGACAATAATTTTATACCCATTCCGTCTAAACGCGTCCAAAAAGTCAGCTCCGCAATAATGGATCGGAACATCAAAAATCGCGCCGCTTGACGCGCGAATAACTTTGGGATTATAAATATCCGCGGACTCACCGGTAAGCAATACCGAATCAACTCCAAACGCCGCGGCGCTTCTGATGATCGTACCGAGATTTCCGGGATCCTGAATACCGTCACAAACAAGTACTAAAACATCTTTCTTACACGAAACCGTTAACTCATTTTCATTTTTTTTTACGACAGCAAGAATCCCCTGAGGCGTACGCAAAGAAGATATCTTTCTGAAAGCGTCATCTTCCGCCGAGTAAACACGCACTCCGTTTTTTTTCAATTTCAACAGTAAATTTTCGTTAGATCCTTTTCCCGCGAACGTGCGCGAGAGAAGAACAAAATCAAATACACACGCTGTCAGGCTTATGTCGTTGACAATTTTTAATCCTTCAACCACAAACAGACCTTTCGCATCTCTAACTCCTTTATTTTTAAGAAGTTGTCGTATTTCAAGCAATATCCGTTTATCAGCTTTTTTGATCATGATTTTTACAATACGGCAGGGGCGCGCCAGTCTCTACACTTTGATTTTTATCTCTCAAACTGTCCGAGTTTTTCCCACCACGCGTTACTGTCCCAATTCTTTGTTTCGAGCCAAAGGTTACGAGCGCTTTTAGTATGAAGATATTCCGGCGCTTTTTTAAAAAATTTTTCCGCCGCGGGGAACCCCGCGTCAACATACTCTTTTGCCTGAATCAAACATTCAAGGATATCAGCGTCTCTCGCGATTATGCTTTCTTTTGTTTTTTGCGCGTCATACTCCCGCCGCGTATCAGACAGTTCTTTTTTTATATCTTCGTCCAAGTCCGATATTTGTTCCTTAAACGCGAGTTTTTCCGCTTGCCGCACATTTATATATCTATGCGCCACTTTGTGAAGATCATTTATGCGCGCTTCGTGCAGATCATTAAAAAGCGACATCATTAAAACTTTAGACGAGTCAACTTTTTCCATTTTAGATAGAACATATCCGATAACCGCGCACCTGAAACTGTGATCGGCAACACTTTCCGCGTCTTTAATACCGGTCATCCACCACCCGCTTCTTTTCACTTGTTTCAGCTTACCAGCCTCCGCGAAAAAATCCAGTATTGTTTCATGGTTCATAATAATTTCCTCGTTATACCTGTTTACATTCTCTTTTTTATCTCATAACAAAAAAGCGCCGCGGCAACCGAAGCGTTGTATGATAGCGCCGCTCCTCCCATAGGTAAACTCACGGCTTTATCCAAACACTTTTTTACTCCGGGACGTATCCCCTTGCCCTCGGCACCGATAACCAATGCCGCGGGAGGAGTAACTTTCAGATCCGAGCGCATTGACTCTCCGTCTATTTCCGCGCCAACAATATAAAAACCCCTGCTTTTAGCCTTATTTATCGCGGTCGCGATATTTTCGACCCGCGCGATCTTAACATAATTTTCGCCGCCAGAGGCCACCCTTAAAACCGTTTCATTAACCGCCGCGGATCCATGCGCGGGCAAAACAACGGAAAAACCTCCCATGCAGGCAAGTGTCCTGATGATCGAACCGAAATTTTGAGGATCGGTTATGCCGTCCAGAAAAACCGGAACTCTCTTTTCTTTCACGGCCTCGTCTAAGATCCCGAAAAAAGAAGAATAGACATATTCCTCTATTTCCGCCATCACACCTTGCGCGCGCGCGTCTTTTAACTCACTTTCCAAACGCGCGCGCGTGACCGGCACAAAATCAAGCCGGGCATTTTTGGCCGCGCGAACAATTTCTGAAAGATCAGTTCGCTCTTGCAAATACAGCTTTTTAATTGTTTGGGGAGCGGCCTTAATGCGCTCAAGTACAGGGTTTTTTCCATATAATTTCATCTGTTCATCTTTCTCCGCGTACATAGTGTTTGTCATTACTTAAAACAAAGATTATGCCGCGAGCGCCAGCAGAACACCCATAATCAAAATGCTTATCCCCGCGAAATATATCTTTTTTTGTAATTTTTTTTCATACCATTCAACTATTTTCAAAACAAACGATTTCTTAACCACAAACCCCATCGCTCCGCCAAAAACAGAGAGAGCCCCGAAAAATAAAATAACCCATGGGATACTGCAATATTTTGCCGCGATCATCATTAAAACCCCAATACCCAATTTAATTCCTGACGCGTAATAGATCCTATTGCCTTTTTTCACATATTCAATCACTTTTTTCAGAGTATCCGGCCGTAAGACCGCCAAACATCCACAGAGAATAACAAAAATCGAAACTAATTTGACAATTAAAACCATCTTTCCCCTCCTTGTTGGTAAACCGCCCGCAAATTTTTAAATAGGGACAATTTTTAAATAGGGACAGACACCTATTTAATTTTAAATAACGTAAGACTTGCCCCCTTAATCCCCGAAAATTCCCTTCATTATACCTATTACTTTGTCGACATCACTTTCTCCGGTATCTTCCGTAAAACTGCCTATCGCGTTCGTTACTTTGTCCACAACCATATTTTGTAATGCCTTTTTCAAATACGGTCCCGGATAAAATTTGGGATCATCCATACTCCCTTTGATCTTAAAATCAAAGATTATTTCGCCCGGCGCGGATTGTAAATACGTGATGACCTCTGAAATTGGTACCTGCCAATATTTAAATCCAACACTGCCGCTTTTCCGGCTAAATTTTAGATCTCTTATTTTAAGCGTGTTCATTGAACCAATATCATCCCCGTCAAAATTAAAAACAAGCGTCCCTGAACATCTGCCGCTATCAATGACGATCGGCGAAAACTTTTCATAATACGGTTCCAGCAAAGTCAGATCAATATTCGCGATCTCAAAGGTATTGGACATCTTGATACGACTCCCGGTTGGGTCAAGAGAAATCACCCAATCGACACGCTGAGAGCTATCCCCGTTCAAAACGCCGCTCCCACGACTCTCTACCAATAAAACCTTTGTATAATCATCGCTCAATTTTACATTTATCACGCCGTTTATGTTTTCACACCTCAATTTGGCAATGTTGTTCGGTAAAAACCGATCCAAAAAAAACACCTCTCCGCCATTGATTTGAACCGTATCAGTCAGTTTTACAAGACCCGAAATGTCTTTCTTCATTTGTTTCGGAAAAAAACCGAATCTTTTTTTCTGTTTTTTCACGTCCGTAAGAACCTTTTTTTTCGAGGGCGCGGGTTTTACTGCCATTACTTGCCCCATCTCGGCAAGATTGACTTTACCTTTTTCTGACCGCTCAACGGTTATGACAGGATTCTCCGCGCGAATGGACGTTATCTCTATCCCGTCCCATATGTTCTTCCCCTTTTTCTGATAGCGGCACGAAACAAGATCAACGTTCACAAGAAACTTTGTCAAATACGCCTTCGGATTTTTTATACTGATTCCTTTCATCGTAAAAACATCGCGGTCAAGATCGAACTCTATCTCTTTTATCGAAAGATAGGGCGGTAAATTGTTCCTTATAATCGATTCAACTGAATATTGAAAAATGTCGTATCTGTAATGATACACGATTGCCGCCGTTAAAACTAAAAATACGAGTAAAATAATTCCGATTTTTTTCATTTCCACACCCCTTCAATATCTATTCCGCAAACCCCGCATTTTCCGTCTTCTAAAAAATCTTCCGAAAATTCCGCCGAAACGGACCTTTGAACTAAAACAGTCCCGCATGTCGGACAAACAGTATCACCCGGAGCAGAGACATTTCCTAAATATACGTATTTGAGACCGGCTTTTTTTCCTATTTCCGCGGCCCGGAGCAAAGTTTCAACAGGTGTTGGCGGCATCTCCCGCAATTTGTGCTCCGGATGAAAACGGCTGATGTGCCACGGAATGTCTTTCCCCGTTTCAGACAAAAAACCAGCAATTCCACCCAGTTCTTCTTCCGAATCGTTTTTATCGGGAATGATCAAAGTTGTAACTTCAAGCCAAATTCCCCTGTCTTTCATTCGACGTATAGATTCAAGCACTGGCTGTAAGCGTCCGTTACAGATATTTTTATAAGATTCGTCATTAAAAAATTTGAGATCAACATTTGCCGCGTCAAGATGAGGAGCTATCTTGTCGATCGCCTCACGCGTCATAAATCCATTTGTCACAAAACTATTTTTTAATCCGCTTTCTTTGGCGAGAATCGATATGTCATACGCGTATTCAAAAAATATAGTCGGTTCCGTGTACGTATATGAAACGCTTCGGCATTTATTTTTTATCGCCAAACTTACCACGCGCTCCGGTGAGACCGACTCGCCTTGAAACCGTCCGTCCTTAACTTCCGCCCGCGCTATCGTCCAATTCTGACAAAAGGAACATTTAAAATTGCATCCCGCCGCGGCTATGGAAT
>Ga0268279_1000951_pt1 | contig 17202 bp, 18 predicted proteins | sample saktaG_6_FD_190142 | JGI IMG/M metagenome (GOLD analysis project Ga0268279, IMG submission 190142) | Saline water microbial communities from Sakinaw Lake, British Columbia, Canada - sak_2010_1_5_80m | ecosystem: Environmental > Aquatic > Non-marine Saline and Alkaline > Saline ...
TATTTACTTTATCTAAATTCACTGCAAAATTGAAATCAACAACATCACTTAAATCCATAATTACATCATAAGATTCTAATTCCCCCACATTTTTTTTATTTGAACGAACAAAAACATTATTCTCTCCTAAGACCAAACCATAAACATTTGCAGTCCCCTCTTCAAAGTTAATTGTATATGGATCTAATTGCACAACATTACAACCCCTCTCTAGAAAACCTAGAGCATAATGTTTAAAATTATCTCCCTCTGTAAAATTCTCTTTAAATCTATCCATTAGGGCTATTTTCTTAGACATTTTTTTCTTGATATGAATTCACAATGTGACTTACAATCAACTTAACCCAATTCTCTTCCCCTTCATCATAACCAGGAGTAGGATTATTTTCTATAACAATTGGACCATTCTCAGTAATTTGGATATCCACTTCATTTAAATTTGCCCCTATAGCTTTTGAAGCAAGCACTGCTAAATTACATTCTTCTTCTGTTGCTTGATAAGGGATTATTTTGGATCCATGATTGCAACTCCCCATCCAAAACTCTTCTCCCCCGTCTTTTGCTACCAATGTCCTTCCATAACTTATCAAAGGTTTACCATCAATAACTCCCACTCTTATATCATGCTTTTTATTAGGCTTTACAAATTCTTGAATTAAATATTTTCCAGAAGTCATTTCTTTATCCTTTAAAACTTGTTCAAGTCCACTTTTATTATCTACTTTTTGAACCCCAATTCCTTTTCCACCTGTATTTCTTTTTATAATCAATGGAAAAGAAAATTCACTTACAAAATAATCAATTCCTTTTTCTTCTGTTATTTTCTCTGTTCTTGGAGTTGGAACAGCATATTTCTTCATTAATTGAAATGCGTAAAACTTATCATAATCTGCGGCACAAGCAGTTAAAGGATTTATTGTTTTATAATTCCTAGCACTTAACCAAGAAACCACATTTAAACCTTTATTAATCACACTTTCACTTGCTTCACTAGGATATATTCTATTCATCCAAATTAAATACCCCTTATCAACTAAAGATTCTATTTCAGGTATTGAAACTTCTTCTGGACTCTGAATTGAAGAATAATTATTACTTATTTTATTTGCATCAAATAATACAACATCAATATTTCTTCTTTCAAATTCCCCCTTAAAATAAGAAATATCCCAAGGTTCAACTCCTTTTTTATCGTAAAGAATACCTACTTTTAGTTTCTCTTCTCTGTTTGAATATTCTTTGTTCTTCATTGCGGTCATCGTCTATTTCATCCATAACTTTCACCCCCTGATTAGTAAAAATTTAAGCATTGTATTTAATTATGTGCTTCTGTTTATAAATCTTTTGTTACTTTTTTAGAAAATGACACATTTTTATAAAGTTTATTGACTAAATTTAGAAAATCACAGCTTCTTAATCATATAAGTATCTTTCAAATTATATCTTAACTTCTTGTAGTATTCTCGCACCCCAATTCCAGAAATAACAGCCAATTCTTTAATATTTTCTTTATGCACAATCTTCTCAGCTTCAGTCATAAGCCATTTACCTAACCCCCTGTGTTGGGAAACAATACCTTTCTCGCCTAAGTTCAAAGCTTGGCCATAAACATGAATCTCTCTAATAATTGCTTTCTTATTTACAATTCTTAATCTTAACAAACCAAATAAAAGATCATCTTTATTTATAATCTCTAAGAAATATTCATCACCTTTTGCTGCTTTATATTTTGTAATTTTTAATTTTAAATCTAAATTTACTTCCCTTGCATCTCTCAAAGCAAATCCAATTTCCCTATATCTTATTTCTTTTAGTTTATTTCTCTTTTTTCTTAGCTCACTTTCAATTTCTTTACGCAAATCAATTCTAATTGTTCCTGCAACAAGGTATTCTGGAGGTATTTCACGCATCACACGCATTACCCTACAATATCTTGGGACCATTTTTAACATCTCAACCAATACTTTTTCAATCTTTTCCCGAGGATAGGGTTTATACTTCTTATCCCAATACATTTTTTCAAGTTCAGAACCAGGCATAACTTGACAAGGATATAATTTTAGTTGATCAGGCTTAAATCTCTGATCTGAAAACAATTTTTTAAATAATTCTAAATCTTTTTTTATATTACTTCCAGGCAATCCAGGCATTATGTGATATCCAATTTTAAATCCTGCATCTCTTAACTCTTTTGTAGCATCAACAACATCTTGAACAGTGTGTCCTCTTTTTACTTTTTTATATATTTTATCGTCAATAATCTGAACTCCTAATTCAACACGAGTAACTCCCCATTTTCTCATCTTTTTTATGTGCTCTGAACAAACATTTGGCCTAGTTTCAACACAAAGAGCAACACATCTATGTTTTGAAAGCTCATTTTTCTTCTGAGAGTCTATTACACTACCTGACTTATTACCATTTAAACCATCATAACAACTTTTTATAAATTCCTTTTGAAATTTTTCAGGATATTCCAAGAAAGTTCCCCCCATAATTATCAATTCAACTTTCTCTGTAGGGTGATTCATTGCTTTGAAAGCTTTTAATCTATCTACTACTTGTTTATAACCATCATAATTTACACTCATTGCACGCATAACAACAGGTGATTTAGGGGTATAACTCTGTGGAACATTTAAATTAGGACAATAAACACATGCACCATGATTACATTTACGTGGAGGTAACATCACAGCTACAGGAGTTATGCCTGAGATTGTTTTTGTGGGCTTTCTAATTTCTCCTTTCATAGGTTTTTTCATAAAATCACAGAATTTTTAACCTTAAAATACTTCCTACTCCAATGAACCAAAAACAAATATGGGACAAAATAGCACCTGAATGGCATAAATTTAAAACAACTCCTGCAGAAGAAACTATAGAATTCCTAAAAAAACAAACAGGAAAAGTACTTGATTTAGGAGCTGGTTCTGGTAGGAACCTCATAAAGATAAAAGATGGCAAGATGTATCTTATAGATTTTTCAGATGAAATGATAAATCTAGCTAAAAAGAAAGCTAAGATAAACAAAATACAAGCAGAATTCTATGTCTCTGATATGACAAAACTTCCTTTTGAAGATAATTTCTTTGATTCTGCTATCTGTATCTCATCACTTCATTGTGTAGAGGGGAAAGAAAACAAAGAAAAAACAGTTCAAGAACTATTTAGAGTATTAAAACCAAAAGCACAAGCAAAAATAGGTGTTTGGGATATTGCTTCAGAGAGGTTTAAAAATGCTCCAAAAGAAAAATTCATCAAATGGACAGATAAAGGTCAAAGATATTATTATCTTTATGATGAAAAAGAAGTTCATGATTTATTCAAAAGAAACGGCTTCAAGATAAAAAACCCAGATAATACAGACATGATGATTAACTTTATAGTTGAGAAAGCCTAATCTTATCCTAATTTCCTAATTTGCCCTGAATATCTTTCTTCTTCTTGATCCATCTCTTTCTTTGCTCTTTCCACAATTAAATCTACCCCATTACCATAATCTGTAATTGCTTTTAACAACCCCTCTTTTAGCTCAAAGTATTTATAATTTTTCTTAAGATTTATTCCATTAAGATCTAATAAATCCTCAACTTGGGAGATCTCCCCCCTCATTTTATTTATATTCTTTAACATTAATGGTTTGCTTTTGTATAGGTAAGTATTCTTGTTTCTAAGATTACTTGCTCTTACCTTTAATAGTTTTAATAGATTAGAATCTTTATCTTCCATCACAAATTAATTTTATACTTCTTTTTAAGCATTATTACAATAGAAAACCTATTTCTTCCTAATTATCTTCATCATATCAAAAAAAGATTTCTTATCAAAATCAGTTATTTTCTTTGAAATAGGGTCAATATTCACTTTTAACATCCCTAATCCAGAAACAAAAACAGTAGCAGTCAGCAAATCTTTTCCTTCTAAATGCTGTAAAGAAAGCAATATCTTTTGAATTCTGCTCTTAACATTCTCTTCGGCCATCTTTTCCTTAATCATCTTTTCCACTTCATCTAAATCAAAATCATATCCAAAACTTAACTTCTTAGGGGTTCTATTATCAAAAGTATCAATAGGAATCATCTCAATTCCATTTTCTAGTTTAAAACTAAAGACCTTCTTTAATGTAGGAGCATAAACATCAATATGCCTTTGATGGTCTGCTTTTTCAAAATCCATTACAAAAAAACCAGAACACATATATGCATCTGGATTTTCTAACATAAAATCTTGATATTCTTCAGAATTATGTAATTTCTCTAAGTAAAAATTTAAATTCATATGATTTTTAATATTTTGCGATTTATAAGTTTTTATAATGTAGAATATAAATAATTTTAAAGATAAACCTCTTATCAAAAATATGAAATTGCAGAAAAAGGAAGTTTACAGATTAAAATCCAAAAGACCTGGTGAAACAAAAAATATACCTCTTGAAAGAATTGCTAGGGGGGTTGTAACTGCCTCAAGTGAAGTTCTGTTTCAAGTAGAATTATCCAAGAAAAGATATGAAACATTTAGAAAAGAAGACTCCTCAGATTATAACCAACCCAGAATAAAAACGAGTGTCAGATGTATATATAATGGAAACAAAAATGCTCTTTTTCCTTACAGAGTCCATGATATGAACTGGAATTTATTATGGAAAGAAAAATAACTAAATCCTGTCTTCAATTTCTTCTTTTAAATCCTCAACAAAATCTTTGAATTTCATATTTTTAATTTCTTTATCTCCTCTAACTCTAACAGCTAAAGTGCCTTCTCTTTCTTCTTTATCTCCAATTACAATTATATAAGGAATCTTCATTAATTCTGCATCTTTAACTTTTGAAGGAACAGTTGTTTGTCTAACATCACATTCTACTCTTAAACAATCAATTTCATCTTGTAATTGTCTAACAATCTTATTTACATATATTTCATTTCTATCTGTAAAGCTCAAAACCTTAACTTGAATAGGTGCAAGCCAAGTAGGAAGTCTTCCAGAATAATGTTCAAGTAAAATTCCAAGAAACCTTTCTAAACTTCCATAAATTGTTCTATGAATCATCACAGGTCTTTTTTTCTTATTATCTTTATCAGTATATTCTAAATCAAATCTTTCTGGCATTGAAAAATCAACTTGTATTGTTCCACATTGCCATGTTCTTCCTAGAGAATCTTTTAAATGAAAATCAATTTTAGGCCCATAAAAAGCACCATCTCCTTTATTTAATTTGTATTTTATCTTTCTTTTTTCTAAAATGTTTTTTAATGCTTTTTCAGCTTTATCCCACAATTTATCACTACCTATTCTTTTTTCAGGACGAGTAGATAATTCAACTTCATATTTAAAACCAAATTTAGAATAAAATAAATCAACTAAATCCATTATCTTTCCTATCTCTATTTCTACTTGTTTTTCATTACAATAAATATGGGCATCATCTTGAGTAAATTGAATAACTCTAAATAAACCCCCTAAAACTCCTGAAAGCTCTTGTCTATGCACAACGCCTAATTCTCCTACTTTCAAAGGAAGATCTTTATAACTTTTTGGATTATTTTTATAAATTAATATTCCTCCTGGGCAATTCATTGGTTTTACTGCAAATTGTCTTTTCTCATATTCTGTTAAAAAGATATTATCTCGATATTTTCCCCAATGTCCTGAAATTTGCCATAATTTTTTATCTAGAATCTGAGGCGTGGAAACTTGCCTATATCCTGCATTTTGATGAACTCCTTTCCAAAAATTAACAAGTTGGTCTCTAATTACCAATCCATTATTATGCCAAAAAACCATTCCAGGAGCAGTTTCATTAAAACTAAACAAATCCATTTGCTGTCCTAAAATTCTGTGATCATTATCTTTTAATTTTGAAGTATCTAAATTAGTTTTTGAAATTCCTCTTAATAATTCCTTAGAATCAACTTCTTTTTCTTCTCCAAGAACATTAATCTCCCTACTCAACTCACTTAGAGGATGTCCTTTAACCTTCAACTCAAATTCTTTATAATATCCAAACGGAGCCCGAACAACATTAAAATCTTTTCTTAATTCTTTGTCTGCTTTATCTAAGACTTCTGTGGCAATTTCAGGAGAAGCCAAATTACTAGATAAATGAGCATAAGGATATAATACAATATTTTCAGCCTTAACTTGTCCTGCAATATCTTTTATATGCTTAACAAATTCCTTAACAACTTCACCTACATTTTTATCTAATTTCTCAACAGCAGTTAAAATAACCAAAGCTTCTTTTGATTCTCCCCCTTCTTTCTCTTCATCAGTAAGGTCTTGTATTTTTTTAAGTGCTTTTTTCAATGGTTTAAACCTAATGTGGTCCACATGTAGACTTAAGAATTTCATATTCCAACAAAGAATATTGGGTTTTTAAAACTTTTTTACCAAGAACTAATTTCAATTAATTGGTTCTATTTTAACTTGATATTCACCTGCATCTGAATAACATAATTTATAATTTCCTTCTTCTATTATTTCTATAAAATTCTGATAAACTTCATAGGCTTTCTCGTAATGCTCTATCAAGCTCTTCCCTTCAAGAGTTGGATCACGATTAGAACAATATTGCAAAAAAGCCCCATTAAGATTTACCCAAAATCCTATAGAACCCTTTAAATCCCAATTCCACCCCCTTTTTTCAAAAAGATGAATCCCTAATTTTGAGGACTCTTCAAGATTCTTTAATTTACCTTGAGAAAAATCATCTTTAGGAAAACTCTTCTTAACAATTTTAGATTTATCAAAATCTAATTGAATAAATTCATTCTTATTGCCTAACCTTCCTAATTCTTCGCGTTTTTCCATAAAAAGAGGCTGTAACCTCTATTTAAAAATCTTATTACTTCAATATTACTTCAAATATCTCTTAATTTTCTTCTTAGCTTTTACTAATTTCCTTTGATGATTTTTCAAAAAAGAGTTAATTTTCTTAATAGTATAATCTTTTAATTGTCCTGTCAATAACTCTCCATTCCTATATTTCTCTTCAATCTCTTTTAATTTCTCATCATTTGGTTCAAAAAAGAATTTCAAATATTGAAAACTAACATCTACACCAGGATTTCCTCCTTTTTCTTGATGCTCCTTTAAAGTCGCTTTCCCCCCTGAAAAAGCATATTTCTTAATTTTCCTCTCAACATCTTTTTCAGAATCTGTTAAAGCTATATATGAGTTAAGATTAGAAGAAGACATTTTTCCCCCCCCAAGTCCAGAAACAAACATATGATAGGTTGAACTTAGTTGAGTAAACCCTTTAACTCTTTTAGAAATATCTCTTGTTAATCTTAAATGAGGATCTTGGTCAATTCCAACAGGGACTAGTACAGGCATTTGTCCTTCAAATTCTTTTAATTGTGGATGCAACATATCAGAAGCTTGTAAAAGAGCAGACAACATTTTCCCAGGATTAATATCTCCATAAACAGATTTAAACTCATTAAAAGTTGCATGTCTAGCTAAAACATTCTGCAGTCTATAATACGCATTTGATTTTTTAGCATCTTTAGAACGTTCACTCTGAAAGTAAATTTCACAATTTGCTGAACTTAATCCTAATGCTATATAATTAGGAATATATTCTTCTAAAGCAATCTTTCTACTTTCTTCTAAACTTTGTCCTCTTGCATTATATGCTTCTATATCTGCAACAGCTATATATATCCTAGCTCCTAGTTTTTGGTAAAACACCATTTGTTGAACTAAAATCATGTGACCAATATGAAATTTCCCAGTAGGCATTAGACCAGTCATCATTACAAAAGGTTTTTTAGACTTTATAGTTTCCAAGATTCTTTGAATATCTCTATGTGCAAAGATAATCTTCCTTCTAAACAAAACATCCTCATTAAAAATATCTGGAAGTTCGCTTAAATGAGAAACTCCAAACTTCTTAATCAGCTTTTCATAATCTAAATCTCCAGAGACTTTCCAAGGAGTAACTTTATCTGATTCCTTTGTCATAAATAATTAAAGCAAGACCTATTTTTAAAAGTTATCAAATCCTACAAATATTTATAAATCCTATTTAGCTTAAATTATTAAAATGGGGCGAATAGTATTATCTTTAGTTTTTCTTATCTTTTTGATATCTGCAGTATCTGCAGATGTAATTATTACTCAAGAACCAAACGAAATATATAGTCTTGGAGATACAATGAATCTCCCTATGAAAATAACAACAATCTCTAATATAGCAAGCCCTTTTACAATAAATTTAATTTGTAATGGAATTGAAACACTTGTTTACTATGAAACTCTCGTTCTTTCTGCAGGAGAAGAAGCTGAAAGAAATCCAAAAATTCCTTTAAATCAAGATTCTATAGGAAGGCCAACAGGAACTTGTGTGCTAAAAGCAATTCTTGGGGGAGAAACTTATGAATTAACAGAGTCATTTGAAATCTCAGATTATATAGATATAGCAATAACAGAACAAAAATCAGAAGCTGCTCCAAAAGAAAACATAGTATTAGAAGGAAATGCAATAAAGAAAAATGGAGAAGCTGTACAAGGAATAGGTGAACTAAGAATAATAAGAGATAATGAAACAGTTATTGAGAATATAGACACTGTTAAAAATGGATATTTTTATTTTAATTTTTCTTTTCCAGGAGATTCACCAGCAGGACAATACTTAGTTCAATTAGATATTTACGAAAATGACTTATTAGGACAAAAAACAAATAAAGGATTCATTAATTACAATCTATTAATAGCACAAGTTCCTACAAGTTTAGAAATAGTATTTGATACCCTAAACGTAGAGCCTGGAACAGATTTAAAAGTTAAAACAGTTCTTCATGACCAAACAGGAGTGCCTATAGAAGCAACTTCTATTATTACAATAAAAAATAGTGATAACGAGATTATGGATCAAATAGAAAAAGCTACAGGTAAATTTCTAGAATTCCCAATCAAATATAACGAACCTGCAGCAGAATGGAAAATAGTTGCTCTTTCAAGTAGAATAACAACCGAATCTTCTTTTGAAATAATTGAAAAAGAGGATGTAGAAATAGTCCTTATAAATAGAACAATCACAATCATAAACAAGGGAAATATCCCTTATTGCAATAAATCAGTATTAATAAAAATAGGAAATGATTCTGTAAATGTTGATGTTTGTTTAGAAGTAGATGAAGAACAAGAATATATCTTAACAGCACCTGAAGGAGAATATCAAGTAGATGTTATAAGTGAAGGAGAAGAAAGGATAAGTAAAAGTGTCATGCTTACAGGAAGAGTAGTAGATGTGAGAGAAGTTTCGAAGAAAGGTTTTGTTAAACGACCTTTAGTTTGGATTTTCTTAATCGGTATATTAGGCTTTGTTGCATTTTTATTCTTTAAAAAAGGATACAAAAGAAACTTTATAGGATATATTACAAAAAGAAAAGAATCAAAAGAAACAACTCCATTGATAAAAGGTTCCCTATTAAACACAAAAAACAAGGCAGAACTTTCTTTATCTATTAAAGGGGATAAACAAAATGTAAGTGTTGTTTGTTTAAAAATAAGAAATCTACAAGAAATTAGTTCTAAAAAAGGAGTTGTAGAAGAATCATTACAAAAGATAATCAGTTTAGTTGAAGAGAAAAAAGGATATATATATGAAAACAATGAGAACTTATTCTTCATATTTGCCCCTGTAAATACAAAAACATTTAGTAATGAAAGAACAGCACTTGATGTTGCTCAAAAAATCACAAGCGCTTTAACAGAAGGAAACAGATTATACAAAGATAAAATAGATTTTGGAATTGGATTAAATTATGGGACAATTGTTGCTAAAAAAGAAAAGGAAGTCTTACATTTTATGAGCATGGGAACACTTATAACAACTGCAAAGAAAACCGCAAATGCCTCTAAAGGGGAAATATTATTAGGTGAAAAAATGAATGATAAATTAAGAACAGATGTAAGAACAGAAAAAGAAATGCATGGAAGCACTGAATTATACAAAATAAAGGAAATTAAAGTAAAGGGAGATCACAAAAACTTCTTAAGCAATTTTGTTAAAAAGTTAGAAAAAGAAAAAAAAGAACAAGAAGATAAAGATAAAAAGAATTAAGACAATTCTAAATAACTATTAATTATTGCACGTTTTATTTCTGGGTGTTTTTTCTCTAAATCATCTACAAAATTTGAGATTTTATCTTTCTTATCAATTTTAATTTTGCCCCCTAATTTCGTACTTGGGGGTACGCCGAGAGGTGCAAACTTTAATCTCTTTAATTTTGTATAAAGTAAAACTTCTTCATCTAAAAACAAATATAGTGGCTTGATAATTTTTCCTTGAACAGGTGCTAATTTCTTCAGACTACTTGTATTTCCTTTAATTAATTCATGCACAATCTTATCTGATTCTGTATCCAAAGTAGAAGGTATTGCTTTCTTTGCTTTAGAATTACTTCTCTTTATTAATTTAATATTTGCCTTCTCAGAAAACATCTTTAAAACATCTTCCAATACCACCCCTCTAAAATCTCCTTTATTCTCATAAGCAATAACATCATTATTCTTTATCATATCAAATTTACGAATAGTATACAAGACTTTTTTTTGAAACCATTTGAGAAATTCTGCTTTAGTTAATTTTCTCTGATTTGTGAATTCATATACATATTCCATCTTACAATTTCTCCTTATCAAACTTCTCCCTATCTTTCAGGCTTCCCTTTTTTGAATATGCCTGAATTAGTTTATTTATCTTATTATTTACACTTAAAGATTTACTCATTATTACTGCACTTGGAGCAGGATAATCAGGTTCAATAACTTTCCCTGCCTTACTTAACTCAATAATTTTATTCTCTTTCTCATCTCTTCCAATAACAACCCATATCTTACCAAACATAAAATGCCTTCCAATTCCAACAAGATTTATTTCTTCTTCATTTAATCCTCTTTTCAATAAAGTCTCTAATCTCTTTTTCAAAGCTTTTTCACAAAGCAAGCATCCTCCAGCAGGAGAAGGGTATTTAATTTTAAACTTCTTAGCAAGAGCAATTTGTGGTTTTCTAGATCTTCCTTGAATCTTATGGAAATCAATTAAGGGCCTAATAATTCTTCCCTCTAATTCAGATTCCTTTTCAATTACTCCTATCTGCTTTTTTTGCTGAGACATTGGTCTTTGGCCAGTAACTTCTCCTGTTACAATAGATTCTATTTTTTGTTCGTCTGCAAATTTCTTTACTTTCTTTAACATAAAAATTCTACAATCAATACAAGGATTTACTCCTGCACCTTTCCCATGTTTAGCCTTCTTAATAACTTCTAAATATTCTTTCAAAAGCTTTCCTTTTGTGCAATCAAATACTTTAAGCTTTATCCCTTGTAATTGTGAGAAATTAAAAGAACATCCTTCACTACAACAACCTGTTCCAAAAGGCAATTTGAAAAACACTGCTAAAACTTCAAATCCTTTTTTTTGCATGATTTTAATAGCAAGTCTACTGTCTAATCCTCCTGAGAACATGACAATACATTTCTTTTTCATAATAAGAAAATAGAAAAAGTGTTTTATAAACTATTTCTTCTTTATGCGAAGTGTATTTTCACGAGCATTCGTGAAACGATTCTGAAAGAACTATGCGAAGTGTATTTTCACGAGCATATTGAAAAAGTTTACTTTTTCTTAGGTTTCTGAGATGATTTATTTTCTTTAACAGATTTAATATTCTTAACTGCTTTAACTTCCTTAACAACTTTAATCCCTTTTGATTCTTCTCTATGAAAGAATTTTGAGAATCTAAATCCTACAAGAAATAGTTTAAAGAAAAGCCCAATAACAACAAGCCCAATTCCTGAGAATAAAAATATCCTAAAAACACTAATTGACCTTGAAAAAAAGATACTTAAAAGTTCAAGAACTATCCTATCCCCTGAAAAAGAGATTAGGGCGCCAATCTTTAAAAAGGGAATAGCAACAACAATTAATAAAATCCCGGGGATAATAAATGTATTTGGTTTCTTTCTATATATAAAGAACAAAGTAAGAATCAAAACAAGTGCAACACCCATTGCCAAATAAGATTTAGCCTTCCAATAATCTTTTGCATATTCTGAAACTAGAAATAAAGGAATCTCTTCTTCCCCAAAACATTTCCAGAAATTACAAGTATATTCTTTATAATAAGCAGATTCGATAAGACTATCTATTCCAGAATTTATAATTCCCTCTGCACCTTGGGTTAAAGATTCACAAGATAAAGTAATTGCATATCCTTGTTCACTAAAAACATAATCTTCTAAAGAATTTTCACAATAAATCTCCATAAGAATTAACTCGTCTTCTATTTCAGAAGCGAGATTGACTCCAAGTTCTTCTTCTAATGTGTTCTGAATTACTGGGGAAATCTTATCATGAACATTATCATATTGCAATGAAAGAGTCAATGTTAAAAAAATGCCTCCAACAAAGAAAACTATTAAAAGTAAAATACTAATAAAAATACCTAAAGCACCTCTTATAAACCCCATTATTAACTAAAAGAAAACTAGTTTATAAAATTTACATTCTTTCTAAAGCTTCTATTCTTTTATCTAAAGGGGGGTGTGTACTACCCAAACCTCCAAAAGGATTTGAAATAAACAAAGGTGCAACAGCTTTACTAACTTTTACCTCAGAAGGAGCATTATCTCCTTTAATCTTTTTCAAAGCCCTTATTAATCCGTCTGGATATCTTGTAAACTTTACAGCAGAAGCATCTGCAACAAATTCTCTTTTTCTAGAGATTGACATCTGAACAACATAAACAATAATTGGTGCAACAATTGCTAACACAATCCCTATTAAAATAAAAATAATTTTACCTTTGTCATTTCCTCCTCCACCACTAAACCACAAACTTCTCAAGAAAATTTGAGAGATAATTGCGACCATTCCAACCATAACAGCTACTAAAGTCATATATCTCATATCATAACTTGCAATATGCCCTAATTCATGAGCAAGAACTGCTTCAAGTTCATTTTTATCTAATTTTTCTAAAGCTCCTTCTGTAACGCAAACTACTGCATGTTGAGGGTCTCTACCAGAAGCAAAAGCATTTATTTTTTTCGAATGCATAATATAAAGTTCTGGTTTTGGTAAACCAGAAGCAATAGTTAAACCTTCAACTAAACTATGATATTGTTTATAATCATCTTTGTAAGCTTTAGTAGCCTTAACACTTGCAATTGCAATGGCATGTGAATTATAATAACTAATCAAGATATAACCTATTGAGAAAATAATTGCAATAATCATAATTAAAAAGAAATATGCAGGACTAAATGCCAATGAAATAACATATCCCAGAGCAACTAAAATAACAAATACACCAAACATAAGAAAAACTGACTTTCTTTTATTCCTTGTAATTTGATCGCGGAAATCTATTCTTTGTTTCATAAGGTAAACAAGAATTATTACTTTTTAAGATTAATTAAATTATCTACGGCTCCCATTTCTACTTTTATGAACCCTCTTTTTTCCATGATTATCAATAATTACCTTTGATTTTCCCACCCTAAAAGATTTGGTCTCTTTTTTCTTTTTTTGAGCTTTTTCTCTTGAATCAGCCATTAAAAAAACATTCTCTGATTTTAAATCGCCTATAAAAAAAGAGTTTTCTAAATTTGGATTAGCTCCAACATAACAAGGAATAAGATTATTAAGATATAAATTTTTAAGTTGTTCAACAAAACAATATGCTTTTTGTTCAAAATTACATAAATAATCTCTAAAGTTCATAGAAAAAATCATCAAAAAGAGGTTTAAATAGTTTTATATTCTAAAATTTAACATCTATCTTCTTTTTTTCAGATTCTGTTATATGGAGATATTCTCTTGCTTTTTTCCCATATAAATTAGCAAATAATACTCCTGGAAAAGTCTTACATAAATTGTTGTAAGTTAAAATACTATCATTATAAAATTGTCTTGCATATGCAATTTTGTCCTCTGTTGCTGTAAGTTCTCTTTGTAATTCAAGAAAATTAGTATTTGCCTTTAAATCAGGATATCCTTCTGCAAGTGCAAAAATTGTCTTTAGTGCAGATTCTAATTTCATATTTGCTTCCACTTTTTGCTCTACTCCTTTAGCACCCATTAATACTTTACGAGCATCTGTGACAGATTTAATTGCTGCTTTTTCATGTTTCATATATCCTTTAACAGATTCAATTAAATTAGGAATTAAATCAGCACGTCTTTTTAACTGAACATTTATCTGTGCTAAAGAATTATCAATCCTATTGCCTAATAATACAAATCTATTAAAATATCCAAGGAAAATAAACATTAGTAAAACTGCTAAAATAATCAATATCCAAAATACGAATAACATATTCAAAATAAAAGAATTATATTTATAAATTTACCTATTAATTTAAATTAAATTTTAAAACTCTTGAGAAAATTTTCCCAATATTTCTTATTTTCTTCCATATATTTTACTAATAAATTATAAGATTCTTGTTTAAAAGGACCTTGTTTAAAAATTGGCCAATGTTTTTTATTCCAAATTCCTAAGTAAGAAGGATTTACTTTAGACATACCTCCAAGAGGGTCTGGGCAAGCATAGATAATTTCATCAACACGAGAAAGAATTGCTGAACCAGTACACATTAAACAAGGTTCCCAAGTAGTATAAAGTTTAGAAGTTGCCCCCTTATTGCTTTTTATTTTCCAAGAAACTTTATGCAACAAAGAATTCTCTGCATGAGAAGTCCAATCCCCATTTGTCTTTGCTGCGTTTCCTGCAATTCCCTCAAGATTATCATTGATTGTTAAAACAGCCCCAACAGGTAAATCCCCTCTGCTATAACAATTTTTAGCTTCATTTAAAGCTAGCCCCATATAATTTTCGTCAATCTGACTAAACATAAAAATTTAAGAAGAACTTCCTATAAAAACATTATTAAACTCTAACAACTATTTTAATAAACATGGCAAGTATAAATAAAGAAAAGTGTATTGGATGTGGTACATGTGTAGAGATTTGTGGCAAAGTTTTTTCTATGGGAAGTGATGGAAAAGCTTCTGCAAAAAAAGGAGCAAATGCTCCATGTGTAAAAGATGCAATTACTTCGTGTCCTGTTGATGCTATAAGTAAATAAAAAACTTTATTAAGCTCTTATAGTTTTATCTGATATGCAAGAGGTAAAAGAGGGAATTAAGGAAAATCCTAATCCAAAAAAAGAGGAAGAAGAACAAACCTCAAGACCTGATTTTGTAAAATGGTTTTCTGAATTAAATAAAGATTCTGGGAAATATGCAGGCGGAAAAGGTGCTAACTTAGCTGAAATCTATAATCTAAAGATTCCAGTACCCCCTGGGTTTGTTGTAACTGCTCAAGCTTATGATTATTTTATTAAAAAAGCTGGTTTAAATAATAAAATAAGTGAAATTCTTAGTAAAATAAATTATGAAGATACTCAAAAATTAAATGACGCCACCCAAGAGATTAGAGATTTGATTGTTAATTCTAAATTTCCAAAAGAAATGCAAGAAGAAATCCTTGAAGCATATAGTCATTTAGATGTTCAAGAAGAAGATTTTAGGCAAAGCGAAACAATCGTTGATATCTTAAAAACATCTAGAGAACCCCTGTTTGTTGCTGTAAGAAGCAGTGCCACAGCAGAAGATCTTGCAGATGCTAGTTTTGCAGGACAACAAGATTCTTTTGTAAATATCAAAGGAAATGATAATCTATTAATATACATAAAAAAATGCTTTGCTTCCCTATACACTTCAAGAGCAACATATTATAGAAACAAGAAGAATTTCAAACACGAAGATGTTAGTTTAGCAGTAATAGTTCAAAAAATGGTTGATTCTGTTAAATCAGGAGTAATATTCTCAAAAGACCCTTCTTATAAAAATGATAACATTGTAATAGAATCTGTTTGGGGATTAGGAGAAGGAATTGTTTCTGGTGCAATTACTCCAGATAAACACCTAGTTTCTAGGGAATTAGAAATTATTGACACAAAATTGTCTAATAAGAAAACTGCGATAACAAGAGATGCTGGAGGTAAAAAGGTAACTGTTAAACTTGGGGAAGAAAAAGCCCACCAAGAAGTTCTAAAAGAATATGAAATAAAGAAATTAGCTGAAATAGCTTTAAAATTAGAAAAACATTATCAAAAGCCCCAAGACATTGAATTTGCCATTGACGGTGAAGACATAATGATTGTTCAAACCCGTCCAATAACAACAATTGGAACAAGAACAGAAGCAGGTGTAGAATTAAAAGGGGAAGCAATTCTCTCAGGATTAGCTGCTTCACCAGGCATTGGTATTGGAAAAGTAAAGATAATAGAAGATTTAGCAGATCTTCCCAAACTAAATCAAGGAGATGTATTAGTAACAAGCATGACAAATCCAGACATGGTAGTTGCAATGCAGAAATCAGCTGCAATAGTTACAGATGAAGGGGGTTTGACAGCACACGCAGCAATTGTGTCAAGAGAAATGGGAATTCCATGTGTAGTAGGAACACAAGAAGCCACTACTAAATTAAAAGAAGGAGAGATAATCACTGTAGATGGTTCAAATGGGAAAGTATACAAAGGAAAAGTTGGTGAAGCAAAACAAAAAGAGGTATTACCTGTAACAGCCCAAACAAAAACAGAAATAAAAGTTATGGTTGATTTACCAAGTTTTGCAGAACGTGCTTCTAAATCAGGATTAAAAAAAGTAGGTTTAACAAGAATGGAAGGGATAATTGCAGAGTCTGGAAAACACCCGCAATATTTTTTAGAGCAAAATAAAATACAAGATTATGAAGAAGTAATCTTTAAAGGAATTCAAGGTATTGCAAAATATTTTGAAGAATTATGGATTAGAACATCCGATATTAGAAGCGATGAATTTCAAAATTTAGAAGGGGCTCCAAAAATTAAAGAAGCAAATCCTATGTTGGGAATGCATGGAATTAGATACGGTCTAAAAAACCCAGAAATATTAAAAGCAGAATTAAAAGCATTAAAGAGAATTGCAGATCAAGGAAAAACAATTGGCTTATTACTTCCGCAAATTATCTCAGTAGATGAAGTAAAAAAAGTTAAAGAATTCTTAAAAGAAATAGATTTTCAAAAAGCAAAAGTTGGAGTGATGGTTGAAACTCCTGCTGCAGTGCAAATAATCAATGATTTATGCACAGAAGGAATTGATTTTATTTCTTTCGGCACAAATGATTTAACACAATATCTTT
>Ga0268279_1000958_pt1 | contig 17087 bp, 14 predicted proteins | sample saktaG_6_FD_190142 | JGI IMG/M metagenome (GOLD analysis project Ga0268279, IMG submission 190142) | Saline water microbial communities from Sakinaw Lake, British Columbia, Canada - sak_2010_1_5_80m | ecosystem: Environmental > Aquatic > Non-marine Saline and Alkaline > Saline ...
GTTACTTGGGAGGCCGACAATACGATAATTTGATATGTTGATCTGTAAGATATAATATCGTAGATTCAAGGGTCATTCATTTTTACAGCAATTTTCTGACACTACCTTCGTTACCGGTTAGTATCGCAAGGTTCGCAACGCCTTTTGCTGCATCACCTGAAAGGACAGAGCTTGAGTAGGCTATTACTGCAGTTTCTGCAGCACTAATGGCACCAGCTATTGCCTGTATGATAGATGCATCAACACCACTAATGGCAACATCTGATTTCTCAAAGACCAGTTTGCATTCATCATATCCTGTGCACTTCGTTGCGTTCTTCACCGCTTTTCCTGCATTGACTATCTCTTTCTTGATAGCATTGAGGAGAGCAACTTCGGTTCCCTCTTTGTAGAGAACAGTAATATCAGCCAGTTTTGCCATGGGTGTCTCTTCTGGATAGGCTGCAATGACGGTAGCTCCGGCTTTGCGTGCAGCAACGACCTGACTGATAAGGATAGGGTTTTGTTCATAGAGGTTAACGCCAAGTAAGAAGACTGCTTTAGCCTCTAAAATGTCTGCAATTGAACCGGTTGAAGCATCAAATCCGACTGAATCAAAAATACCACTTCCAATTTTTGGGTTGCACAGACTTGCCGTATTATCAATGTTTTTGGTTTTAATAACCTCAGATGCTAATTTAACCATAGCATAGGCATCTTCATTAGATCCTCTGGCTGTGGCAATGCAGGCTACCTCTTCAGGTTTAGCTGTTTTAATCTTATCAGCAACCAGTTTAATTGCTTCATCCCAGGAGGCTTCCTCAAGTTTGTCTCCCTTTTTAATCAGAGGTTTGACAAGCCGTTCTTCACTATTTATATATTCTTCGCAAAATCCGCCTTTACGACAGAGACGCCCTTCGTTTACCGGAGAACGGTGGTATGGCTGGGTTCCTGCGACTTTGCCATCTACCACTGCGAGGTTCATGGAACATCCGGTTCCACAGAATGGACAGATGGTTTGGATGTACTTTAAATTCATAGACTCTACCTTTTAACAATTTAGGTCTGTTTTAAAGGTATATAGTCTCTTGTTTTTGTCTGATATTTTCGATTAATAGTTGTGGATTTTAAAAACATATTCTTAAGAAGGATCTCAAGAGGAATATACCTGGGTTATCCCTTTCATTTGGTATTAAGAAACTCTCCATGATAAATGCAAGGATTTTTTTCAGAAAGGATGCAGCGTGCTTCAGATATGTTCACATAAAACCAGGGCCACATACTATAAGAAAGGAAGATGTTTGACATCTGTCCCATTGATAATCTTTTTACCATACATGTCAATTGAATGGTGTAGATCCAGATGAAGCCGAATCTCATCCCACCAATGGTTACCGAGCTGGTGTATACTGCATGCACTGGCGTGGAAGGGGCTATTTTTACTGGTATTCCCGTCTGTCATGTATGTGGTGGGGAAGGAAAGGTTCATGATACCATCAAAAGGCGGTTTTCGCGTGTTATTGCAGGCGGAACTATAAAAGATATCAATATTCTGGTCAGACGGTTTATCTGTAGTAAATGTGGACATCTCATTGTATCACCTGCTCCTTTTTATGAAAAGACACGTTTCGGTGCTCCGGTTGTTGATCTCTGTCTGACTATTGCACGAAATCATCCGTATTATCAGACTGCACGAATACTCGAACAGATGGGCATCATCATTGATCGGGGAACAGTACGAAATCTTGTTTTGCATCACAATCATGCAGTTGAGGCTGGATTTTTTATTAACCTCTTAATTCCGGTCTCTGTAATCAATCTCTCATCACTCATTATGTCATGTGATCCAAAAACTCCTCCAACAGGTGCTGATATCATGGAAGTTATTGGAATGAATGAATAAAGGGCTGAAAACTATGGAGAATATATCGATTGTTTCTCGTACCGCATCATCGGGAACAATACACAATATTCATGTCTCTGGTTGTCCATGTTGTTAATGAGGAACAGACATGGAACTAAATGGTGTACCTATTGATGACACCTTTGCAGAGGGTTTTCCCATCTGGATATCCCGGGTTATCATCACCGCAGTAACTGAAGAATATGCGAAATTGGCAGCAGTTGAAGCAACAGGATTTGCCACATCAGCGATAGGCTGCCCCTGTGAAGCAGGTATTGAAGGGACTCTTAGTGGAGATGAGACTCCAGACGGACGTCCGGGGGTCTCAATCCTCATCTGTGCTTCAAAGAAGAAAGTAAAAGAGCAGGTCCTTGAGAGGATAGCTGAGTGTGTTCTCACTGCAGCCACAACGTCTGTCTTTGATGGTCTTCCTGATGCTGAAGAGCGGTTTGACATCAAGATGCACTTCTTTGGAGATAAATTTGAAGAAAAGTGTGAAGTTGGTGGCAGAAAATGCTGGAGGATTCCCATCATGGAGGGAGATTACATTGGCGAAGAAGAGTTTGGCATGATAAAGGGTGTTGCCGGTGGAAATTTCTTTGTCATGGCAGAGAATCAGATGGCCGCTCTTATGGGTGCACGGGCAGCATCAGACGCTATCAAGGGAGTTAATGGGACAATAACCAGTTTTACAGGAGGTATTGTTGCATCTGGATCAAAAGTCGGGGCTAAAAATTACAAGTTTCCAATCCCTGCAACAACCAATGAACAGTATTGCCCAACATTAAAGGGAAAAGTCCCAGATTCCAAGATTCCTGACGGTGTCAGTTCAGTCTATGAACTTGTCATTAACGGTTTAAATGAAGACCGGATTAAGGCAGCGATGAAAGCAGGTATCAAAGCTGCGGTCATGGTTCCCGGGGTGCGGTTCATCAGTGCAGGTAATTATGAAGGAAAACTGGGCCCATTTCAGTTCCAGCTTCTGGAACTATTCTAATCTTTTTTAGTTACCTCTGTTCATGAAACCGTTTTCATCGGATATGAAAAAAATTGAGTATCAGAGTAATCAATCGAGATAATAATAACAGTGAAAAATCATCAGGATATATCCTTTCCCTTCACATAGATACGTATTCCCCCGCCACTTTCTGATACAACAATACCAAGAGCATTAGTTACAGACGTAATGGCAGCGACAGATACATGTCGTGTTCCAAGTCCTTTTGGTACCAAAACGTCACCCGTGTCGATACTGATATATCTGCCGGCGGCCTCAACAACCCCGTCATCACTGATGACAAATGCACCATCCAGTTGTGCCAGTTCTTTAAAGTACTCAGTCATCGCGGGGTTCATTATTGAGAGTTCATCTCTGGGATGACCTGATACCGGGTTGAGGATGAGCTGACGTGATCGCTGTAGTACTTCGTCACTATCTCCGACGATAAATGCGGTACCTACTGGTTTTCCTTCTCTGCCTTCAACAGATATCTGACATGCAATAGTAAGAACAGCTCTGATAACAAGAGGGTTGCCTGGATGGTGTGCTGTTGCAGCATCAAAAAGGCTCTCAAGAGAATTGGTATCATATCCGTTTCCATGGTGATTAAAACCGTTTGCATCGAACCCTTGTTTTTCTGCACTTTTATCAGGAGACTTTTTCTTCGTTTGAAATAGTGTATTTTCACGATTGAGATAGAAAAAAACTCCGACAACGATTATAATGAGGAGAAGGATTCCGATGATAATATCAGGATCTACCAGGGATACTCTCATAAGACCATCTATACCTGTCAGATTACCTGTTACATTCCCTCTGAGATACGTCAGATTACTGCTCTCTTCTGTCGATGTATAGGAGGGATTAATTGCGAGAAGAATGACATATGCTTCTTTTGCCGCATCAAACTGGCCCTTCTTCTCAAGCGTCACTCCTTTTCGGTACCAGGCATCTGCGTATGATGGATCTTTCGCAATTGCTTTGTTGTACTCTGATATTGCATCGGTATACTGACCAATATTTTCATATGCAAATCCCCATTGGTAGTTCACATCAGGACTGACTGATTCATCAGCAGGTTCAGAAGGTTTAGGTGTAGTTTGTGTTGTTGAGAGAGGGGTTGTGATTTTAGTCTTTGTAGAAACAGGTGTCGGGATGCTTGTTACTGGTGATAGAGAAGGTTGCTCTACAGGTGGTTTAACCTCAGGGGCTTTCGTCTGGATAGGTGCGATTGTCGTTTGTGTTGTGGTTGATGTGGTTGTTTTTGTGGTGACTGATAGATCTAACGTCTGTGTAGGTGGATGGAGCTGTATAGGTTGTGGTATTTCGGTATCGGCGTATATAGATATTGTACATCCGGATAAAACCAGGATTATGGTGAGGAATAAGACAAATGACCGTAACGGGAATACCATATACATTAATCATTGCAGTAAAAAGAGATAAAGCTGTTACTTTAGATGGTTCAACCCATCCCTATTCTTGATTCTTTCAGTGAAACACATCTGAAGGAAGGATTTTTCACTCTTCAACCGGCAGGGCAACCGAGTAGAGTCGTGATGTACACCCTGCCATTAATCCGGCAAGTGCTTCATGAAGAAATGGTGAAGCTGTGCAAAGAATACCCGGGCTTTTTTGTGAGAAACGAGTGTACTCAAAGTATGCATAGGATCCACCGATAGACTCTGCGATGGCAGTCCCAATGATAGCAGGACTATACAGGGGAGTTGAGGATTCAGATGTTTCTGTTATTGTCCCGGCGGTATCAAGGTATATTGCAGCAGAGATAAGGGATGATATGGTACCATCTTTCATCTCCTGATGAATGATTGTTGCAAGTTCATTGTGTGCCTGTTGTGGTGATATTCCATACGGCTGGTACAGGTCCAGAGCAGTTGTTATGATTGCATCTGTTGATATTCCGATTGCCTGCAGTTTTCTGACGACATCGTACATACAAAGTATATGTTGTATCACAAAAAACAGTATCCGGTTGATGAAAATAAAAAGATGATTTTAAGGTTTCTGGTTAAAAGAAGCTGTAAATGAATGATCTGCGTCCAAATCCTCAAGGGTAAATGTCTGGGCTTCTCCTATCTTTACTCCATCAAAGAGAAGATATGCAGTCTCATAGCCTTTATCAGGAGTAATGGTAAAGGTAATATTCTCTCCTTTTCGTACCTCAACATCCCCACCTGGAATTATTGAACCACCGCTCTTTTTGGTGACTGATATCGTTACGGTGTCATCAGACGTATCAGCAGGTGTCTCATCGACTTCCTCTTTTACGTTTGTACCGTTATCGTTTTCGCCAGATCCTATATCTTCGGTGATATCAATAATAATTGTCTCATTTGTCTCTGGAAATTCAGTTATTTCACCGGTAACACTCTCAAAATCGATTCCTTCGATGGAATATGAAGTATATGAGATACCACTGACAGGCACCGGGAAGTCAAGGGTTCCATTCTTTATTTTTCCCATATACACTTTCACTCCTGCATCAGTGATGAAAAAGACAGTTGCATCATCGGGACCATAAATTGAGTAGTACCCAACCGTATACAGGGGAGGTGTTATACCGGGGGTGGGCGACTGTGTAACCTCAGATTCGGTTTTGTTTTCAGCCACCGGGAGGTCGTCAGCAGAGATGGTATCATCGGATTTATCATCTCCATAGGAGTTTGTCACCACAATAGCATGGTAATCATTCTCCTGCGATCTCACATCAGTTATGTTGTCCTGTGTCAGAGAAGAACCCGTTTCATCTTCTGATACGATATCTGGATTTTTAGCTACGTCTGATGTTGGTTGTACTGTTTTTACCGATTGAGGAGGTTTCTCTGTCTGATTCGTGGTTTGCTCAGCGGGAGCAGATTTTCCTGTTAGAATCTCTTCAACTGGTTTGGTCTCAGTCTCTGTTATATTTTCAGTTTCCGAGGTCATATCTTCGAGTGTTTCAGGTGCAATGCGTTTATCGGTGTAATGGAGAGGGAGATAGTCGGTATGTATTGTATCTATCTGATACGGATCGTCGCAGATGCCCCATCCCTCTGTATCAGGACTAAACTGGGAGTACCCTTCATCTCCTTCGTTTGCACCCCAGAAATTACCGGCAAAGTACGGACCGCCGACAATATTGGTTCCTGGCTGTTTTGTGACATTCCAGGCGATATCTGCAGCTATTGATTTTACCTCGACATTCTGCCGGTTTCTTAAGTAATTGTCATACACAAGTCCGTTACTGACTCCGGTTCCAAGTTCAATACCTCCGCCTTTGACTGATCCACTGATGTCATTGCTGACAATCTCAAAATCATTGACGTTAACAAATTTGATTCCTGCATACTGGTTTTCTGATGCACTGTTTCGTGTCAGGTTAGTATCTGTTGCATCGCTTATCTGAATACCATAGGTATCACTGTTTATAGCCTGGTTATTAGTGAGTACGATATGGCTTGTATCAAGGATGTTGATTCCATATCCGTTATCATCAACGATGTTTTCCAAAAGGGCAATATTATTTGAATAACCGCCTATCTGTATTCCGGTTCCGGTTTCTGAAATTTCATTACGGTCGATAGTAATATAGTCAGAAGCATCTATCTCTATCCCTGTCTCACACTTTAAAATAATGTTTTTCGTAATAGCGTTTGTATCCCCTTCCTGACCAATGACATACCGGTATATTAGTCCCGTATCCCAGTCATGGAGTTTGATACGCGAAATAGTGACATTTGTCAGGTGATCACCACGTTTGTTCACGAGAATGCCTATAGATTTATCCCGTCCAATTCCCCCGATATAACATCCGTTCCCATCAATTGTGACATCTGAAGACTCGATAGTAATAGCAGTCTGATCTTTTATTGACTGGACGTCGTTGGTTATCTCATATGTACCTGGGGTGGTTATTACCACCGGTGGTACAATGGTTTGCGCTGTTGCAGATGAACCCATCGAAAAGAGGCAGACCATTATGATGCATACACAGAGCATCTGATATGTTTTTAAATTCTTCATCTTATTCCCCGGAAATGGTTGTTAGCTGTATGGATACACGAAGTATGTAGTGTATTAGTTTCATATGCTAGATTATAATTTTTCTCCCTGAATATATGGTATCTGTAACTAATTTGGCGAATGGTGACAAACGGTGTGTTTCTACTCTGATATACTAAAGAACAGACTCTGATGAGGATTCCTAGTTTATCTCCAAAAAACAGAAGGTTTAAGGCAAATATGATTAAAGGTTTTCTGATATACACGTATTCATTATGCAGACTGAGCGCTATAACCTGAAGATAAACATTCTGGCTTTTTGTTGTCTGTGTCTTGTAGAGGATCTGCAAGAAATCACGACAAGTGCAACATGAGTGGCAGTTACTCTACAAGTGTCTGTTGTGCATTGTGAGGTATCTCTTGTAGCGCTGCTATCTGTCGCACTGCCATGATATTGTCTGCATCACTACGTTCATCAGTAACCGGTGTTTCACATATCAGTGGCAGACATATAATTACAGGATGGTGAAGAATGTGGTACATCCCCTGCATGCCAATCTTTCCAAGACCTATATGAAAATGACGGTCACGCCCGGATCCCAGATCCCCTGTACTGTCATTTAAGTGAATAAGATGCAGATGACGAAGTCCGATTGCATCATCTATCAATTGTATTGTACTGGATACGCCTTCTTTCGTTCTGAGTTCATACCCGGCAGCAAATGCATGACAGGTATCGAAACAGACACCTGTTCGGTTCTGGTTATCAATGCCATTAAATACAGCAGCAATATCTGCAATCTTACTTCCAATTCCGTTCTTCTCACCTGCAGTATTTTCAAGAAGGATGCGACAGGAACCTGGCACAGAACCAAGGGCAGATCTCACTGCTTTTATCACTTGTTCTCTCCCGTTATCACCATTCTGATTGTGACCAAGGTGGGTGACTAAAAACGGGATTTTGAGTGTCTCACAGCGGTGCAGTTCATCAATCAGGGTGATAACAGATTTGGTGTACAGATCTTCTTTCTCACTGGCAAGATTTGGAAGATAGGGCATATGGTCAACCACCGGTCCGATTCCTGAACTCTTCACAGATGTGATAAACGCTTCTATCACATCAGGAGTAAGATCTTTTGTCTGCCAACCTCGTGGATTTCGCGTAAAGATCTGAAAACAGTCACATCCACGTTCTTCTGCCCGGGTAACGCTCTTCTCAAGGCTTCCCGCAATTGATACATGCACTCCTGTGGTAACCATCTGCTCTCCTTACGGTTTTATTAGAATTGTCTTTTCGGTCTGGTACTTCATAAGTGCTCCATACCCGTTTTCCTTTCCCATACCACTCGCTTTTATACCTCCAAATGGGACTTCAGGAGGTATTTTCAGGTGCTGGTTTACCCAGATAATTCCAGCCTGTATTGACTTGATTGCATAATCGATGGTTGAGATATTTTCAGTCCATACCGAGGCACCAAGGCCGAATTGGGTGTTGTTTGCTATCCTGACCGCTTCAGTAATATTTGGTGCGGTGACAACCGGAAGAACCGGTCCAAACACTTCTTCTGTCATTACCGGCGCATCTTGTGTGACATTAGTCAGAAGGGTCGGCTCATAAAAGGTACCCTTTTCACCACCCGAAATCCTGGGAATCCTGCCTCCTGTCATGAGGGTGGCAGATCCTGCATCAAGTGTCTTTGTGACGATATCCATTATCTGTTTCTGCTGGAGCTGGTTGTTTACGGGTCCCATCCTGACTCCATTTGTTAGTCCGTTTCCCACAACCAGTGATCTGATATGGCCGGTGAGGAGATCAATGAACTGATCTGCAATATCTTCCATTACAATAAGACGCTTCACTGCGGTGCAGGTCTGTCCACAGTTATAGAATCTGCCGTTCAGTGCTCCTAAAGCTGCTTTTTTTAGGTCTGCATCACTACAGACGATCATGGGATCACTTCCCCCGAGTTCAAGGGTCATCTTTTTCATCATCGGACCGGCAATCGATGCTACTCTTTTTCCTGTAGAGATCTCACCGGTAAATGAGATTGCTTTTATCGCAGGGTGCCTGACAATAGCTTCTCCTGCCTCCTCTCCATGGCCTGTCACGATGTTTAGGACGCCTGGAGGAAGACCTGCATTACAAAGTGCATCACCAAGCCTGATACAGGTGAGCGGTGCGAATGATGCAGGTTTGATGATAAGAGTATTACCGGTTATGAGTGCTGGTCCTGTTTTCCATCCCATAATGATGGCAGGGACATTCCAGGGAATTATGGCGCCACAGATGCCAATTGGTTCTCTGATTACGACAGAATGACCATATGCCTCTGAATTTGTGTATATTCCTCTGCTAGTTCCCCCGATAGAAGCATAATATTCAAGGATACGGCAAAATCCCTGGATTTCGTTTCTTGCTTCATGTAGTGGTTTTCCCTGTTCAGAGGTGAGAAGGGTTGCAAATTGCTCCTGCTGTATTCGTATCTCCTGTGCAGCCTTAAAAAGTATTTTCCCACGTTCAGAGGGATCCATTTTAGCCCAGTGCCGGAGTGCATTATCTGCTGCAGTAACTGCCAAATCAACATCACGGGCATCTCCTGCCGGTACAGTATCAATGCAACCTCCGGTAGCCGGGTTGTGAACAGAGAGGGTAGCACCGGATTGTGCCATTACCTGTGCATCCCCTATACGCATCTGCATGATATCAGATATGATTCATAAATGATTATGAAACCTTGGTTATTGTATCTCAATGCTGCTGGTGTCACGTGTTGGATATTATCCCTTCCTGTTGTTGCTGCTCTATCTCAAAGGGATTTTCTATATCACGAATCATAGGGGCAATAGTATCCTCACCCTGTGGTGTAGGAAAGGGATCGGTCATAGAGGATGTGGATGTAATAGAACCGGGTTGTACTACGTTATCATTTTCTTCTGTAGAGATGGTCTCATTACTACTCCCTGGAATCCATCCGATGATGAAAAGGATGCCAAAGATGATGAGAAGGACAAATACAATTATGATAGCTATTGCAGGTGTCATACTGTTCTCTTTTTTGGTTGCTTCTGACATTTTAGCCTGTGTAATATAAACAGGCCTATTATATATTCTCTTTTTCATACGGATATCTTGATGGATATCAACAATAAACCCATGTAAATACCTGATTTTTCCTATTGTATAGGTAACCTGAAAGGATGAAAAAAAGATATCTATTCAGGAGATGTTCTGAATAGTAAATAGTAAAAAATCTCTTTCTAAGCCAGGTTACTGTTTTTATTGTAAAAAAGAGAGATATCATACGATTTGAAAAGGACAGATACGTACCAGTACTGGTATCTTGTTACTATCTCTTTTAATTTTATGTTGTACCTGATATCAGCGTTTGTCACGGATTGTATCAGGCGGACAGGTTATCTCAAACCTGGCTCCTACATGTAGTATTCCTGTTTCATGTATACTGATACCGGTAATAGACAAAATTTCACGGGCGAGAAAGAGACCAAGTCCTGTATTTCCACCATACTTAAAGTTGAAAATTTTTTCTTTTTCCTCCTGACTGATGCCTATTCCGTCATCCTCACATACGATTACCGTTTTTTTATCCTGGTGCGATAGACTGAATCTGATGGTTGTAATCTTTTGGCCATATCTGACTGCATTCCCAATCAGATTGGAAAAAACGTTTTCAATCATTGGATCTGCAAATATCTCAACCTGTTCTGGTATCAGATTCTCTAGTGTTATAAGGTCAAGATCCGTGTATGTTGTTGATCGGTTTACCAGTGCTCTGATATTCATCCATTGAGGAGACTCAATTCCGATATCCTGATATTCACCGGTAAATGTGGCGGTATTAATTGTCTGTTTCGTGATGGCAACTGCCTTATTGATAAATGTACGGGCTGTGTCTGGATCATCAACCCAGTCAGACTGTGCAAGGTCCAGATACCCTTGTAGTGAGTGGAGCTGGTTGAGAAGATCATGACGGGTAATGCTGGTCATGAGTTGCAGTTTTTTATTTGCTGTTGCAAGTGCCATCTCTGCATGCTGTCGTTCACTGTTCTCCTGGTACAGTTCTTCATTTGTTTGTTCGAGAAGATTAACACTCTCTTTTTGTTGATTATGGAGATACTGGAGCTGATCATGTGCATGATGTAATTCTACATTATTTTTTATTGCAGTCTCGTATGTTGAGAGAAGAATATTAAGAATCTGGGTCCTACTGGTTTTAAGGGTATGAGTTACATCTGAAAAGACCACTTCTAGTGGTGTAACCTTCCCGTCAGGGTCCGGTCGTGTCATACCAAGATGGGTGCTTTGTATTTGTTCCAGTATGTATTCTGGCTCATAAGGCTTGATAATAAAATTATCAGCCCCTGATTCAAGTCCTTTTATTACATCAGACGGTTCTGCAAGATGAGTAACCAGAATAACCGGAATGGTTCGCATTGTATCATCGTCCTTAATGGTTCTACACAGTTCATATCCATCCATATCAGGCATCTGGACATCAGTAAGGACGATATCGGGTTTTAGTGCAGTTATCTGGTTAAGAGCACTGTAGCCGTTTGATGCCATTATTGTTGTATATCCACCCTTTACCAGGATATATCGTAAATACTCTGCCTGAGTACGGTTATCCTCCACGACGAGAATTGTTAAAGCATTTTTTGCAGAATGTTCAGGCATAATGGCATCTCTTATTATTTACACACAATATAATGAAGATATAGAAATCAGGAACAATGAGAATGTTCAAGTAACTGTTGTATTACTTTAAGAAAGTTATTTTGTTCGAATGTTTTTTTAATAATATATGCAGTAGCTCCCACCGTAAACCCAAATTCCTGGTCCTGATACGTATCAAGTGCCGTCACCAGTACAACCGGCATCTGTTTTGTCCGATCAAAAGCCCGTATCTTCTCAGTTAAAGTAAATCCATTCATCCGTGGCATATCAACATCTGAAACAACAATATCATAATCCTCTTCCTTAAGGTTTTTTAATGCTTCGATTCCGTTCACTGCAATTTTTACCTGATACCCTGCTCTCGTAAGAATATGTTCCATCATCGTTCGCAGTGTTACTGAATCATCAACGATTAAAACCCGGTATGTTTTCTTATCATCAGGATCCACGAGAGGTATTATGGGGTTTTGTGCATATATTTCCTGTGTCAGCTCAGTTGGATCCAATACAAGTGCCAGGCGCCCGTCTCCAAGAATAACAGCACCGGTAATTCCACTCACCCACCTAAGTTGTGTACCAAGAGGACGGATAATGATATCCTGTACCCAGATAACTTCATCGACGATATAGGCAATGTGTTTGGTACCATAAGTAATAATGACAACAGAGAGATAATCCTCTTTTTTCATTCCCTGATAATAATCAGGCAGTCCGAGTGCATCATTTAGTATCATCACTCTGATGGTATCCGTATGTAATTTGAGAAAAAGTCCACTTTCCTCTTTATGTATGGATGTACGGGGTATTCAGAGAACCTGTTGTATCTGGTGAATTGGCAGGATATAGACATAATTACCAGACTGCACCACAAGGCCCCGCATCGTCGCAAGTTTCATTGGCATTATCAGTGAAAACTTGGTACCTATTCCTGGTTTCGTGATTACTTGTATCTCCCCACCAAGACGGGTGATGATATCTTCAACGATTGCCATACCGAGTCCTCGTCCTGAGAGGTTGGTAACGACTGAACTTGTGGAAAAACCTGATAGAAATATAAGCTGGATTGTTTCTTCTTCGGTAAGGTCTTCTGCTTCTTTTGCATTGATTATGCCTTTTTTAACAGCTATCTGCCTAATTTTTTTATAGTCAATACCGGCACCATCATCAGATACTTCTAACAGAACTTTGCTTCCTGAATGTGCAATGACCTCAATCTGAATGACACCGGTTTTTGGTTTCTGCTGTTTCATTCTGACCGCCGGGTATTCAATTCCATAATCTATACAATTGTAGATGATATGCATCAGGGGGACATGAAGTGATTCAAGAATACGGCGATCCATCTCAATTTCATCCCCGGAAATCTTAAGTTCAATTAGTTTCCCTAAGCTACGGGAGTTTTCCCTGACAATCCCTGAAAATGATGTAAGAATGCTAGAAACAGGAACCAACACCGCATCCTGAATCAGGTCTGAAATTTTATGTGTACTTGCGTCAAGGGCATCACGGTCAACATAGGTTGACTGGGTGTGAACCGTAAGATCATGATGAAGCGTGTTTACAAAGTCCCGGTTTGTCTGTAAGAAGTCAATAATATGTTCCAGATAAACCAGGATATCAGGTGGAAGGTCTGTCTTTTGTGATCTGGAAGTTATCTCCTCTATGATATGCAGGTTGTTATAGATCTGTGCATGATTCCAGTTCCAAAGATTGAATCTACTCAGTATTTCCTCGAGTTCACGAAGTCTGTGTGATATAAAAAGTTGTGTTGAGAGCAGTCCGTCAGATGCTGCAATGAGCCGGTCAAATTTTTTTGTTGGTATCCGTATAGTATCTTTGTTCTTGATCTCTGGGTAATTGTATTCAATTTCCCGTTCCATTTTTCCGTTTTTTTTATGTATGGTGGTTGAGGTCAGGACCTGCATGTTTTTATAGTGATAGGCATCGTCACAGGCATTGTTTTTTCCGCTATCAGAACCCCCGTATTTCGAATCTGATGGTGAGGTTTTTGTTGTAAGTTCATTAAATTCAGTTTTCTTACTACCCTCATCATTCTTCGGCTCCAGTTCCCTGAGGTGCTGAATAATTTCAAATGCAGAATTATCCAGTCTTTTATCATCTTCAAGAATTGACCGGATGACCTTGATTGCACGGTGAAAAAGATCAAATACGTTTGTATCAGGAGAAAATAAGCTTTTTTTTATCTGTAAAAACGCACGCTCCAGATTAAGGCAGACTGATTCCATCTCCTGTAAGTTTACAGCATGAGCAGCGCCTTTCAGGCTGTGTGAGTCTCTCAGTATTTCTTCTATCAGTTCAGAATCCACCGTTGGATGCTTTTTTTCAAGTTTGATTAGTCCTTGTGATATCCTACTAAGTAGTTCATCTGCATCCTCCCGAAATGTTGCAAGCAAAAACTTCTGAAACTCTTCATCTGAACCGGTCATGGCTACAATCTCATACGTGGTATTGTTCTGTTATTTTCTTTAACCGTGATCCAAGTTCATGTAGATCTTCTGCTGTCTTCTCAGCTTTTCTGGTAGTCTCCAGATTTTTATATGCTTCATCACGAATATTCTCGATTGCAACAGATATCAGGTCCATCCCTGCCACCTGCTCATGCATGGAATATGCAATCTCGACTGCTGCCTGTGAAGAGTCAGCGATAGCCCGGGCCAGAACTTCAATAGCTTCCTGTGCATCGCTGGCAAGTCTGACAGCATCCGCAACCGTTGTTGTTCCACCTTGTGCTGAAACCACAGTTGATGAGACTCCCCGCTGGATATCAGTCAGAATTGTTCTGATGTTTCCAGTTGCCTGTTTTGATTGCTGGGCAAGATTATGAATCTCATTTGCAACGACAGCAAACCCTTTTCCAACATCACCGGCTTTTGCAGCTTCAATTGAGGCATTCACTGCGAGCATGTTTGATTGTTCGGAAATTTCAGTGACAGTTGCAATAATTTCACCAATTGCCTGACTCTGTTCAGAAAGTTTCACAACATTCAATCCGATGATATCCATCTGGCGTTTGATATGATTCATACCATCCAGAATTTCTTTTACCGCTTTTTGTCCGTCTTTTGAGACTTCCCTTGCTTTTATAGATTTTTCAGAAACTACCGCAACCTTTTGATTAACCTGTTCTGTCTTTTTCCGAACGTTTTCGACGGCATCTGAAGTTTCATTCACTGTTGTTGCTGTTTGTGAACTTGCTGAAGAGAGCTGTGTTGTGACGGTCAGGATCTTACTTGATGCTGAAGAGAGAACTGTTATTCCTTCAGAGAGTTCCTCAGTAATCAGTTTCATAAGATGTGACAGTTCAATGCCAATGGTGTTGAGCGCATCGCGGTAAGCTACAAATTCTCCGGCAACAGGAATATTTTCATTAAACCGTGCAGTAAAATCTCCGGAAGCATAATATCCGGCAAGCCTCATTGCTTCGTTAACTGGTTCTGTGATAGTCTCAAGAGTCATGTTAAAACCAGCAATAATCATTCGGAACCCTCCACGAAACGCCTTCTCATCTCCCCGTACAGAAAGATCTCCTGCCCGTGTGGCATCAGTCAATTTTATCGTCTCTTTATGCAGGTGATCAAGTGACTGCACCATCATTGTAAGAGCGGGACGTATCTCATCCCTTTCATCCTCGGTTTCGGAAAATTCCTGAATATACTCCCCATTCGCAATTTTTGTAAGATTACCTACAACATTTATCTGAAGGTCATTGGCAAATTCATCCATGGTCTTTGCCATGATTCCGATCTCATCATTTCGATCAATATTTAATCTGGCAGAGAGGTGTCCACTGTTTAACTCTTTAATCATCACAACCACCTGCTGGAGTGGTCCGGCAATGGATCGACCAAAAAATATTGCAATGGTTGCCCCTATTACCATGGAGGCGATGACAAGGGCAAATATAGTATTTGTTAAGGTGGTAATCGGCCCGGTGAAATCCGACATTTCAGCCCGTGAGACGATATACCAGTCTAGTGGTTCATAATAGGTGTAGGCATCAAGGATTTTTGTTCCGTTAACATTATGAGAAATGGTGCCTTCTTTTTTGGCAAACATCTCCTGAACAAAATCACGTTCCGCCCAGTTCTCTCCGATGTGAGTGGGGTGGACTAACACGTCTCCCTCACTGTTTAGAACATACATGTACCCATTCTTACCAACCACGGTGTCTTCAATACTCTTTTTGACCACTTCAAGGGTTTGTGCTTCTTCTGTTCCGACAAACAGAACACCTAACACTTTTCCATCACGGTTGATTATCGGTTCATATGCAGTGACATAGTCTTTACCAAAGAGATCACGTGAACCATAATATGTCTCGGCTTCTTCCACCGCTACTTCATATACATTATCTGTAAGATGTGTATCGACTGCTCTCTGACCATCGGTCCCGATAACGTTTGTTGATATCCTGACCGCGTAACTGTCGTTATACACCTGAAAAACAGTTGCAGCTCCGCCAACAAGAGACTGGACTTCATCAACAATTTCAAAATTGCCATTGACCTGATCCTGGTTTCCATTACTATCAACTAGAATCATTTTCTCGTTGATAATTTCGGGTGTACCTTTTGCATAAAAGATTTTTCTAAGGACGTTTAAGTCACTGTTGACTTTATTTCGCGTCAGTTTATAGACATCATTTGTCCACCCTTTCATATCCTGAACCTGGGTCTCAAGCAACGTCTCGATTTGCTCATTAATCACCTCACTGGAGCTTGAGGATGCAACAAGTCCAAGAAGCAATGTTGGAATTATTGCAAGGAAAAGACAGATCACCAAAATTTTGGTGCCTACTTTAATATTCGTGAAAAATTGTATCATTCAACACCTGGTCTGTTGTTCACGGGTTTCATCAGCAATTTTTTTGATGTGGTTACTATCTATGTTTTTTATCATCTTTCTGTACCGCCTTTGGAATAGGTCCGGGCTTTATTATCATTGATTATCATATTAGGATCTGAGAGGATTGCAGCGCCATTAAGAATTATGAGCGCGTCTTTCATTGTTCCATATATATATTGGTTGTTCCCTGTAAATTCCATAGAAGATGAGTGAGATATCTTATCCTCCCTGATAGTTCTGATGCCGGTTATCTGATCTACAAGAATTCCAAAGGTGATTTTCCTGTCTGTCAGTACAATGACCTGATTAAAATTGGTTAGGGCATTATTCTGAATGGAAATAAGAATCCGAAGATCGACTAATGAGATGATTTCTCCTCGAATTTCACATATTCCCACAATATAATCAGGAGTTCTGGGAACAGGGATAATTGCGTTTACAGTCACAACTTCACGAATATATTCAGTTTCCAAGGCAAATTCCCGATAGGCAAGGGAAAATTTGAGCACCTTTCGTAAGGGTACTTCTAATGGAACCATCTCTGGTTTTGCCAGTTCGTCAGCCCGTTTTTTTAATATGATATCAATATTATTAATCGGATAGAAGTCAGGTTCTGCAGAAGGTTTCTGTAAAAGTATTTCAGA
>Ga0268279_1000959_pt1 | contig 17083 bp, 16 predicted proteins | sample saktaG_6_FD_190142 | JGI IMG/M metagenome (GOLD analysis project Ga0268279, IMG submission 190142) | Saline water microbial communities from Sakinaw Lake, British Columbia, Canada - sak_2010_1_5_80m | ecosystem: Environmental > Aquatic > Non-marine Saline and Alkaline > Saline ...
AAAAACGACGACCTTTCACATGTTTACCGGAATGATCAAACCCAGCTCCGGTAAGGTTTTCCTGAATGATTGCGAACTGACGGCGCTGCCGATGTACAAGCGGGCCCAGATGGGCGTCGGCTACCTGTCCCAGGAACCGTCCGTCTTTCGCAAATTGACGGTTGAACAGAATTTACTGCTGGTATTGCAGACGCTCGGGATCAGCCGTGAGGAGCAGATGGAGCGACTGGAAAGGCTGCTGGACGAGCTCAATATCCGGCCGTATCGCAAGAGCCGGGCCGACCTGCTCTCGGGCGGGGAGCGCCGCCGGACCGAGATCACGCGGGCCCTGGTCACGAATCCCGACTTCATCCTGCTGGATGAGCCGTTTGTGGGCGTCGACCCGATTGCAGTCGAAGACATCCAGAAAATTGTAGTCAGCCTGAAAAATAAAAACATCGGTGTCCTGATTACCGATCACAACGTTCATGAGACGCTTTCCATCACCGACCGCTCATATTTGATGTTCGAAGGGAATATTCTGAAATCAGGAACCTCGGAATTTTTAGCTAACGATGAAGATGCCAGACGGTTATATTTAGGCGATAGTTTCAGGTTAAACAGGTAATGCAACTCAGTCAAACACAGATTCAGAAACTCTCCCAGGAACTCCGGCTCACGCCGCAGCAGATCCTGCAATCTACGATTCTGCAGTTGACTACGCTGGCGCTGGAAGCCAAGGTGATTCAGGAACTGGAACAGAATCCCGTGCTGGAAGAGGTCGAGCCTCAGACGTCCGACGACGAACCGGCCGAAAATAGCGATAACAACGAAGAAGAGGATCTCGACTGGGACGAAATCCTGCCCTCCAACGACGATTATAAGCCCAAAGAGGAGTACGATCGCAGCCGGAACAACTACAAAACGATCCAACCATCGCCGCGCGGGCTGGTGGATTACCTGATGGACCAGGTGAATCTGCTGACACTCGACGAGACCGAGCGAACGATCGCCCACGAACTCGTCTGGAATATCGATGAGCGGGGATACATTACCATTCCAACCGACAATATTGCCTACAGTCTCGACGTTCCCATCGAACTTCTGGAAAACGTTCTGCACCGGATCCAGCAGCTGGACCCGCCCGGAATCGCCGCCCGGGACCTGCGGGAGTGCCTGCTGCTGCAGTTGGAATCCCTGCCGGGCAGCGAAGATGCCATTTTGATCATTCAAAAATATTTCGACGATTTTGCCAATAAAAGATTTCAGAAAATCATCCGCGAGCTGGGTTGGGATCGCGACCGGATTCAGGCGGTTCAGGATACGATCCTCAAACTGAATCCGAGTCCGGGCTCCTCGCTGACCAGCGCCAACCCGAATTACATCACTCCCGACCTGATCGTTGAAAAAGTCGGCGACGAGTTTATCATCGAGATCAACGACTCCCGCGTCCCGGACCTGCGGATCAACTCCGGCTACCTTCAGATGATCGGTCGCGGTTCCCGGATCGAACAGGAGACCAAAGTCTACCTGAAGAAGAAGGTCGACATGGCCAAATGGTTTATCCAGTCCATTCACCAGAGACGAATGACCATGATCCGGGTCATGAAGGCCATTATCGAACGGCAGCACGATTTTTTCGAGGGCGATGAAAAGGCGTTGAAGCCGATGATACTGAAAGACATCGCCGAGGACGTGAAGATGGACATCTCGACCATCAGCCGGGTTACGAACGGCAAATACGTGCAGCTCAGTTCCGGTATTCACGAGTTGAAATATTTCTTCAATGAAGGCATGCTGGATGAGAACGGGGACGAAGTTTCCACCCGCATCATTAAGGATAAACTCAAACAGATTATTGATTCCGAAGACAAACATAAACCTTTTAGTGACGACCAATTATCGAAGTTGTTGAAGAATGAAGGCTACACCGTCGCCCGCCGCACGGTGGCCAAATATCGCGAACAACTGAAAGTTCCCGTTGCACGCTTGCGACGAGAAATATAGAAGGAGGTCTAATCATGGCTTGGAAGAAAGTCAAGGTCGGAGACACTGAGTTCGAAGTCTCCGCAGCCCAGTACTGGGTGGTTATTGTGGGGGCAATCGTCATTGCCCTGGGCATCACCCTGCTGATGTCTTTTTATACGATCGACGCCAATGAGAACGGGGTCATTCTGCGCTTCGGCAAATACAATACAATCACGGGGCCGGGACTGCATCTGAAGTTCCCTTGGGGTATCGATAAACTCTATACCGTACGCGTGGACTACCAATGGAAAGAGGAATTCGGATTCCGCACCGCGCGCCCTGGCGTGAAGACGGTTTATTCCAAAGACCGCTATAATGACGAGTCCTGGATGCTCACCGGCGATCAGAATATTGCCGACGTGCAGTGGGTTGTGCAGTACAAAATCAAGGACCCGCTCAAGTTCCTTTTCAAGGTGCGCGAACAGAGTGGCACGATCCGCAACGTGGCCGAGGCGGCCATGCGCTTTGTGGTCGGTGATCGGTCTTTCCGCGAAGTTTTGCAGTCCGACCGCGTCAAGGTGGCTATACTGGCGCGCGAATATATGCAGGAACGGCTGGACAAATACGATCTGGGGGTCAGCATCGAGCTGGTGCAGTTGATCACCGTGCAGCCGCCCGGGCCGGTTTTCGACTCCTTCAACGAGGTCAACCGCGCCAAACAGGAGCAGGAAACAGCCATCAACGAGGCTAACCAGGTCTATAACAAAGAAATTTTCCGGGCGCTGGGCGAAGCGGACCGGGCGATCCAGGAAGCCTACGGTTACGGGATCAACCGCACCAACCGTGCCGAGGGTGACGCGAAACTGTTTACCTCCGTCTTCGATGCCTACATGAAGGCCAAAGACGTTACCCGCAAACGGATGTACATCGAAACCATGCAGGAAGTTCTGGGAGGAGTCAATCAGAAGTATATTATTGATAAGGACCTCAAAGGTCTTCTGCCGCTCCTGAACCTGAACGGAAAGGAGGTGGCGAAATGAAGACGGGAAAAATTAGCCTGGTTGTTCTGATTGTCATCGTGCTTATCGTGACCTTTGCCTCGATATTTATCCTGGACGAAACCCAGCAGGCCATCATCACCCAGTTCGGCAAACCGATCGGACAGCCGGTCACGACCGCCGGAATCCATTTTAAGGTGCCGCTGATCCAGAAGGTCATCACATTCGACAAGCGCCTGCTGGATTGGGATGGCAATCCGCAGGAGATTCCGACCAAGGACAATAAATTCATCTTTATCGACACCTTTGCCCGCTGGCGCATTTCCGACGCCCTGGTATTCTACAAATCCAACCGCAGCGAGACAGTCGGCTATTCGCGCCTGGACGACCTGCTGGACGGCGCGGTTCGCGACGAGATCGCCAACCACAATCTGCCGGAGATCATCCGCAGTTCGGACCGTCCGATGGCCATCATCGAGGTGGAGAGTTCCCAAATTGTCTCCGATATCGACTCTTCACGGATCGAAGAGCTGAACGTGGTCGGCGCGCGCGAGCAGATCGTCGAGAATATCGTCTCCAATGTGCGTAAGAAAATGCAGGAATTGAACCTTGGCATCGATGTGATCGATCTGCAAATCAAGAAGATCGACTACAACCCGGAAGTGCAGCAGAAGGTTTTCGACCGCATGATTTCCGAGCAGAAGCGAATCGCAGAGAAATATCGCGCCCTCGGCCAGGGTGAAAAAGAGCGGATTTTGGGTAAACAGGATCAGAAGAAGAAGGAAATTCTGTCGCAGGCTTACCTGGAAGCCCAGACCATCCGCGGCAAAGCGGATGCCGAAGCGGTCAATATCTATGCGAATTCCTATAATCGCAATACGGATTCACGTGATTTTTACCAGTTCCTGCGCACCCTGGATGCCTATAAGACCACGATCGATTCATCGACCAAGATAATCCTTACCACCGACAACGAATTCTTAAAATACCTGGACACGGCCGAGTAACAGGCGGAGGAATAGGAAAAGAGCATGCATGCATTGATTGAGAAGGAGCTTTTGACTCAAATTCACGCCACGACGGTGATCGGTGTACGCCGGAACGGTCAGGTCGCCATGGGAAGTGACGGACAGGTTACTCTCGGCGCCACCATCATGAAGCACAACACCAAAAAGGTCCGCAAATTCTATCACGACAGCGTGTTGGTGGGCTTTGCCGGCGCTTCCGCCGATGCCTTTGCGCTGTTCGAGAAGTTCGAAGGCAAACTGGAGGAGTTCAAGGGCAACATTCCGCGAGCTGCCGTGGAGCTGGCCAAGTTGTGGCGCACGGATAAGTATCTGCGGCAACTGGAAGCCCTGCTGACCGTGATGAGCAAAGAGACATCTCTGATCATTTCGGGCACCGGGGACGTGATCGAGCCGGACGACGAGATCGTTGCGGTCGGTTCGGGAGGCGCTTTCGCCACCGCCGCCGCCCGCGCGCTGATCAAATACAGCCAGCTCTCTGCGAAAGAAATCGTAGAAGAATCTCTGCGGATCGCGGCGGAGATATGCATTTACACGAACAATAACCTTACGATACTGGAATTATGATAAAACATGAATTGACTCCCCGCGAAATTGTCAGGGAGCTGGATGAATACATCATTGGCCAGGACAAGGCCAAGAAAGCCGTTGCGATTGCCCTGCGCAACCGCTGGCGGCGACAGCATGTCAAGGGCGCCATCAAGGAAGATATTCTTCCGAACAATATTATCCTGATCGGTCCCACCGGCGTAGGGAAGACCGAAATCGCGCGGCGCCTGTCCAACCTGGCGCATGCGCCGTTTATCAAAGTCGAAGCCTCGAAATTTACCGAAGTCGGTTACGTCGGCCGTGATGTGGAATCCATGATCCGCGATCTGACCAGCATCTCCGTCAATATGATTAAAGACGAACGCATCAAGGAGGTCAACGCCCAGGCGGAGGTCATGGCCAACGAAAGAATTCTGGATATTCTGCTGCCGCCTAAAGACGGCGCGGTTGGGGCAGTCGAGAAAAGCGATGAACAGTTTCACAATACGCGCGAAAAACTCAAAGCCATGCTGCAGAAGGGGGAGTTCGAAGACCGCGTAATCGAGATAACCATCAAACAGGGCGCTAACCCGATGATGCAGGTCTACGGACCGGCCGGTCTCGAGGAGATGGGTTTGAATCTCTCCGAGATGCTCGGCAACGCGTTCCCCAAAAAGAAGAAAAACCAGAAGGCTACGGTTGCCGAAGCGCGCAGCATCTTTACCCAGGAAGAGGCCCAGAGGCTGATCGATATGGATGCGATCACCAAGGAAGCGATTCGCCGCGTAGAGGAGTCCGGAATTGTCTTTGTCGATGAAATCGACAAGATCGCTTCCAGCAGCGGCCGCTCGGCCGGAGGACCGGACGTCTCTCGTGAGGGAGTGCAACGCGATATCCTGCCGATCGTGGAAGGCTCCAACGTTCAGACTAAATACGGCGTGGTGAAGACGGATCATGTCCTGTTCGTGGCGGCGGGCGCTTTTCATATGACCAAGCCTTCCGATCTGATCCCGGAGCTGCAGGGCCGCTTCCCGATCCGGGTGGAGATGGAAAGTCTCGGCAAAGATGAGTTCATTAAAATCCTGAAGAACCCTAAAAATGCGTTACTCAAACAGTATACCGCTTTGCTGGAGACCGAGAGGGTAAAATTAACTTTCGAGGAAGATGCCGTGGAAGAGATCGCCCGGCTGGCAGCCGAAGTGAACGAAAAGATGGAGAATATCGGCGCGCGCCGGCTGCACACGATTCTGACCACCCTGCTGGAAGATATTTTGTATACAGTACCGGATAAAAATATTAGAGATGTTCTGATCACCAAAGCGATTGTCCAGGAAAGGCTGGCAGATATCGTTCGCGACCGGGATTTGAGCCGTTATATTTTATAGGAGCTTGGATGAAACGGGATTTTCTGCATATTACGGATTTCAGCGGCGCAGAGATAGGGGATACCCTGCAACTGGCTATCGACCTGAAGAAGAAGCTGAGAGCGGGCGAAGAATATCTGCCCCTGAAGCATAAAACCATGGCGATGATCTTTGCCAAGCCGTCGGCCCGGACAAGAATTTCGTTCGAAACCGGTATGACCCAGCTGGGCGGACATGCGATTTTCCTGGGTCCCAACGATATCGGTATCGGCAAACGGGAAGCCGTACGGGATATTGCCAGGGTGATAGCACGTTACGATGATATTATCATGGCGCGCCTGTTCGCGCATGCCCATATTCTGGAAATGGCCGCCTATGCATCCGTCCCGGTGATAAACGGCCTGACGGATTTAACGCATCCCTGCCAGGTGATGGCCGATATTCTGACGGTGCTGGAACATCGCGGAAACCTGGACAACCTCAAAGTGGTTTTTGTCGGAGACGGCAACAATGTCGCCAATTCCTGGATCAATCTGGCCGCACGTCTGCCGATGCATTTTGTGCTGGCCGCGCCCGAGGGATATGACCCGGATCCAGGCATCCTGAAAAATGCAAGGGAAGCCGGCCTTAGCAAAATCGAAATCATCCATGATCCGCTGGAAGCCGCAAAAGACGCGGATGTGATTTATACGGATGTTTGGGCAAGCATGGGCCAGGAGGCGGAGCAGGAGAAACGAATGAAAGCCTTCCGGCCTTATCAGGTGAATGGCCGCCTGGTCGCCAAGGCGAAAAAAGATGTCTATGTCATGCACTGCCTGCCGGCGCACCGCGGCGATGAAATCACCGATGAAGTAATCGACAGCCCGAATTCGATCGTCTTTGACGAAGCCGAAAACCGCATGCATGTTCAGAAAGCTATTATTTTGCAGGTTATGCAAGTCCGATAGTTGGGGTAGAAGGGTTCATCCCGGCGCAAGGTTGGGACCTCTCTGCAGATAGTAGATAATTTTGCAGATTTAACCACGATGGTGATAGTCATGCAAGCGGTATCCCGGTCCAATCCAAAATCAAATTACTGCGGCGGCTGTTGATGCATTTTACGTTCAGCATCTTCTTTTTGCCGCTCCTGATGGCGGTGGTTTTGAATACGGTCGTCACTTGCTATGAGTGGCGTTATCGGAAGCGGCCGGAAGTCAGGGCTTTACTCTTTCTGGCTGCTGCGGCGACACTCTGGGCCGGGGCCAATATTTTCGAATACGGCTGTCATCAATTCGAGTATAAGCAGTTCTGGGCAAATGTGGAATACTTTGGTATTCTGGCGATACCGATCTGCTGGGTGATCGTAACGGGCTATCTGACAGGCAAGACGCGCTGGATAAATCGGAGAAACATTCTGCTGCTGTGCATCATACCGGTTATTACGCTTATCTTTGTCTGGACGAATCAATATCACGGCCTGATGCGCCGGAATATGGTTCTGGACGCCAACGGTCCCTTCTCAATAATTAAAAAGAACTATGGCCCCTGGTTCTGGATCGCGATGACGAATAATTATACTGTTTTGGCCGCCGGTTGCATTCTGCTACTGGAACGCCTGTTCCATGCGCCCCGGATTCAGACTCAACAGGTGATCATTCTTTTTATCAGCATTTTTACTCCGTGGATTGGTAATTTCCTCTATGTATTCAATTTGAATCCGCTGCCGCGCCTGGATCTGACCTCTACGTTCCTGTCGATTTCCAGTGCTGCGATGGCCTTCGGTATCTTTCGTTTTCAATTAATGCACGTCATTCCCTTCGCGCGCGATCATGTCCTGGACAACATGAAAGACGGCATTCTGGTGCTCAATATCCGGCACCAGATTGTGGATTATAATCCGGTTTGTCGGGATATTCTGCAGTTGGAAGCCTACGACCGTACGCTTCCCTTCTCGGAGGGATTGGAGTCCGTGCACGCTTTACTTCACCCGGACACCGCCCGGATCACACCCTACGAAATAAAACTCAAAATCTGCGACCAGGAACGGATATTTGAGATTCGGATTACCCCGTTAATGGATCGGAAGGGTAGAAATCACGGCACGCTGCTGCATTTACGGGATATTACGGATCAGCGCAAATCCGAAGCCGAAATGGCTAAAACAGTAAACGAACTGCAAAGATTGCTGACCAAGGTTCGAACCCTCAGCGGGTTGCTGCCCATCTGTTCACAATGCAAAAAAATTCGGGATGACCAGGGATACTGGACCGAAGTCGAGTTCTATGTCCGCGCCCATTCCGAGGCAGATTTCACGCACAGTATCTGTCCCGATTGTATGCATAAATTGTATCCGGATTTGATGGAGCGCCGCAAGCAGCGACGGTCGAACAGCGATGAAGACGATCCCGGGGCATGAGTAAACTGCGCGTCCGGATCCGCCGCTTCTACAAAAAGGCCCGCAGAGAATGACAATATTCTCGTAATGAAGAGAATTTGATCGATAAATCCAAAAAAGGAGTCGAAAATGGAACTCTATGAGATTATTGAACCGTTGGGTATTCTCACCTGGTGTCTGCTGCTGTTTGGTGTTCTGACCGGAACGCGCGTAATCAAACTGAAACTCAGGCACCATAAATTGATCGGCTTCATCGCGATCGGTCTCGCGACGCTGCATGGTGCTCTGGTGCTGTTTTTCGCGTAGGACAGAAAGGAAGAGTGCAATGAAAAAGAGGTTTTATCTTATCGGGTTGGCCGTCTTGTTTCTCGTTCCGGGTTTTATTACGGCGCACCCGGCTAAAAAAGTCGATCTTGTTTTTGATCCCGTTACCCATATCCTGCAGATTCGTATTGATCATGAAGTGAAGGATGCCGCCAAGCATTTCATTGAAGCTGTAACTGTCACGTTAAACGGCGAAGAGCTCGTCATCCAGAAATTGAGCGCGCAGGATGACCTGACCGGATTGGACCTGATTTATAAACTGAATACAGTCAAAACCGGGGATGCGATTTCAGTCAGTACGAAGTGCAATATTATGGGTAAGAAATCGGGCAAGCTGAAAATAGAGTAATCAGCGATCACCTTCTTCGGTGCTGTCTTCCGGGGCTGCCGGCTGATCGCCGGATTCCCGCTTCGCCCGGCGGCTGTCGATCAAACCTTTGATGATCGTAATCGGCATCATGATGTAAATGATGGCGTTGATATACTGGTCGCTGAGGTTGCTCGGCCATGGGAAAGGCCGGAACACGAAAAAATCGGTGGCTCTGCCCGCAAAAAGAACCTCCAGGACGTTCCCGGTGGCGCCGATCATCAGCGCCAGCAGGATTGAATAGATATGGATATCGGCCCGTTTTTCAGCCTCTTTAACCAGTGAACGGGATAGAATCACAATTAAAATCAGGACGAGTACCAGTCCGGAAATCGCCCAGACTCTATGATTGCCGATATTACCCAGGATGAAGTGGTACCCGGTATTATGCGTACGGTACCATTTTAAAAAGGGCAGAAAACTGCTAAGGCTTTCCTGGTAGGGTAAAACGCGGTTGGCGATGAATTTAATGCCAAAATCTACTGCCAGCAGGATAATACCGATGCTGTAGGGCAGGATCAGTCGGGATGATTTCGATTTCATGAAAAGCTTCCCCGGATCTGGTTAGTACTGGTTATTTCTTTTTTGAGAGGCGGCGAAAGCGCTGCCGGAAATTCTGGTTTGGAACGTAACCGGATTTTATGGAACGGATGTCCTGAACTGAAACAAAAACCTCCGGATCGATCTGGCGGGCGACAGTCAGAACCTCCTTAACGGCCTTGCGCGGAACGATCGTGAAAATAATATTGACCTTGCCCTTGCCTCCCTTCGCCTCCAGTACCGTAGCGCCGTAGCCTTCATCGCGCAGTGCCATGGTCAGTACATCGACATCGACGGAAGATTTGCTGATGAAACGCAGCGCCTGGAATCCCAGGGCGAGTTTTTCTTCGATGGTAATGCCGATGAAATTGCCGGAAGCAAAGCCGAGTCCGTAAGCCACAAAGCAGACCCAATTGGACAGGTGCTGCAGTACCTGGGTAATCGCCAGCAACCAGATTAGAACCTCGAAAAATCCCAGTACGGAGGCCAGAATTTTACCGCCTTTGGAAACCAGGATAATTCGGAATGTTCCGATCGAGACGTCACAGATACGCGCCAAAAATATCAGGAGGGGAATAATCACCCAAGAATAGAGTGACGAATTTGCTAAACCTTCCAACATGATAAAATTCGTTCCCTTTTAAAATTATTCGAAAAGTTCGATGTTGCCGCCGGTATGGAGAAATACCACTGTTTCGTCGGGCGCGATTTTTCCGCTGCGGCAATAGTCGATCATTCCCGCGGCGGCTTTACCGGTGTAGACATAATCGAGGAAGATGCCTTCCAGACGGGAGAAGAGTTTTACGGCCTCTTCGCCGCCGGTCGTTTTACGGCCGTAGCCCGTGCCGATATAGGATACGTCGACATGCACCAGTTCCCGGCGGGCCGGGGCGCCGATGAGCTTGCCCGCGTCGCGCGCCAGGCGATAAACGTCTTCGATGAGTTGCTCTTTGGGAGTATCGACGCTGATCCCGATAATTTGACCGGGCCAACTGCTGATGGATTGCCCCAGAACGAGTCCCGCCTGCGTCCCGGCTGAAGAGGAGGCAAGAAAGATTTTATCGGCCGGCAGCTGCTGCCGCTCGAGATCCTGCATCAGCTCCTCCCAACCAGCCGCATAGCCCAGACTGCCGATAGGTACGGAACCGCCGGGTGGCAGGAAAAAGACTTTGCGCCCCTGCCGGATTAGTTCGTCACGGACGCTTTCGGCGGCGGCCATGCGCACGGCCGAGTCGCTGGTGTCGACGTGATGAACGGTGGCTCCCAGCATGTGGTCCACCAGGAGGTTACCGGTCGGTTTTTCCGGCTTTTTCCCGCTTAGTACGAGATGTACCGCCAAATTGTAGCGGGCGCCTACTCCGGCCATAATCCGGCAAAAATTGGATTGGTTGGAACCGATGCCGATGATCGTATCGCAGCCTTTAATGAGAGCGTCGGCAATCAGAAAATCAAATTTACGGGTCTTGTTGCCGCCGAAAGTAAAACCGGTCAGGTCGTCCCGTTTGATGTAGATGTTGCGCTGGAGCAGGGCTGATAATCGATCTAGACGGTGGAGCGGCGTCGGCAGGATCGAAATTTTTTCACGAGGCATCTGTTCCAGCAGCGTACTTATGCTTGTCATTCTTTATACTCCGCAATCATAATGGTTTTGGTTTTTTGACGCAAGCTGATTTTCGATCGTTGATTCTAGGTCTGCTTATCGTTAAATCCACACCGGGAAATTAACCCATGTCGCAGGAAAATCAAAATGATAATGGCCGGCGAAATCCGGGTTTATCGGCAGGAGAGGATGTTTACGTTGGTGCTTGTTTACGGTTTTTCGAGTATCAGATCGGAATAGGAGCGATCGATCAAGTCCGCGGTCCGGATCGAAAACAGGCCCGCCAGGTCGCGGCATTGCCGTTCCAGTTCCATCGCGGAAAAGCGGGCATCCTGATCCATAGCCTCGATTTCAACGAAAGAGCCCAGATTCCGAACCTGATCCAGATGGATTTTGATATTGTCGAGCCAGAAAATTTCGCGCAGCTTGTCCACGACGACCTTGATTCCCAGGGCTGCCTGCAGAACCTGTTTCAACTCGCCGGGATTGACCGCCGGATAAAGCAGCACATCGGAGCGCTTGGCCGCCGCCTGATCGGGACGGTGATAGAAAATCAGGGCTTTTTCGATGTCGCCCTCCCGGACCTTCAGCCGACCGTCGGGGACATTGAAATAGGTATCGATCTGGTGGTCCCTTCCCTGAAACACGGCGCCCCGGGCCTGTAAGATGTTACGAATCAGATCAGGCTGATTGCAGCGCGCTTTAATCTCGATATTGAGTTTCCGGACCTGGGAGAGCCGTGTGCTTTTCATGTAACAAATTACATAATTTCAGCCGGATATGAATGGATTTATTGGAATGAAATCGGTGTGGCGGGAAATATAGGCATTTTTGACCTTGCGAAATCCGCCGGAATCAGACATATTGTGCCCAACATGATCACCATCCTGAAAAAAGCGGAAACGCCGATGCACCCCAAAATCTCTTTCGCGCGGATAGGTCGGTTTGCCCTGTTGAGTTCAATCATAATTTTTTTCCTGTTCGGCGGGATATCGTGTTCGCAGCGTATTCCCCGCCATAAATTGCCCCAGCCCATTCTGCCCGATTATCCCGAAATCGAATCTATGTATTGGGAGGCCTGGGAATTGCTGAATGAACATGTGCATAAAGGTACCCGGCAAAATAGGTTCGCCAAACGCTATTTGCACAGTGGCGAAGAGGGGATCATCAACCAGTGGCGGACAATATCCATGGTGCTTTTCGCTGCCTACGGCTGGAACTATTTCCCGGTGATGGAGTCTCTGGATAATTTCTATGAACGGCAGAGACCGGATGGTTATATTTCGCGAATTTTCCTGGAAACCACCGGAGAAGGGGCTCAGAGCGTCACCCTTAAAGAACCGATGGTTCATCCGCCGCTTTTCAGCTGGGCGGAGCTGCAGTATTATCGCATCAGTGGGGACAGCGAGAGATTAGCGAAAGTATTTCCCGTTTTGGAAAAATATTTTGACTGGCTGGACAAGAACTGCCGGGCCAGAGACGATGCGGCGCCGCTCTATTACAACAGCGTGTTCGGTTCCGGGATGAGCAATCTGCCCCGCGGAAATTTCGAATATGGTGCCTGGGTGGATATGTCGGCGCAAATGGCGGCTTTTGCCCGGGATTTGAGCATTATGGCGCAAATCCTCGGAGAAGAGCCGAAAGTGCGTCTTTACGAGGAGGAATACGGGGAAATTTCGGCCCAGGTGCAGGAATTATTATGGGACACTGATTTGACCTTTTATTACGACATGAACCGGGATTCCCGTTATTATTACGAAAAGACGGTCGCCGGTATCTGGCCGCTGTATGCCGGCATACCGGATCAGGACGATGCTCAATCTTTGGTTGCTCATTTGAAAGATACCACAGAGTTTTGTCGCCCCCATATGTTTCCGTCGGTCGCAGCCGATGAAACCGATTATAATCCGGCCGGTTTCTCCTGGCGGGGAGGCGTCTGGGGCATCGTTAATTATATGATCATCCAGGGGCTTCATCATTACCAGGAAGATACCTTTGCCCGGGAGGCCGCCTGGAACCATGTTTCGCAGATGGCGCAGATTTACGCCGACGCAATCCAGGATTCGACCCTGCTCGATCCCGGGTATCCTTTTACGGACCTGCATCAAATCTGGACCATGTATGCTCCCGACCGCGTCGCTCCCGGAACCCGCTGGGATGCGCAGTATTACTGCGATCCGGGGGTGATTGTATTTTCCGGTCACGGACCGATATCGATCCTGATCGAGGAAATTCTGGGATTCCGGGTGGATGCCGCGCAGGACCGGTTGGTTTGGAGTCCCTGGTTGATGGAGAAGCATGGTATTCGCAACCTGCGCTTCGGAGATAATGATGTGACGCTCTGGTGCGATAAGCGCGATGGGGAGCAATTACCGCTGACGATTCACGGGGAGACGAATTCGGAACTCGCTCTGGAAATCAGCATCGGCGACGAGGTTTTTAGCTTTGATTTTCCGGGAGGCTCGATCGAACTGACTTTACTGCCCGGGATTGAAATGACGGTTAGAAAAGATTCCGGCTTTTAATAGTGGCGGCCGTTTCGAGGACATCGGCGACGTAAGCGGACGAGAAGTTATAGCGGTACAGGGCGCGTTTTTGGGCTTCTTCCGAATTATCCCAACCTTTTGTATGCAGGAAATTAGCGACACTCAGGATCGCATCCGGAAAGCTGTATAAATCGACTATACCGTCTTTATCGGCATCCACGCCCCACTTGAGAACGCTGGTAGGCATAAATTGGGGATAGCCGAATGCGCCGGCATAGGAACCCGGCAATTCGAGCACATCCATATCGGTTTGCACGTGAAGGCGGATCAAACTGGCCATTTCATTGCGGGCCCAATCGGCTTTGCGTGCTGCCCGTTCCTCTTGTTGACGGATCAAATCTTTCCGTTCCGAAAAAGGCAGGTAATGGTAGGTTTCATGGATATAATCTTCGAGTTGAGCCAAAGACTGAGCATCGTCCGACAGCGCTATCGAAGCGAGAACATTGAAAACGGAATGACTGCCGATCATCTTGCCGAGTTTAGTCTCGACGAATAGAATCGCCACAACGGCTTCCGGTTCAACGCCATACTCTTCTTGGGCCATGGTCAGATAATTTTCATAACGATGCATAAAATCAAGGACGTCATAGTTTTCCGTTTCGCCCTGGAGGATCAGACTGCTGTGGGAATCCATCCTGGGAGGCGAAAGCACATTGTAGACGATCTGGGGATAGATCTCGACACGCGGGTCCAGGAACAGGAGATGGATTTCTTCAGTCGGCAATCCCTCATTTTCCAGGTAATCGATCAACGATTCCAGCCGATCCAGGGGCCGGTAATGCTCGCCCCATACGTTGCTCTGCGGATTAATCGAATTCTGCACCGTGATAGGATAGAAAAACAGGGCAGTCAGCAGCAGATAGCTGAGTGGCCGATACAGTTTTATAATTTTTTTACGAATTTCCATACTTTTAGTTTTCCATGGGTCGCGTAATCTTGTCATAAATTAAGGGCTTATCGTTTTGGGTTGTTTGTCGTAAATCACGCGATCGTTAATGTAGCGTCTGATTTTAGTTATAAATATTTTTAATAGCAAGTTTATCCATGTTGTTTTTTAGTCTCCCGGAAACTTATATTGTTGTCAATAGGAATTGTTTTTTTATGAAAATTTGAGGAAAATTGGTCGAAAATGGAAACACAAACAGAATACTCCGAGAACGGTTCTTCGAAAATCCGGGCGTTCCGTGCACATTGGATTGTCCCCGTTTCAAGGCCTCCGATTGAAGACGGAACGATTGTTATCAGGGGCGATAAGATAATCGCCGTTGACAATACGGAAAATATCAGGAACGACTGGAAGGCCGATCTGAACGATCTGGATGATGCGATCGTATTTCCGGGTTTTATCAATGTTCATACGCATCTGGAACATCCGCTCGCTGAAGATGTTCCTTCCGGGTTTCTCGATTATCAAAAATCGCTCAAACTACATGGAATAGATGTTGAAGCGGAGCAAAGGTTACAGATTGTCCGCAATAACATCAGCGACTGCATCGCGCGCGGTACCGTCGCTCTGGCGGATTTTTCCGATGACGGGAACAGCGGCGCCCTGCTTTTGGAGAACAATATCTTCGCCCGTGTTTTCCATGAATTAAAGAGTTTTAAGCATTTTGAGGCACCTCATCAATTCCGCGAACATCAACGACGTATCAAGGATTTCCCGATCAGCAAAGAGTTGACCCAGCACCTGGCTCCATCTTCGGTGTGGACGGTTTCCCCGCCGCTTTTTCGCCAGATCAGCATTAACGAGCGGCATATCGCCATTCACATGAACATGTCGGCAGCCGAGCGGGAATTCACGCTGAACGGTCGCGGTCCGATCAAACAGCTGCTGCATGCCTGGGCGGACTTCGACTACACCTGGAAAATTCCGGCCCAATCGCCGGTCGATTATTTTTTCCGGAATCACTTTTACGCTAAACACAATATCCTGATTCACATGATCGACACCGATCTGCAGGATATCGAAACCATCAAAGAACAGCCCGCAAAAGTCAATATTTGCGTCTGTCCGCGCGCCGGGGAAATCCTGTCGCTCGGCAAGGCGCCGGTTCAGACATTTCTGGAGAAAGGGCTGAACATCTGCCTGGGAACCGAAAGCAGAATGACGGTACCCGATCTGGATATCCGCAACGAAATGATCAAAGGCGTTGATCTATACGGCGTAACTCCTGAAAACGTGATGAAATTTGCCACGTTGAATGGCGCCTACGCGATCGGATTTCATAAAGAGGTGGGCAGCCTGGATGAAGGCAAAACCAGCCGCTGTCTCCTGCTGCGCGGCGGTGCCGGGGATAAGCGCAATCCTTACGAGTCGATTCTTGAATCGGATCAGGCCGTCGAATGGCTGGTTTGAGGCGGTGAATCGATGCCGGGGCGATCGCCCGCCAAGACCTGACTAAGCATAACACGCCACGATAATTGCACTTGCCGGCATCGATAAAATTCAAGCACAGGAGGATTTCAAGATGGGAAAAAGATGGCTCTTTCTGGTCCTTATTTCGCTGGTGGCAGGGGGTTCTGTCAGGGGCGGGCAACTGGATGACTTGTTTCAACCGCGGGACTATACCAGCAAGCGCATTTCCAGTTACGATAAAAGCGGCGGCAATATGGACTGTCTGGTGATTGAAGCCGGAAAAACGGTGACTATCGCCGAAATAAAAGGCGCCGGCATCATTAAGCATATCTGGATTACAATCTCCTGCTCCGATCCCATGATCCGCCGCAACGCCATTATCCGTTTCTACTGGGATGGCGAAGATACTCCCAGCGTCGAATCCCCGATCGGTGACTTCTTCGGGCAGGGCTGGGGGGAATCATACCGTATGATTTCCATGCCGATTGTGGCTGCCCCGGCCGAAGGCAACGCGATGAACTGTTATTTTCCGATGCCGTTCAGCCGTTCGGCCCGGATTAGGATCGAGAATCAGTCCGACGATAAAATAGGCGCCTTCTATTTCTACGTGGATTATGAGGCCCACAAGCACATCGATGAAGCGACACCTCGTTTTCATGCCTGGTGGAACCGCAATCTGACAGCACCTCCCGCAGAGGGCGAGGACGAATGGGATGTACTGGGCAAAGATCTGAAGCATCCTCAGGCCGTGGGGGATAATTATATCTTCGGCGACATCGAGGGCAGCGGTCATTTTGTGGGTGTGAATTATTATGTGGATTGCCCGACGCCCATGTGGTACGGTGAAGGCGACGACATGTTTTTCATCGACGGCGAAAAGTGGCCGCCCAGCCTGCATGGGACCGGAACGGAAGACTTCTTCAACTCCTCATGGTGTCCTAAGGAAGAGTTCCTGCACCCTTATTTCGGTTATGCACGGATTAATGACGAAACCGGCTGGATGGGGCGTACCCATTGTTACCGATTCCTGATGGAATCGCCGATTGCTTTCCGGAAATCGTTGCTGGCGAGCATTGAACACGGACATGCCAACAATCTTACCCTGGATCTGGCG
>Ga0268279_1000964_pt1 | contig 17068 bp, 11 predicted proteins | sample saktaG_6_FD_190142 | JGI IMG/M metagenome (GOLD analysis project Ga0268279, IMG submission 190142) | Saline water microbial communities from Sakinaw Lake, British Columbia, Canada - sak_2010_1_5_80m | ecosystem: Environmental > Aquatic > Non-marine Saline and Alkaline > Saline ...
TTTGCGTTTTGCTGATCGTTGAACATTTCCAAACGCAAAAAATCAAAGAACAAGAAGAAGCGATCCGGCCGCTGAAAGAAAAAATCGGCCAGATGCTAATGGTCGGATTCCGGGGCGTTGAAATCGGCGATGATTCTTGTATTGCCAAAAATATAAAAGACCTCAACCTTGGCGGCGTGATTCTGTTTGATTATGACGCGCCTTCAAAAAGCCGGCCGAGAAATATTGTTGATTATGAACAAACAAAAAAACTGGTCGCGGATCTAAAATCGCGCGCGAATAATGAGCCTTTATTGGTCGCGGTGGATGCCGAAGGCGGCTTGATCAACCGCTTGAAACCGTCAATGGGATTTGCCGAAATTGATTCGGCGCAAGATTTGGGAAAACAGGACGGATCAGTTGCCTTGGAAGAATATTGGACCCTGGCAAAACAGCTTGCCGGTTTGGGATTTAATGTTAATTTCGCCCCGGTGGTGGATATAAACATCAATCCCGAAAATCCGGTAATCGGCGGATTGGAAAGATCCTATTCGGATAATCCGCGAACCGTCGCGGATTATGCCCGCGCGTTCGTGGCCGCGCACAAAAGTTTTGGCATCATCACATCATTGAAACATTTTCCCGGCCACGGCAGTTCGGATGCCGACAGCCATCTGGGATTGGCCGATATCACCCAAAGCTACCAAGAACAGGAGCTTGAACCATATCAACGGCTCATCAAAGACAGCGCGGTTGATTCGGTGATGACCGCGCATATAATCAACAAGAATATTGATCCCGACTATCCGGCAACGCTGTCACCCAAATTTATCCAAGAGATTTTGCGCCAAAATTTGGAATTTGGCGGCGTGGTCTTCACCGACGATATGCAAATGGGCGCCATCGTTGAAAACTACGGATTTGAAGACGCCATCGTGCGCGCCATCAACGCCGGTTGCGACATTCTGATATTTTCCAACAACGGCGCTGAATATGACGACTCCATCGCCCGACGCGCCCGCGATATCATCCTGAACGCGGTGAAGGACGGACTCATTCCCGAATCCCGCATCCACGAATCCCACGCCCGCATCCTTGCCCTCAAATCCAAAATAAAATAAAAAAGAGAATCGGCTATTTTGCCTTTCCTCCAGAATCCGTCGCCCGTTTCGACATAGTCAAAACATAAGTCAGATCTCGTTGGTCGATACCGGACACCAGTTGATATGGATTTTCGCTACGATCAACAAGCCCCTGCCAAGCACTCACGAATTGATTAGCCGAACCAAGGAGCTTCGGACTCGCTTTGATCGCTACCGGTGTTTTACCTTGCAAATCGCCAAAACACCGTCTTACTGTTTCCACCAATTTTTCAATTTCTATCAAAGAACATCACCGCCTTTATAGTAATTCCGTAGCTTTAATTAGTCAAATTTTACCCGTCAACCTCTGCCTCCCTGCAAGCAATGTATATATTCAAATATATATTTGAATATATACATTCAACCATTGCAACTGATAAAATCGGCAACAAACTATTCTGGTATTCTGCAGAATATTGGAATAGTTTGTTATTTAAAATTTGAGGAGGGTTTTGGTGATCTCTTTTTTGGCCGCGTCAATCGCTCTCTCTTGATTGGTAATATCCTGCCATTTTGCCGGAATATCCATGATCTTCAATTTTTCGGAAAAAAACCGGCGGTAGCCCAATTCCTTCAACAAAGCAGTGTCCGGCGATCCGAAAAGCACACACTCTTGGCCTTCCTGCAAATAAACATACTGTCCGAATTTTTTCCTGAATTGAGCCGCTTTTTCCCAAGTGGCGACTTGCTCAATCAGGCTAGTTGGAATTTCCATTTCTTTGAAAATATTTTTGATCGCGTATCCGGGGTAGTATTCGGTTTCTTTTCTTTGTTTGGGAATAAAATGCAAATGCGCGTGGGAAACAGTTTGCACCATGGGACCATACTCAACCAAAAACGGCGCGCCAAAAACCTGCCCTATCTTGCCAAAGACGAAATCTTTCAATTCACAAAAATCGCCGCGCAATCCGGCGGGCATGTCCGCGTAACAAACATAATGTTCTTTTGAAATCAGCATCACATGTCCCGGCGCGGCAAGCCCAAGCCCGGTTTTCACAAAAAAATTTGGCGTTTCATAAAGTGTTTCGCCTTTGTCCAGCTCGCGGTTGCAAAATACGCAATTTTCCATTTTTTGATATTGATATTTTTTTAATTCTACCAAAAAATCGCCACGATGGCGATTTTTTGATTTCCCGAATCGGGAAACTATTTTTTCATCCAGGCGATTGCCGCGTAAATTCCGACCGCCAATCCGATAATAAAAATCGGCATTATGTATGGGCCGAATACTTCCGGCCATTGTGCGCCGATGGCAATCCCCACACAAAGCATGGCAAGCTTCACAGGAGCAAACTCCCACGCGTTCATCGGCGCCGTTTTAAACATTTTCATAATGTTTTTTATTATTATTTCAACATTTTGTCTTTCGCTAACTATATTTCTTAATTAAGCATTCCATCCATTACCACAAAAATCCAGCGGTCTACTTTGAAGAATATCAATGCGCCGACCAGATTCGCCAACGCCGCCGCGATCCACTCATCTTTGGTGGGCCATTTGAGCGGTTCCTTTCTTTTGTGTGCCAAATATAAAGCCGAAACTATTGCCAATGTTGGCGTTGATAACTGCCAACGAACCATATAAAGCAAAAGTTGCTCAAACATCTTGTTTTTTAATTTATCTCATTCATTTTACTACTTGGCAAACCACAAATCAATACCGTCAAATGGTAATAGAAATGTCATACTTGGAAAAATTTTTAACGGGATTTGATTTCAGCAAACAGCACACTCCCGGCATCGGGTTTTAGTTTTTGCTTCTAACTTCTATTGCTTCTTCAACAATAAATTTAAAGAAGAAAACGAAATTCACACGATCATTGCGAAGGCCATTTTGCTATCATCAGCAATTGCTCGTCTTTTTGTTCCGATGGCGGAATCTCCTGCCAAATCGCTTCCGTGATAAAAGGCATAAAGGGATGGAGAAGCTTGATGGAGGTGCAAAATATCTGATAAAGCATCTGTTTGGTGGATTCTTTCTCTTCGCTTGAGCCTTCGCTCAAATACTTTTTGCTGTCTTCCAAAATAACATCGGCGAAAGTGTGCCAAACATAGTGGTATATTCTGTCCGCCGCCAGGTCAAATCTCAAATCTTCAAGGTTTTGAGTGATTTCCTTGGACACTCCATCCAATTCATCAATACGTTTCCGGTCTTTTTCCAAAAGCTTTAAACATTCGCCGGCATCAATTCCTTCGGTATTGGCCAAAACAAACCGCGCGATATTCCACACTTTGTTCGCGAAATTTTTATATCCTTTAATTTTGCTTTCCGACAAAGGAACATTTCCTCCCGGCGTGTTTCCCACCACCAACGCCATCCTCAAAGCATCCGTGCCGAACTTGTCGCTCATATCAATGGGGCTCACAACATTGCCTTTGCTTTTGCTCATTTTCTGGTTTTTCGCGTCATTCACCATTCCGTGAAAATAAATATTCTTGAACGGCACGCCGCCGCCAAGGTATAATCCGAATATTATCATTCTGGGTATCCACTTGAAAACCAAGTCGGAGCCCGTTTCCATCAAATCCGTGGGATAATATTCTTTGAAATCATCGCCGTTCGGAAAACCAAGGGCAAGCAAAGGCCATTGGCCGGATGAAAACCACGTATCAAATGTGTCGGCATCTTTTGTCCAGCCTTCTCCGGGCGCTTCATACCCGACTTTCACTTCCCCGTCCTTGAACCATGCCGGAATTGGAATGCCCCAAATAATCTGCCGCGAAATGTTCCAATCAATCGTATTGCGCATCCAATGAAGAAGAATGCTTTTCTGATAATCGGGCAAGATGTTGATTTCGTTTTTTTCTTCCACCGCCTCAATCACCTTTTCCGCCAAAGGCTTCATCTTCACAAACCACTGCCTTTTAATCTGCGGCTCAATGGCAACCTTTGTTCTTTCGCACACCGGAACTGAATGGATATAATTCTCATCAACCTTGACCAAAAGACCCTTGTCTTTCAATTTTTCAATAATCTTGGGCCTGGCTTCCCGAATTTTCATCCCGGCAAATTCTCCGGCTACCGGCAAAAGCTTTCCGTCCCAATCAATAATCTGCTCTTTTTCCAATTGGTGCCTTTGGGCAATGTCAAAGTCAACCGCCGAATGCCACGGCGTGATCGTCATAACACCGGTTCCGAATTCCATATCAATGCATTCATCTTTTATGATCGTTGCCGTGATCGGGCCGTTAATCCATTCCAGCGCGATTTTTTGCCCATGCTCATAATCGGCATACCGCTTGTCGTCGGGATGCATCACCACGTATTTATCTCCAAATTTTGTTTCTAGCCGCACCGTTCCAATCACAAAAGGCCCGTATTTAATGTAATAGAAAGGATCTTTTTGCTCCACGAACTGAACCTCAATATCCGACAATGAAGTTTGAAACTTGGGATTCCAATTCACTATTCTTTCGCCCCGATACACCAAGCCGTCTTCATACATTTTTATGAAAGTGTCTTGGACTTTTTTTGAAATATCTTCATCAAGAGTGAATTTTTTTCTTGACCAATCGCAAGATGTCCCCAAGCGCCGAATATCATTTTCCATGCAATCGCGATTTGCCATAGTGAACTCCCATATCTCGGCATACAATTCTTCCGGCGACATGTGAAAACGGGAGCGGCCCTCCTTGCTCATCTTTTTTTCAAAAACCATTTGCGTTTCAAATCCGGCATGATCGGCTCCGGGCAAGAAAAGCGCCTTCTTCCCTCTCATCCTGTTGAAACGAGTGGCAATATCTTTGAGCGTCATATCAAGACCGTGGCCGGCATGAAGCCTGCCATTCGCGTTTGGCGGCGGCATAATTATACAATATGGAGTTTTGTGCCTTTCCGGAAGGTTGTCGGGATTGAAATAACCGCTTTCTTCCCATTTTTTATAAATTGCTCCCTCGGAAGCCGGCGGATTATATGGTTTTAAAAAAATTTCAAACATACTTATTTTTTAATGGCGTTCACAATTTCACACATCACTATCCCAAATTAACCTTATTTATCCAAAAAATCAACAAACCGCCCGTTGAGGGCGGTTTTTCTGTAAGCTAACCGGCTCATTGACACACTGGCAAGTTTTGGGCTAATTCCATCCAGCCCAATATGCAAAAAGAAATCCTGTTTATTTAGCAAACCATTTAAACATCCATCCGAACAAGCTGAATCCTTTTTGGGATTCTTCCAACGAATTCTCTGTTTGCAAATTGGCCTGCTCCAATGATTGGATTTGTTCGGTTAAAGTTTGCCAATCGTTCTGGCCATACACCTGGCCCCTAATCTTGTCTAACTGCTTAATCTGCTCTTTGTTCTGCTCCAGCGTTCTTTTGGCATTGTTTATCTCTCCATAATGCGGCCCGATGAAAAATTTGGCAAAACCGTTCCGGCTTTGAATTTTTTCCAAGTTAGCTTCAACTTTTTCCTGATTCTGATTTTGGGCCTGGGCGATAATTCTCACCTGTTCGCCGATCCCCTCATTTCTTTCCGCAATCTGAAGCATTTCCCGAACAGCATTCGCCACTTGGCTTTTTCTTTGCGCCGCAGTGGCATTCCCGGCCGAATTTTGATTTTGAGCGCCTTGTTTTTCGTTGGCTTGGATTTGGTTTTCCTCGCCTTGATTCTGGATTTGATTCTGGTTTTGCGCCTGGCCACCCGCCTCGCCGGCGTCTTGCAACTTTTGCCGGATTTGCGTTCCATCTCCCATTTGCGCCTGCTGATTACTTTGAACTTGGATTGGTTTTCCCGCCCCTTGATTGGCGGCAAAAACATCAGCGGCAAAAACAAACGCCGACAGCAAAAGGCTTGCAGTTAAAATTTTATTCTTCATTTTTGATTGTTAATTATAATTCTAATTATATTTTCAAACACGGCGACCTTTTAACTTTGATTGCGTTTCCATTTTATATTTTAAACACCATTTAATCAATTTCAAACACAAAAAAACAAAGTCCTCTGCCCCGCAATAATTTAATTTCGTCTTTTCCCCGCTAAAAAATAAAGCATTCTAATTATAAGATGTATATATTTAAATACATATTTAAATATATACATCCAACATGGAAAAGGCCCGCGCTTAATCGCAGATCACATAATGCAGATATTCCATTGTTTTATCCGCGCCATAATCTCTATTCTCGTTTTTATCCGCTTTAAATCTGCTGTGCGGTTTGGCGAAATATCCGTATTCACCGCGCGAACTCATAATTTCCTTTATATCGCCGGCCGTCATTAAGCCTTCATTGTTGTAGCTTAAAAAAATGTATTTAACTTTTGCATTAGTTATAAGATTTCTAAAGGCTGTTTTAACCTTTGGGCGAGAACAATAAACAGATTTTTGACTTTCGTAATTTCTTAACCCTGTCTTGCCGTGAATTTCAGGATTATCGTATTTGGCAATGGTTTCAAGCAAGTGGTAATTTGTCGCGTATTGCCGCTGGTTGTAAGGCGGATCAAGATATAAAAAACACGACAGTTTTTACCGGCTCACAATGAAATCTGAAATATTTTTAATATCTTTCACGGTAAGGCTTGCTTGCGCATTAAAGGAACGTGGTACTGTTTTATTTAAATCCAGTAATTGAATGGCATCATTTTTGTCTAAATTAATTTTTTTAATAAGCTTTTTTGTTTCTAAACCGACAATTTCAATAATTTTAGTCCGTTCATTATCGGGAATAAAAAATAATGTAAATGTTTGAACGCCCGCCTCTTTATTTCTCTCTAAAATAATTTCACTATATCTCACCAAATCAAGCCATATACTTCTCCCTTTTTTAAATTCTATATATAATGATTCCTCCCTCCAAAAACAATCCCAATATCTGGTAGCCGCCTCCTCGAAACCATTTATGCTTTTACATATATCACCGTCATATCCGCTGTTTTTAGAAACAAAATTGCCATTTAATAATAATATGGATTTTCTTAAAAGATTTTCTAATTTTATAATTTTCTTATTTTCTTCCATTTTTTCTTACAAATCGTTTAAAAAATCACCAGGATTAACTTTTAAAAATTTTGAAATCTTTTCTATATTAATTAACGAAATATTTCTGTTCCCTCGCTCAACATCGCTGATATAAGTTCTGTGTAGCTTCGTCATAAAAGCCAATCTTTCTTGAGAAAGACCAAGTTCAACTCTTCTTTTTTTCATTTTTTGACCAAATTTATTTAATATAGACATACTTGTTAAAATAATGGCAATTAAAGTATCCATCCATGCAGCTTTTATATCTACATACTTTAAGTAACATCTCAAACAAAAAAGACCGACTCTGCGGTCTATTATGTTTTTCTCCATTTCATCCTTAATTCTCAAATCAAATTGACAATGTTAAATCTTAATAGCTTCCGTGAACTCATAATCCAAAACTTGTAAATCGCTATCAACTCCATCAAACTTCGAATATTGATTTTCCGTATTGTGCAAAGCAACAACCAACTGATTTTCTAATTCAATTTGAGATAAATCGCTTTTTATTTGAACTTTTATGGTAATTTCGTAAAGCATATATTTTTATCAGATTATTTTTCTTTAATATACTTTATGAGTTCCGGCTGTATATCTACCCCGACAAAATTTCTGTTTAACGATTCTGATTCAAACGCCGTTGTGCCGCTACCGACAAAAGGATCAAGAACCACATCGCCGCTTCGGGTATATCTTGAAATTAATTGCCGAGGTATCTGCGGCACGAAATTGCCATGGTAAAAACCGCTATGTTTCCCAGACTTATCCCTTTCGGGAATAATCCAAAGACTATCAGTCCAAACGCCCAGATTCCTCCAATCGTTTAAATTTAAATCGTTAAAACTTGGCATAGTTAAAAGACTGGCTATTTACTACAATCTACCTTTTTCAACACTATTTTTCAAATTCCAAACAAAGCATATACTTCAAATGGAAAATCCTTGCTGTAATTAGAATCAAATGGGAGCAGGCGTTTCCGGCATCCAGTTTTTGGAAATTTGCTAAAAACCGCCCGTGGGCGGCTGGGTTTCAATTTTCAAGAATATAAATCCGGCACATACCCATAAATCGGGCATTAAGCCGCGCGACGAGGCACATGGCAACAAAATGTCTTTTGAAGTAATGGCCAAAAATGATATGCTTAACCTTGGAAACATCAATCGCCAAGAAATTACTGTGGCAAACAAGCTAACAAAAACCCTCGCCAAAGTTGCGATTGAGGGGTGAGCTTGCAATTATGGTGTATAATTTAAATTGCATGTTATCTAAGGACAGAAAAAAAAGCCGGCGCAATGAAGTTGTCTTAAAAAAAGCTCGCGACCTCGGCAAATCCACAATTCTTTTCACAGACAAAGCAACGGCAATCGCGTTGGCGTTTTTGTATAGAAGAAAATTAAAAATTGTTTTAAAAAAATACAAAACCCTTACAAAGTCGGTATCAAAATATCATTTTGTGAACCAAGAGATAGAATTTATTTTTGAAAATTTTTTTATCGTAGAATCTACTATTTCCGAATTAGTAAATTTATTCAATAAAAGAGAAGTTAAAAGCCTCCCCTTGGTGTCTTCACGCGGAGTAAAAAAAATTCGTCTTTATTCTTTTTTTGAAGAAATTCTTGCTGTAACGGAAAATAGAGTGAACAAAGAAATTTTGATTGCTGTTTTCAGAGAATATCAAAAAGAAAGTCCTTTATCCATTCAAGAGATCAATTTGGCTCCGGAAATTATTCGCCTTATTCTTGTTGAAAGTTTCAGCTCTCTTATAGACGAAACCTTCAAAAAAATAAAGGATTTCAATGAGGCCGACAATATCCACGTTCTTATAAAAAAAATTACCGCCTCGACCGGCGGAGATCCTTCCCGCGCCATATCCCTTCTTGCCTCTCGTTATAAGTTTATACCTCTCAGTCTTGCCATTTGTCTTCTGGACCGCCTCTCAAAAGAAGGGGCGACTATGCGCCTTATAATCAAATGGATACATCTCAACTTGGAAAAACAGGGAATAGCCGAGAATAAAATTTTAAGCATTGAAAAAAGAATTCGTAGCAAGCATTTGTCCGTTGCTTCAGATGCCGTTGAATCCCTTCACTGGCTCAATCAAGTGAAGTGGGATCCCATAGCTGAAAAAATAAATGTTGTTGACGCTGTTTTGGCGGATGACCCCGAAGGATTATTTCCGTCTCTTGAAAGGGAAAGCAAGAATCTTTACAGGGGCACCGTTATACGCATAGCGGAACGCGTTTCTGTTCATGAAGCGGAGGTTGCTCGCGCGGCGCTCAATCTTTCTTTAAAACCGCGAGCAAAAGGATCGTCGGAGAAGAGGCATATCGGATATTATCTTCTGGATCCGTCAGGCATGGAAATGCTTGAAAAAGAAATGGGGTACAACCGGACACGAATGGAAAGGATTGACAAATTTATCTTTCGCGATCATCCCCAATCATTATACTTGGGAACTATCGGCTTTTTTTCTTTTCTTTTTTTTATACTTATTTTTTCAGTTGTCGGCTTTTTTGATTTCAGTTTTACGGTTTTCTTTTCTTGGTTTTTGATCACGGCAATATTTTCTTTTGAGATAGGCATTCATGCTTCAAATGCCTTGTTTGAACATTTTTTGCCGGTCAGAAGGCTCCCCCGCATAAAAATAGAGGGGGATATGGAAGAAAAATACCGCACTTTTGTTGTTGTTCCTTGCATGATCCGATCAAAGCAATCAATTAAAGAGATCGCGCAAAAATTAGAAGTGAGATTCCTCGGAAACAGCGAGAAAAATATTTTTTTCGCCTTGCTTTTTGATTTTAAAGATGCTTCCGCGGAGACGCTTAAAACAGACGCCGATTTTTTGAATTGTATTGATTCGGAAATAACCCGTCTCAATGATCTCTACGGCAAAGGAGAAAAGCGTTTTTTCGGACTTACTCGCAAGCGTATTTGGAATGAGAAAGAGGGAGTTTTTATGGGATGGGAAAGGAAAAGAGGGAAACTCAGAGAATTCAATAAGCTTTTGAGAGGAAAAAACACTTCTTATATAAACAGGAAAGAAGTTCTCTCTGTTGGCCGCGCACAGTATGTAATCGCTCTTGATGAAGATACCGAGCTTCCCCATGATACGGCGCGCAAGCTCATAGGAACCATTGCGCACCCGCTTAATTCACCGGTGCTTGATAAGTTTAATCGGGTTGTTCGGGGATATGGCATTATCCAGCCCCGCGTTGCGGTTCGCCTTGAAACCGCCTATAAATCCCTTTTTTCGCGTCTTTATTCGGCGGGATCCGGAATAGACTCTTATTCAAATTCAGTGTCTAATTTTTATCAAGATTTTTTCGGTTCTGCCCTTTTTTTCGGCAAAGGAATTTACCATATAGATACGATAGAGAAATGCATGTCGGGAAAAATTCCCGACAATACGGCTTTGAGCCACGATTTGTTGGAAGGAATTTATTCGCGCACCGGCTTTGCGGGAGATATAGTTATTTTTGACGGATTTCCAAATTTTTACCATGAATTTATCATAAGACTTGAAAGATGGATAAGGGGAGATTGGCAAATTATAGGCTGGCTCTCCGGCCGATTTGGCTATGGATCGCCGCACGGATGTTTTTCTCTTATTGACAGGTTCAAAATTGTTGACAATCTGCGAAGAAGTTTGCTTCCCGTGATGTGCGTTTTTTCTCTTGTTTTGGGAATTGCGGCTAACTTGGATATTGCCAAAATAAGCATGCTCATTTTGGCGGTTCTTGCTTCGCCCAATATTTTTCCATTTATTATCAGCCTTATTTTCTTGCATTCAGTCCCTTTTAGAATGCGTTTGCCGAAAATCATCAACGGACTATCTTTGATTTTTTTACATACGGCTCTTAATGTTTTTTCTTTGCTTCAGCGCGCATGTATATCAATGCGGGCAATTATTGTTACGATAATACGTCTTTATTTCACCGAAAAAAATCTTCTTCAATGGGACAGTTTTTACGATATTGGAATTACCCTAAAAGGCAAGATAAAAGAATATTACTTTTCAATGAAAGAGAGTGTCCTTGTTTCTCTGTTTTTACTTATTGGTTTTAGCGCCGCCGGATCAATCAACCCATGGCTTCAAGCTTGGCTGATAGCTTGGTGCGCGGCACCCGCAGTGATGTTTCTTATAAGCAGTCCCGGGGAAAAAGAAAAATTAAAAGAAAAAGATGCTTTTTTCGCTCGGACTATAGCCTACAGAAATGCCCTTTATTTTTTAGAGAACGCGAAAGAGGAAACGCATTGGCTCATTCCGGATCATATACAGGAGTATCCGAAACTTTCAGAAAAATCAAAAATCGCAACTTCTCCCACTAATATCGGGATGCACATAATATCTCTTGTTTTGGCACTTGATTTTGGATATATCTCTCCATTTCGCTATGCCGACAGGACAAAAAAAATCTTTTTAAATCTTTCAAAACTTTATAGATATAAGGGTCATTTGATTAACTGGTATGACATAAAAAGTTTGGAACCTCTTAATCCTCAATACGTATCAAGCGTTGATAGCGCTAATTTTCTTGTTTCTTTGGTAGCTGTTGACCAAGCGTATGCCAAAATGCCCGATCGTCTTATAATTGAAGAATCGGCGTTTAATGGCCTGATTGATGCGATGTCAGCGATAATAGAAGATGGAAATTCTTTAAAAAGGGCGGCGCCAAGGCATTTAAAGAAAAATTTCCAAGACATTATTTTGTCTTCCCGCTATGCCGTGTCTATAATTGACAAGCCGGCTTATAAAGCTTCTTCCTGCGATTATTTTAAAAAGTTCGCGCTTTTTCATGAAAGCCTTTCGGCTATACTTAAAAAAATTCAAAATTTTTCAAGCGGTGATTTTGGGCATTTTTTTGATCAATTGCTGTTTTCAACTGAAAGGGCCATTGAAATAGTTGAAGACCATATGATGTCTCTCCAAGCTTTGGTACCTTCCATAAAAAACAGAGATGCTTCGGCTGAATTGTATGCTTCTAAAGACAGTTTTGTTATGGAAAACCTAAAAAAAGTGGAGCAGAGAGTTTTCTCCATAAAAAGTTTTAAAAAAACAGCAGAGATAAAACCTTCGCTGGTAAGAGAAGTTGGGTTTGAGAAAAAAGTTTTAAATTCTTCTTTGAGCAAAGAGGCTAAGGAATTTTTGCTTGGCTGGTATGGCAAAATCCTTGAAGATGTGAATGCCGGAGCGAGAGCATCCGCTAAAATTATCAACTTGTTTGCCGAGATAAGAAAATCTTCTGAAAAATACATTAAGGAAGCCGACTTTAAGTTTCTTTATAATGAAGAAAAAGAACTCTTCAGAATAGGATACAATATCACCTTTGATAAAATTGACGAGGCTTGCTACAACTTTATCGCGTCAGAATCAAATTCCGTAAGCTTTATGGCGATACTCAAAAGAGACGTCCCCCAAAAGCATTGGTTTTCTCTCAACAGAAAATTTGCGCGTTCAAGAAATTTAATCTCTCTTGTTTCGTGGGGAGGATCTTTATTTGAATATCTTACATCTCTTATTTTTTTTCCGGCTCATCCCAAGAGCTTGCTTGGAAGCGCGGCCAAATCCGCAATTGAAATTCATATGCAGGAAGGCGAACAGTATAATATTCTTTGGGGAATGGGCGAATCGGCATATTATCAATTTGATGAAAACAAGCAATATCAATATCAGATATTCGGAAGCCCAAAGATCGGCCTTAAGCGCAATTTAACGAAATTTCTTGTATCCGCTCCTTACACTAGCGCGCTTTCTCTGCCATTTTTTCCAAATGAAGCGATTCGTAATTTAAGATCTTTCTCAAATATGGGTTGCCTGGGAAAATTCGGCTTTTACGACTCTCTTGATTATTTCGGCAAAACGGAAAACAGAAAGAAAAAGCCGGTGCCGGCAAAAGTTTATTATGCCCATCATCAGGGGTTCACGCTTGCAAGCATTGCCAACATTCTTAAAGATAACCGAATTCAAAATCTTTTTCATTCCAATCCCATGGTCCGATCTCTTGATGTTTTGTTTGAAGAAAAGATTTCCGAAATGCCGGCGGCTGAACCGCTTTCAAACCCTGTTTCCATTCCCGCCCCTTACAGAACATCGCATTTCACCGACACGGGCATTGAAAGCAAGCGGTTTGTAGCGGCGCGCACGTCTTCGCCTTATCATGCTTTTATCTCAAACGATTCATATTCTATTTGCCTTACAAACAGGGGCATTAGCACAAGCCTATACAAAGGTATCGCGCTCACCCGCCCCAGCCTTGAAGAGGAATCGGAATTAGAGGGAATGTCTTTTTTCCTCCAAGACAAAAAAACAAAAAACATATATACTCTTTCGCCTCGCGGAGCACAACACACACAAAGACAGAAAATTGTTTTTTACGAAAACAAGGCGGAATTTTTATCTTTTGGCAACATTCTTGACAGCACTTTGTCTGTTTCCGTTGATTCTCGCTTGCCGATTGAAGTGAGAGAGCTTTCTATACGGAATAATGGAGTATCCGCGCTCAGCTTGGATTTAATGGCTTATGCCGAAGTTTCTCTTGCCGAACCAAAACAAATTTTCCATAATCCCCATTATCATCATCTTCTTGTTCAAGCCGAGATAATCGCTAAAGATAACGCAATAATTTTCCACCGCCCGAATCCTTTGGACAGATCAAAAAAAATTTATTGCGCTCATATGTTGATATCAAAAAGTTTTTCAAAAAAAGCCATTCTTACCGCTTCAAGAGAGGAAGCTTTCAGCCGTTTTGCCCAAAATCCTTTTTTTACTTCGTCGGCATCTCGGCAAAAAAAAGAAGAAACCGCCATTCCTCTTGATCCGGCTTCTCGCATCATATCTGAATTTGAAATCCTTCCCGGCGAAAGCGTTTCCGCAACATGGATACAAATTGCCGCGGAATCATATAAAGAGATTAAGAAGCTCATTAAGAAATACAAAAACGAAAAATCTGCTCACGCGATCACGTTGTCCGCTATCCCGGACAGTGCTTCATTCACCAAAAAAATGGGCATATCTCAAGAGCAGGGAGTTGTATTCCAAGAAGTAGCTTCCAGGGTTATCGCCGGAGCGGCAAAGGAATTTTTACGCAAAAAACCGGAAAATCCGCTCATACACTCTCTTTGGAAAATGGGAATATCGGGAGATAATCCGATCGCCCTTTTTCTTATTCGCAACATTGAAGATATGCAACTATTAAAACAAGCAATACAATGTTACGAATATTGGAAATCAAAGGGAATAGAGATAGATATAGTGATTTTAAACAATCAACCGGGAAGTTATTTTAAAGCATTGGACGACGAAGTTGATTTTATGATTCGCCAAGTAAAAAAGGATGTCTTGAAAGAGAAAGGGGGCTCTATTTATCAGATAAAATCCGATCTGATTTCCTTGGAGGATAGAGAGACGCTTTTCTCCGTCGCTCGATTTATCATGGACAGCCGAAAAGGAACGCTTTCCGAAGAAGCAAACAAAAAATTCAAATCTGTAAGAAGCAATAAAATACAAAAATTTACTCCATTATTAAAAATTCGCGAGCGTAAATATCCAACCGTTACCGCTCCGGATCTTTTATTTTATAATTCGTGGGGAGGATTTGATAAAGGCTCCAAAGAATATGTAATGACTATTTCTTCCGATCATTTGCCCAAGTCTCCGTGGAGCCACGTCATTGCCTCTGAAGACTTCGGCACGGTTGTTTCTGACTCAGGATCAGCTTACACCTGGTCAAAAGATAGCTATGACAACAGAATAAGCTCTTGGACCAACGATGCTTTCCGTTATAAGAGCGGAGAGATCATTTATTTGCGCGATGACGATACCGGAGAAATATGGAACCCGACTCCCCTTCCCGTAAAAACCAAAGAGCCGTTTTTGGTCCGGTATGGATTTGGTTATGCTTCTTACGAAAATTCATATTCCAATATAGACCAAAAATTAACCGTATTTGTTCCTCGCGACGACACAATAAAGCTTAATTTGCTATCGCTCAAAAACAAAAGCAACAAGGATCGCCATATAACTTTATATTATTATCTTGAGCCGTCCGCAGGCATATTAAGGGACTATTCTCGCGGTTATATTTTTTTTGATTATGATCCTGTCGCACAAAGCCTTTTTTTCAACAACGGATTCAGAAATCAAATGTCCGACAAAATATTTTTTATGTCTTTTGGAAACAATCCGGGCGAAGTTGGATGGACCAGCGACAAAAAAGAATTTATCGGGCGGACCGGTTCTTACGAGTCCCCCAAGGCTCTCAAAAAAGCATCCTTGTCAAATTATACGGAGTGCGGACTGAATAATTGCGCCGCATTATCTTTGAAGGTGGTTGTCCCTGCCGGAAAAGAAATAAAAATACCGTTTTTTGTTGGAGAAGCTTCTTCTGTTGAAGAAGCTAAGCAGAAAACTTTTTTATGGAAAAACGGCAATATATACGAAGAGGCTCTTGACAAAGTAAAGAATTTTTGGGCGGAAAAACTAAACAAGGTTTCTGTCCACACAGAAGACTTATCTCTTGATTTTCTTATGAACGGATGGTTGCTCTATCAGGCATTATCGTCCAGAATTTATGCGAAAACAGGTTTTTACCAACCTTCGGGAGCATATGGATTCAGGGATCAGTTGCAGGATGTTTGCGCCTTTATTTGGTCTGATCCCTCTCTTGTCCGAAAATTTATTCTTAAAGCCGCTTCTCGCCAATTTAAGGAAGGGGACGCTCTCAATTGGTGGCATGATCATAATATGTTTGGCTTCCGCAACGTTCTTTCCGACCATCAAATGTGGCTCGCGCATACTCTTTTTGAATACATTGAAGCGACAGGCGATAACTCCATTTTAGATGAAAAAGTTTCATTTCTTGACGGAAAGGCTTTATCTTTTACAGGCAAAAAAGAATGGACCGGAATCCCTGAAATTTCTTCCGAAAAAGCTGATATTTTTGAACACGCCATGCGAGCGATTGAAAAAAGTTTTGTTTTTGGATCTCACGAATTGCCTCTTATAGGGCTTAGCGATTGGAACGATGGGTTAAACAGGGTTGGACATCAAGGAAAAGGAGAAAGCGTTTGGGTTGCATGGTTTTTGTTGCGGCTCATTGACATTTCTTTGCCGCAAATTAAAAAACGCGGGCAAAAAGAAAGAGCCGATAAATTTATTGCCGTTCATGAAAGCATCAAGAAAGCGATTGAAAAATCGGCGTGGGACGGCAAATGGTATCGCAGAGCTTTTTTTGACAATGGCTCCGTTCTCGGCTCCAAATCTCTCAAAGAATTTAAAATAGATTCTGTCGCTCAATCATGGGCGGTGCTCTCCGGTCACGGCGATAAAGAAAAATCAAAGATGGCTCACAAATCAATGTCAAAATTTCTTCTCAAAGATAATTATTTTTCTCTTATTGATCCGGCTTTAAAAAAGGGAGTGTTTGATCCGGGATATATAAAGGATTATCCGGCGGGAATCCGGGAAAACGGAGCGCAATACAACCATGCCGCTCTCTGGGCGGCGCAGTCATATTCGCATCTCGGCGATTTTGAAACCGCGGAAAAGATAATTAAATTTATTAATCCCATCAACCGTTCTTGTAATAAAAAAAGAGCGTTTGAGTATCGCATTGAGCCATATGCGATAGCGTCTGATATTTATGGCGGCACGCATGCCGGCAGAGGCGGATGGTCTTGGTACACGGGGTCAGCCAGTTTGATGTATGCGACAATTTTAGAGCACATCTTGGGAATAAAAAAGAAAGGGTCAATATTGTCTGTTTCTCCTCGAATACCGAAAAGTATGAACAAAGTCGCGGTTGAAATATCGCATGGCAAATCCCGCTATTACATAAAAATAAACAATCCCAATGGAATTTATTCCAAGATTTTATCGGCAACGCATAATAATAATGAATGCGATGCCTCGCGAATACCTTTTATTGATGACGGAAAAAACCATCAAATAGAAATTAACCTGGAATAAAGATACGCTTTAAATTAC
>Ga0268279_1000974_pt1 | contig 16980 bp, 8 predicted proteins | sample saktaG_6_FD_190142 | JGI IMG/M metagenome (GOLD analysis project Ga0268279, IMG submission 190142) | Saline water microbial communities from Sakinaw Lake, British Columbia, Canada - sak_2010_1_5_80m | ecosystem: Environmental > Aquatic > Non-marine Saline and Alkaline > Saline ...
CCGGTATCACCGCCCCCCCCCCACATTCGTTCATCCTGGGAACCGGAAAAAAATCCACCATTGCCACCGTCTGCCTGAATATCGATAGTGTCGCTGTTTACACTCTTTACATTGACCTCAATGGTTCCACCATTACCACCATCAGTAGCAGGAATATAAACCGGATATCCACCTGATTCATAAAACTCTCCATTAAACCCATCCCCACCGTTTGCCGTAAGGATAATATCGCCGGTAATGGTCGTATCAGCCCCGGCGACTGTAATAGTTCCTCCAGCTCCGCCTGCTATTCCATGTTCTTCGGGGTCTCCTATTGGACCACTATCACTATTCTTCCCACTCGCATCGATCTCCAGTGCGATACCAGTATTTTTAAAGTTACAGTTAGTAACCGTGAGACTTCCCCCATCACCGTGATCAAGATATTCTATCCAACCACCATCATCATCAAATTCTACCAACGTGCTTTGGATGGTTCCAGTAACCAGATTCCCACTATTATCAAGTCCCCGAATCCCATCCTGACCGGCAAAGGTAACCTCCTCGATGATTATTCCATCGCCCCATTGGTGACCTTGTGTGTTAACAGCGATACCAGTTCCTCCACTATCCTTGATGCTTTCGATAGTATGGCCGTTGCCCTTGATCGTAATATCGGTGGCGTAGATTCGGATGGCAGCACTTGCTGATGTCGAGATTGAACTCTGGATAGAGAAGATGGATCCCCATCCAGCGGGATCTTCACCGGGATTATAGTATCCCGATTCCGTTCCAATCTGGTAATAATCATCATCTCTTTTTGTAAGATCTCCTGCATTTACCCAGCCAAACCCGTTTACCGGATCATACGCATAATTGGGATCGGTCTTCTTGTCCCCGGTTGATGCAACACCGGCAACATGGCTTGTCCAGTCAATAATCGGATCTCCCCAGTACCCACTCCAGGTATTTTCTCCTCCACACAGGGACGATATCTGCTCTGTAATACTCTCACCGGTTATTTCAGGGATCTCTTCTATCACCATTGTGGTATCGGCAAGAATCGCGAGATTCTCATCTGACATGGTCCCGGTACCGGATGCTGAAGATTCTGTTACCTCCTCCGGGGTCTCTTCAAGGGTCTTCTCTTCGGATTCTTCTAAAAGTGATTCATCGTCCTTATTGTCATCTGTGGAGAGGATTTCTTCTACTGGTACGATTTCAGTTACCTCATTACCAGGTTCATCGGGAATAGCAATGATTTCTTCTTCCTGATTTTCGTCATCTTCATTCACCTCTCCAACCGGTTCATCAAAAAATAAGTCATCACCAGAGGCAATGCTTTCGTCTTCTGTCGTATCAATGGAATCTTCAGAGAAAGAACCTGATGTACCCTCATCTGATAGAGATGTACCGGTGTCTTGTTCACCAGCAGTATCAGTGTCCTCTGTCAGTACCTGGTTATCTTCCCCCTGACTGATATCCTGCACTTCCTCTTGTACAGCTGATTCGCCAGATTCCTGTGCATCATCCGTGGAATCAGCAGCTAATGAAAAATTCTTTTCACCTGTGGCAGTATCACTCCCGGTCCCGGATTCTGTTGAGGTATCAGCACTTTCAGATGGTCCGGTATCTGCAGATGATACTGATGGCGATACAGAAGAACTGCCGGCATCTCCGGAGGTTGGAAACACGGGAGATATCACAGTAGAACCCGATCCTGTGTCTGACTGCGTCTCATCAGCCTGACAGGCAAAACAAAAAAGTAGAATGATTACGCAACACAAAAACCAAAGGATCAGATATGGATGATTACGTTTCATTTATTCCCCTCATCGTAAATAAAAGGATGCTATTACCCTACAAGCAAGATTATTAGACTTTTTGTTCGATATTTTTATGTATTTTTCACTCTTATTTAAATATTCCGTTTGTTTTGGGATTCTATTAGTATTATTTTAATTTTGATCAGAATTGTTCAAAAATATTTCCAAACTAAATGCACTTCTTTTTAAGAAATAACAAAAAAATTGTGGAATATTGTATATGTCCTGGTACAAAAATATGATTTTCCCCCTCCCAAAAAAACAAACAACGCATACATATTATCCTCTGTCATACTTGAACCGGTCTCTAAAATACTATCATTTTCAGTCAGAATAGTTTAAAGAAGAGTGTATATTCTCTTTATAGAAATTTGTTTAAAATGCATTTATCCTTTAAAAAAAATAATATTTGGTGAGGATTAGTAATTCATAAGTGGTTTTAAATTTAAGCAATATTTTATATATTATAATGGACACTATTCTAAATAATATAGTGTAAAAAATACTTTACTTTTTAGATTTTTACATTATTTTTGCCTGAATTCCATGATCATCACACCTCTAAGTCATCCCTGCTGCACATTCATCCTGTGTGCCACAGATAACAACCGTCCTTCAATAACAGGGTATGACTCCTATCAATCATTCAGCACATTTTCCATTTTATTCACTATGGGGATTTTTAACCCGTAAATACGCATTCAGATAATTAAATCTCTGTGGTACCATGAAGATGCTGAATGTAACATCCTTCATATGATTCTAAAAAATTCCTGGTTCTACCTTAATCTTTATTAGGAAGGAAAATTATCACTATAATAGTAATGACACAGGGGTATGTAAGTGATTCATATCCCTGTGAGTAGTCTGATGATAATAACCAGGAGACAGAAAGACATGACTATTGTGTAATAAAAAGAAATTACATGCCAATAGTACTCAAAATGAGTGTATGTTTCAGAAATGACAGGCATATAGTATCATTTGGGGAATTAAAAGACGGGTTTTATATCTGAAAATTATATATGAGTCTATCCAATCAAATAAAGCCATTAAACAGGATTAATTCGATCACTAATAAATTATGTCATTAGATATTTAGAGGTAAAATGTTGGTTGGATGGGCTCTATGTACATGCGAATATTATAACAAAACTCTATCTATTATAGGTAGGAGGCCTGCAATAAGAGTAATTGTCTATGCAATATAAACATCCGACGAACTCATCCTTAAAAACATCAAAAATCGTAGAATATTTACAATCCAGTCCTGGAGGAATGACGATGTCAGACCTTGCCAGGATGACCGGATTTAGTCGTAATACCGTTGCAAAATATCTTGACAGACTGTATCATGCCGGTCTTGTCGAGATGCGATCAATAGGCCCTGCAAAATATTATACCATAGCAGATACTGCTACCCTCTTCAGACTCGCAGAACATCTTCCTGACCCGGTCATTATCATCAACAGTACCTGTCAGTTAAGGTTTTACAATGATGCGTATTGTACCATATTCAGACATATTACCGGTATTAAAGACCCGGAAACGATGGGATTATCTCTGCCTGGACTTCCAGAAAAGAAGATACTAACCGAGACACTCGCAGGATCCTACCAGGTCCAGAACATCAGGTTTCAGACTGAAAGGGAGACAATCAGGTTTCGTACAACCTGCATTCCGGTATCACTTGAGAAAGGAGAGAAGGGAGCCTTGTTTTACATCCTATGCGGCATCAATCGTGATGTACTGGGTACCCGGTCCTGTCCGGAGTGGATTGCTGAAATTCTCTCTTCCTTTAATATCCCTGCAGTAATCTGCAGTATAACGAGTAAAGGAGAGCCTGAAGAGATTGTAGGCCTTTGTAGATCAGCTGCACACATACTTAATATTGCGGATAGAAAAAACCCAAATGTTCTGCTGCCAATTCCTCTTACCGTTACCAGGTCTCTCGGATCATCCCTCACTCCTTCTGATAAAAAATCAGGAGAATATGCACCTGGTACCCCGTTTATCTGTCGTATACCACAGCGGGATGAATTTATCCTTTCCCTTGTTGTACCCGGTATCTCCTGTCAGGATGCAAAATACCATATCATGGTTATTCCAAGGCAGGAGGATGAACAGATTGAAACAGAATCAGTTCATCTTATTGGTATAATCACCAACCGGTTGTTTTCCTTAATGCAACAAGAGATGTGTGAAGATGAGATCTGGCATGCTATTGCCACGATTTTGCAGGAGGCCTTCCCCGGGTCTGTCATCATCTGTAACATCGCAAAAAACGCCACCACCTGGAACTGTCTGTTGGTTTCTGCAACCTATATACAAAAAGCAACCCTACAGGAGGTGTTGGGTATCTATCCTGTTGGCGTATCCTATACTATTTCTGATAAAAAAATAGCCTCGATCTTCTTACAAAATGTTGTACCAGCTAGTACCGGCATCTCTACCGCATTCTTGTATGCGTACCAGCCAGAACTCTGTCAGAGACTGGCAGAAGAACTTATTGTACAGAAGTGCCTTATTCTCCCTATACTATGTAAAACCAGAAACCCTGCGTTTATTGCAGTATTGCTTCCTTTTACTACCGCACCACTTGTGCAACCCGCTCTTTTTGCTGATGCAATAATCCCTGTATTACAGATGGTTCGTATGAACCATACCAATTATACTGCACGGATAGCGGCTGATAGAGAATCAGAAACAGTTCGAACTACCATTGAATCTCTGAATGAAAAAATTACCGTAATGAATCATGAACACAGCCTCATCGTTACCGATCTTACCAGACACATAGCAACACATACACACCTTGTAATTGATCTCATTCCTCTCATTTCAATTCCTGCGGTTTTAGTAAACAGGATTGGCAATGTTATTCAACTTAATCATCAGGCTCTGACCCTCTTTCATCTCCTGCCTGAAAAAATTATAAATAAAAACTGGTATGAAGCAATATCCTCTCATACTGATGAAAATCATCTTGCATCATTTCATGACCAGATTCTGTGTGGTCCGCAGACCGGGCATCTGATACTACAGTCAATCAACGTAGATGGTCAAAAACGGGAATATATCTGGACTGCACAAGAGGTACCTTTACCTGAATCACACGATTCTGGTATCCTTTGGTTAGGTGAAGAAGCACCAGCAAAACAGCTCATGAGATTTTCCAGGGGTCTGTAATACTAACAAATTTCACTAATCAGTATAACGGAGCCTCTTGACCTACCTGATAGGTAGTGAAAGATGGTATGTATTCTGCAAAAAAACCACAAGGTGTATGAGTCAAAGGGGAGAAGAAGAGCAATCCTTTTTCTTAGTATCCAGATGAATTCTGATTGTATGGTAAAAAAAATGGGTATAAAATGAATGCTTACTCGGCAAAGATATTCTCAAATATCTGGTCACTGCCAGTTTTTTCGAGCCTGCCTCTCTCTTCCATCTCTTCAACCATTGAATGAATAGGCGGAGTCATATCCTGACCAGGAACATAGCCAAACATCTTTTCTATCTCTACCTGTTGTGCATGCATAAAGAGGGCATTTGGTATATCCATTGCACAATGTTCCTGACACTGACCACAGTTGATACATGAATCTGCAATATGTGCATATCGTATCATATGGAACATGAAGTTTGGTGGGACCTGACCATTTTGTACCAGCCAGTCTTTCTTGGTTGAACATTCAACACAGTAACAGATGGGACAAACTTCAATACACCCATAACACTTGATACAACGTGATGTCTCCTCCATAATGGTTTTGATTCTGTCACGCCCGGTTCCAAGTCCTTCAAAGTCACGCTTTCTCCAGGATTCACCAAGTTTGAGCATCGCACCTTCAACTTTGCCGCGGATTTCAATACCTTTTGGATTCGCGACAGCAGTCTCAAGAGCACCACCTTTAATTGCAGCGTCAAGAAGTTGAGCCCCTTTTTCGCTACATACTTCTACAAAAGTTGCCTTTCCTGCTTTATCACCGATAACTCCCCAGTTCCCGCAGGCAAGGTCTGCCTGACGGGGCACTTTCATTTTACAGCGGCGACAGTTGGATCGACGGCCATATCCCTCTTCTTCAAGGTCATCAATTTTAATGCCTTTATGCTGACCATCGTACTCGATGATGAACTGGCCTTTATCTATTTCTTCCTTTTCAATGATATCAGGATCAACCTCAAACTTCTCCAGAATCATTTTTCGTGCGGCGATTGGACTTACAGAGCCTCCACAGTTCACCCCGATCATCACGATGTTATCAAGGTTTACCTGATTGCGTTTTGCAAGTTCATAAAAGGCCATTGCGTCACAGCCCTTTACCGTGACACTGATCTTCATGTCACGTGCACCATTCAGGTAATTTTTAAAGATCTTTGGAAGCAGAAGTGTTCCACAGTGGAGGGATCCTGCGGTATTTACAAGATCTGCCGGGTCTGTTATCAGAACCGGTTTTGCATCGTACAGATCGACTCCTTTTGTAACAGCAAGCACTGCATCGACCATTCCGGATTCAAGAGCATACTTGTGTAGTGCTGTGATAGCTCCTCCACATTCACCTTTCTTGAGGATCTCTGCATCTTTCGCCCATGCATATATCATATCACCTTTTGCAGACATCTTCAGGCCTCCGGTATCTTTTCGACTTTGATAGCACATGCCTTGTATTCTGGTGTCTTGGATACCGGATCATAGGCGGAATTAGTGAGCCAGTTTGCCCGGCATTCCCAGAAGTGGAATGGCATGAACATAACTCCTTTCTTAATGTCAGGCGTTACTTTTGCCCCGACATCAACTGTTCCTCTCCGGGATGTAGCCCGTACAAACTCGCCGTTTTTAATTCCGAGTTCTTTTGCATCTTCTGTATTTATTTCAATCCACCCGGTCGGACAGTCCTTGTTAAGAGATGGAGATCTCCGTGTCATTGATCCTGATGGCCAGTGCCAGATGGTTGCACCTGTGGTAAGGATTATCGGATACTCTGCATCAGTCTCCTCATTAGGAGGTCTGTGTTCGATGGCATCTAATGCAGCTTTTCCTTCAGGCATTCCGTTAAAGGTTTCTCCATGCAGCACTTTTGTTCCCGGATGGTCGGGAGTCGGGCATGGCCACTGCAGTCCTTCGTTCTCTATTCGTGCATAGCTCATTCCTACATACTGGGGAGTTAATGCTGCCATCTCATCAAATACTTCAGATGCATTCTTCCATGCGAATTTGTCGCCAAAGCCCATTTTTTCTGCAAGGTCAGCAAATATCTTCCAGTCATCCTTTGAGATACCAGGTCCGTCCTGGGCTTTTCTGAACCGCTGAACACGCCTCTCTGAACAGGTCTGCGTTCCGTCCTTTTCTGCATAGCAGACAGCAGGGAGGACAACGTCAGCATATTCTGCAATTTCTGTCCTGAAAATATCCTGAAGAACAAAGAAATCAATATTCTCAAGAGCTCGTATCACGTGATTAATGTCAGGATCCGATATTAGTGGATTTTCTCCCATCAGGTACAAAAATTTCAGTCTGTCAGGCTCATCAGCCATGATGTCAAACATTTCAGGAATAGAAAGTCCGACTTTGCCTGCAGCAACCTCACAGCCCCACGCTTTCTCAAACTTTTTGATTGCTGCTTCATCAGTCACTTTCTGATAGCCAGGGAAGACGTTTGGAAGAACTCCCATATCACAGGCACCCTGGACATTATTCTGACCACGCAGTGGATTTACGCCCCCACCCCATTTTCCAAGGTTTCCAAGCAGCAGTTGGAGATATCCACAAGAACGCACATTATCAACACCGACAGTATGCTGGGTGATACCAAGGGTATACAGAAGGGTTGAAACATCAGCTTCATGCAACCAGGATACTGCAGTCTCAATATCGGCAGCAGGAACCCCGGTAATCTTTGAGACGTTCTCCAGACTGTACTTTTCCTGCATAACGCATGCTTTCAGCTTATCAAACCCTGTCGTGCGTTTTTCGATAAATTCTTTGTCTTCCCAGCCATTTTTAATGATGAGCTGCATCATACCGTTTAAGAGAGCAATGTCAGTTCCTGAGTAGTGCTGCAGGTAGAGATCTGCCTGCTTAGCGGTAGGTGTTCTTCTGGGGTCAACAACAATAATCCGTGCACCTTTCTTCTTGGCCTGCATCACTCTGCGGCCGACAAGGGGGTGAGCCTCAAAGTTGTTGCTTCCGATAATGAAGACACAGTTTGCATCTGCAATGTCAGTCACAGAGTTGGTCATCGCACCGGAACCAAAAATCTGAGCAAGTCCTGCAACGGTGGATGCATGACAGAGCCGTGCACAATGATCTACGTTGACGGTTTTAAGAACTGTCCGTGCAAATTTCTGAAGAGCATAGTTATCTTCATTTGATGCACGTGCACATCCAATAACTGCAAATTCATCTGGTTTCGTCTCTTTAGCCTTTTTTATAATGATATCAAAAGCTTCATCCCAGGTTGCTTCAACAAGCTCCCCGTTTTTTCGGACAAGAGGTGTTTTGAGGCGATCTGGTGAGTTTACAAACTCGTGAGCATACTTGCCTTTCTGACAGATTCTCCCTTCATTGATAGGGGATCTGTCATATGGGGCAGTATCAACCACCTTTCCATCTTTTACAACCAGATTGAAAGAACAACCTGTACCACAATAAGGGCAGGTTGTCTGTACATAATCTAAATTCTTTCCCGGGTTCATGTTTTACCTCAATGATAGGCACCATCAAAATGCCCGTGAAATTGGAATATTCTCTAAAAAACATCCGTCACAATTCTTATACAAGAGAAATTTCGCAGGCTGTATGAGAACTATTTAGGAACTAATTGAGAGAATCTCACCACATAATCCATCATCACGGACTGTTTAACAGTACCTTCAACTGTCTTTTTAAAATGGGAATATTTAAAGACAATACACTGGAATCAGTAAAACTATGTAACACTATTAAATGTATTGTAGTACCGTGAACGATATGAAGAATAGTGTGGGAAAATAAAGATCAGATAACCTTATATTGTTGCAAAAGTTAATAAAAAGAACTATTTACCGCGCAATTTTAAAAGGTTGATAATGCAATCCATTTTTTCATGGTGTTGTATGTATGGCAGTACAATGCCTTAGGTACTTACACAATCGGGGTAACCCTTTTAGCAGGATTTTATTTCAGACATTCGGGTACAGTTTTTCAGTTATACCCGGATCTGATAATCCCTCCCATTACTATTCCAGTGGGAGAGAGATGCAAAAAGGGAGGGTATAGAATAATTTTTCTGCCGTTACTCGGCAAAGATGTTATCAAATATCTGGTCAGTACCTGTTTCATTCAGGCGATCCCGCTCTTGCATTTCTTCAACCAGTGAATGAATTGGCGGAGTCATATCCTGTCCAGGCACATATCCAAACATCTTCTCCATTTCAACCTGTTGTGCATGCATGAAGAGAGCGTTTGGAATGTCCATTGCACAGATCTCCTGGCACTGTCCACAGTTAATACATGAATCAGCAATATGTGCATACCGAATCATATGGAACATGAAGTTTGGTGGGAGTTCGCCGCCCTTAACAAACCAGGGTTTCTTCGTTGAACACTCAACACAGTAACAGATAGGACAGACTTCGATACACTGATAACATTTAATGCATCGTGATGTCTCTTTCATGATGGTCGTGATTCTCTCACGCCCGGTTCCAAGTCCTTCAAAGTCACGTTTTCTCCAGGATTCTCCCAGTTTAAGCATTGCACTCTCGACTTTACCCCGAATCTCAATACCTTTTGGATTTGGAGCTGTTGTTTCAAGTGCACCACCCGTAACAGCACCATCAAGGAGTGAAGCACCTTTTTCACTGCAGATCTCAATGAATGTTGCCTTTCCTGCTTTATCTCCAATGACTCCCCAGATACCACAGGCAAGATCAGCCTGACGGGGAACTTTCATCTTACAACGGCGACAGTTGGACCGGCGACCATATCCTTCCTCCTCGAGGTCATCGATCTTGATTCCCTTGTGTCCGCCCTCATACTCAATGATAAACTGCCCTTTGTCGATCTCCTCTTTAATAACGACATCAGGATCAACCTCAAATTTATCCTTAATCATCTTCCGGGCTGATACCGGACTGACAGAACCTCCACAGTTGACTCCTATCATGACAATATTGTCAAGATTTATCTGGTTTCTCTTTGCAAGCTCGTAAAAAGCCATGGCATCACAGCCTTTGACGGTAACTGCAATTTTTTTGTCAAATGCACCATTCAGGTACTTCTTAATGATCTTGGGAATGAGGAGCGTACCACAGTGAAGTGATCCAGCTGTCTCTATAATCTTCTCAGGATCTGTTATCAGTGTAGGTACTGCATCATAGATGTCCTGTCCTTTTTTAATAGCCAGGACAGCATCAACGACTTTGTTCTCAAGAGCGTACTTCAGGAGTGCAGTAACAGCTCCTCCACATTCACCTTTCTTGAGGATATCTGCATCTTTTGCCCATGCATACACCATATCGCCTTTCGCTGACATCTTCAGGCCTCCATCTTTTCAACTTTAACTGAGCATACCTTATATTCAGGAATCTTTGCGATAGGATCAAGTGCATTATGTGTCAGGATATTAGCTGCACACTCTGCAAAGTGGAACGGCATAAACATCACACCTTTCATGATATCTTTTGTCACCTTTGCAGGAACTTTGACCTCACCACGGCGGGTGATAGCTTTTATCATTTCATTATCTTTTATACCCAGTTCCTTTGCATCATCAGTATTGATCTCTATCCATCCGGTTGGAACTTCCTTATCCAGAGATGCTGAACGCCGGGTCATTGACCCTGTATGCCAGTGGAAGAGGATACGTCCTGTCGTTAAGATGTAAGGGAATTCACTGTCTGGAACTTCTGCGGGAGCCTTATACTCAATTGGATGCATGACCCCTTTGCCGTCAGGGTGAGCAAACTTTCCGATATGCAGGATTGGGGTTCCAGGGTGATCTTCTGCCGGACAGGGCCAGTGAAGTGCTTCAGGCCTGTTAAGACGTGTATAATTCATTCCATGGTATGATGGTGTAAGTGCTGCAATCTCGGTAAAGATCTCTTCAGCAGACTGCCATGCAAACTGTTCTTTGTATCCCATAGCAGCTGCTATCTCTGCAATGATGACCCAGTCCAGTTTTGCTTCACCAGGAGGATCCTGTGCCTTTCTCCACATCTGAACCCGGCGTTCTGTTGAGGTCTGGGTTCCATCCCGCTCTGCATAACAGGTGGAAGGCAGGACTACATCAGCCATTTCTGCGGTCTCAGTCAGGAAGATATCCTGGACAACAAGAAACTCTAAGTTTTTCAGCCCTTTCTCAACATGATGCAGATCAGGGTCTGATATCATCGGGTTTTCACCCATGATGTACATGCACTTGAGTTCTCCAGGATTGTCTGCAAGGACATTTATCATGGTTGTGACTTCATAGCCGTTTTGAGGAGCAGCAATACCATCTTTGAATCCCCAGGCATCTGCAAATTTCTTATAGGCCGCTTCATCAATGACTTTTTGGTATCCGGTAAATACCACCGGAAGGGCACCCATATCGCAGGCTCCCTGCACATTGTTCTGACCACGCAGAGCATTCACTCCGGATCCCGGTTTTCCCAGGTTTCCGGTCAGCATCTGGATGTTTGCAACAGATTTGACATTGTCAACTCCGACAGTATGCTGGGTAATTCCCATAGAGTACAGGATTGTACAGCTCTCAGCTTTTCCTATCCATTCAGCAGCCTGTTTGAGCTGTTCAACTGGAATTCCGGATATCTTTGAGACGTTTTCAAGGCTGTAATCCTCTTTCATCACGACTTCTTTGAGTTTATCATAATCCTTGCACCGCTCTTCGATAAACTTCTTATCTTCCCAGCCGTTTTTGATGATCTCCTGCATCAGACCGTTTAAGATGGCAACATCAGACCCTGATCTAAATTGCATGTACAGATCAGCCTGCTTACCGGTTGTTGTGAACCTGGGATCTGCGTATATTAACTTAGCACCGGCCATTTTGGCTTGCATGACTTTCCGCCCGATTAAGGGGTGCTGTTCAAAAGTGTTGCTGCCAAGAAGGAAGAGACACGTTGATTCTGCAATATCAGGAATGGAATTTGTCATTGCACCTGATCCAAATGAGGCTGCAAGTCCTGCCACCGTAGATGCATGACAGAGACGGGCACAATGATCAATGTGGCGTGTTTTAAAGACTCCACGGGCAAATTTCATCATTGCGTAGTTCTCTTCATTTGAGACACGGGCAGATGAGAGACAGGCACACTCGTCAGGTTTGTACGATTTGAATTTTGACGCAATGAGACTGATTGCTTCATCCCATGACGCCTCAACAAATTTTCCGTCTTTCTTAATAAGTGGCATTTTAAGCCGGTCTTCCCGGTTGATAAACTCGTGGGCATAGGTCCCTTTCGGACAGACTTTGCCTTCGTTCACTGGTGATCGCTGGTACGGGGCTGTACCAACGACTTTTCCATCAACGACTACGAGGTTAAAAGAACACCCAGTACCACAGTACGGGCATGTTGTCTGAACATATTTCATATCCATGTGGGTTCCTCGACTCATAATGATATGAAAAGACACTATTTAAGGTTGTCACTTTGATGTAAAAAAGTGATGAATATTAGTGGGAGGTCAAATAATTTTTTTCTCTTAGTAATTAACTTTTGGCAATTGTTAATTTTAATAAGATAATCACATGTAATCTCATTAGATTCTCCTCTTATTCCTAACCAATCAACATGCTTGCTAGTATATGTACTATTGTGCAATTACGTTTGATGCCGCAGTCAGTATCAGGATATAGTAATCTATTTCATTTTATGGTTCGGGAGCTATTTCTCCGGCATATTGAGATTGACAGTAGTATGCTGAATACAATCTGGTAACAGAGTTTCTCCAATCTTAAAGATTTATTGCAACAGATATACTATTAGAGAAAAAACCGGATATGTTTTCAGAAAATAAGGGTGTTTCCCTTTTGGAATAAAAGCACCAAAAATTCTCATCAAGGAATTGAAAATGAGTATCATGTCCATGATGGACATCTGAAAAAAAGTCTGATTACATTATATCTTTCTGATAGCAACCCCGTTTATGATAGGATCACCGGTGATAATGTATCTCCTGATTACCTGGCCAAGAACCTCAACAGTATCGTTTTTGGTTATCTTCTCAGAAGGTGTTGTAAACATCTTCACGGCAATCTCACCGGTTCTGTCAGCTACAATAAAATGCGGGCGGTTTAACGATGCAAATCTGGTCTCTTCTACCAGTCCCTCAATTCTGACCGGCTCAGACATCATTGCCTTGGTGATCTCCCGAATTCGCACCTTTCTTGCTTCAGCTTCATAATAAGGAAGAAGATTTGCATACTCATCCTGGCTCATGTAGTTAAGAGCCATAGGAATTGCTATAAGTAAGATTAATACCGGAACTGCCCATATCAGGAACATCCAGTCTTGGGTAGTAAGAACATAAAAAATGACTAGTAAGGCAAAAAACCCAAACACTGCGATATGCAGTGCCGAGGGTTTTACCTCATGTTTTCCAACCTTCATAATTAAGGTTTATGTATCACTCAAGAGCTTCGATCTCTTTCTTGAATGCAACCCAGTATAGAAGACCAACAAAGATCATTCCACCAACAATGTTACCAATGGTAGCTACGATGATGTTGTTTGTCCACATGGATACCCAGGTAAGACTGGCTATTTTTTCTGCACCAATTGTTGCGATCTGGTCTGGTGAGAGATATCCAGCGGTCATGAGCCCTGCCGGAATAAAGTACATGTTTGCGACACAGTGTTCAAACCCTGAGGTAACGAAAGCCATTATTGGGAACCAGACTCCAAAGAATTTTCCAATCAAATCATCAGCACAGATACCGAGCAGTATTGCCAGGTTAACAAGCCAGTTACAAGCAATAGCTTTTAGGAATAATGACCAGATTCCCATTATACCTACGTAACTTACTTTTCCTGTTGCAATACTTACTGCAGTGAGACCAATAGCATTTACAGTAGCTCCTCCTGCGGCATCAAATGACACAAATGGACCATTTGCCATGATGTATGCAAAGAAAACTGATCCAATCAGGTTTCCAATATAGACCCATACCCACAAATTGAGAACTGATCCCCAACTGATTTTGTGAATAAATGCTGCCAGAGGTGCAAGCATTGCGTCACCGGTAAAGAGTTCCGCACCGGTAAGGACGATGATAATAAGACCGACTGGGAACGTAGCTCCCAGAATAAACTTTGCCATACCAAGGCCAAGGAGCGCTGCAGTTCCTGTATAACAGGTCGTTGCAAGTGCAGCTCCCATGGCGATATATGCTCCGGCCATAAAGCCGCGAATAAGCATGTTCTGTACCGATAAATATGTCTTGTATTTACCGGCACCTGCGCCTTTAGCTATTATTTGTACTGGGGGATGAAATACCATATTTCTACCTCTTAAATTGCCAGTGCTAAAAAAAATATTATGCTCTGGCTCAATACATATATCCTTTCTGATAGTATTAAAATCTTGCGAGATTGAATAATGGATATCCTCCAGTATTTTCCAATTATCTCTTCAATTCAGTGATTTTATGGCGCAAATAGTTTACATCATTCATAATAAGTGAAAAATAGTTTATTTTACGCAATATTCTTGAAATATCGAAAGAAAACCGAAAAAAAAGGCTTAATGCGGGCATTTAAATGAAATAATTGATTTTTTTTGTTATTTTCAAAAAAAGCGTATTTAATGAGCATTAAAAGTTATATTGCAGAGATCACTCCCCGCGAAGCCCTGGCATCGCAATCTGCCTGCAGCATCTTATTCAAATCTACAATCCTCGATGTATCAGATACTATGTCTCTTTAAAGGTCTGTTATGACTGACACTTATTATTTTTTTGAACAGTCTTATTATTGGGTCGGTTTTAATTGCACGAATGATCCTCTTACTAAAACGCTGATGAAGCGTAGTTACAGGCTGAATCGATGTAAATTCACAAATGAGTCCCAATTCATATTTCAGATGCATTTTCATAGGAAAAAGCATGATAGAGTTAATGGCAAAACCTCTAAATAACCTCTGTTTCACTTTGATTATAAGAAGACGTTCTGCCAGGTACTATAAAAATCAATTATTTCGACCTTTTATATAGTCTCTTATCAACTTGAAGAGATTGATCCGGGAATTATACTCGTAAAAAAAAGGAAAACCGGAAAACAGGGATTATTATTCTTTAAAGATATTATCAAATATCTGGTCTGTTCCGGTTGCATTCAGGCGTTCACGCTCTGCCATCTCCTCAACAAGGGAATGGATTGGCGGTGTCATATCCTGCCCGGGAATACAGTTGAACTGTTTTTGGATCTCTACCTGCTGAGCATGCATAAAGAGTGCATTCGGGATATCAACCGCACAGAGTTCTTCACACTGGCCACAGTTGATACACGAGTCGGCAATATGGGCAAACCTGATAAGATGGAACATCAGTCCGGGAGGTGTCTTTTCAGAGGGAATGAAATGTTCTTTCTTGGTGGAACACTCAATACAGTAACAGATTGGACAGTTATCGATACACTGATAACATCTGATACAGCGTTGCGTCTCTTCGAGGATTGTTTTAATTCTGTCTCTCCCTTTTCCGAGTTTTTCAAAGTCGCGCTTTCTCCAGGATTCTCCGAGTTTGAGCATGGCTCCTTCTACTTTTCCACGGATCTCAATGCCTTTCGGGTTTGGTGGTTCAGTTGCGAGAGCTCCGCTGCTTACTGCATCATCAAGGAGTTTTGCACCCTTTTCACTGCAGATTTCCACAAAGGTTGCCTTTCCTGCTTTCTCTCCGATCACTCCCCAATTTCCACAGGCGAGATCAGCCTGGCGGGGTATTTTCATCTTGCAGCGACGACAGTTGGACCGGCGGCCGTATCCATCCTCTTCAAGGTCATCGATCTTGATTCCCTTGTGTCCGCCTTCGTACTCAATAATGAACTGCCCTTTATCGATCTCTTCTTTGTGAACGGTATCAGGATCAACCTCGAACTTATCCTTGATCATCTTCCTTGCCAGAACCGGACTGACAGAACCACCACAGTTCACTCCAATCATCACGATGTTGTCAAGGTTTATCTGGTTCCGTTTTGCGAGCTCGTAAAAAGCCATCGCATCACAGCCTTTAACCGTGACTCCAATCTTTGCGTTTGCAGCGCCCTGTAAGTATTTTTTAATTATTTTTGGTATCAGAAGAGTACCACAGTGGAGAGACCCGGCTGTTTTTATTAGATCTGCAGGATCAGTAACGAGAGTTGGAACTGCATCATAGAGATCCTTTCCTTTAGTGATTGCAAGGACTGCATCAACAGTCTTGCTCTCAAGTGCATACTTGAGCAATGCAGTGACCGCACCTCCCAATTCACCACGCTCAAGAATCGCAGGGTCTTTTGCCCATGCATATACCATATCGCCTTTTGCTGACATCTTCAGGCCTCCTTGTAATCAACAGCAATCATGGTCCCTTTAACCGTTGCAGGCCACAGAACAGCTTCCGGCTTTTTGATCTGTTCGTAGGTTATTCCCTTGTATGCTGTAACCTTCCCGGTAATTTCCTTAAATACATCCTCGGCAGAGGTCCAGTTAAATTTCGTACCCATGGCCTCTGCAAGCCGGGTGATTACTTCCCAGGCAGGTTTTGCTTCTCCAGGGGCATCAATAGCCTTGTTCAGAAGCTGGATGCGGCGTTCTGTATTGGTCTGACTTCCATCCTGCTCAGCAAGGGCTGATATCGGCAAAACAACATCAGCAGCAAGGGCAACAGGTGAGAGGAGTGTGTCAAAGACAACAACAAAATCTCGTGCTTTCAACGCTTCCACCGGCTGTGTACAGTCACAATCACAGACAGCAGGACTGTCTCCCATAAAGAGAACTGTCTTTACACCACCCTCGATAGCTGCCTTGGCACTCATGCAGTCCTTAGCTACTGCACCCACATCGATTGCACCCTGGGTGTTGTTCCGGTCGCGAAGCACGATAATACGCTGTTCGTTACGACAGTGTAAGGAAAGTGTTGTAAAATTGTAAGGCCCTGTTTCTACTTGGAAAAAAGGAGAAAAGAACCATGGAACTATTTGATCTAGTTCGTGA
>Ga0268279_1000977_pt1 | contig 16954 bp, 16 predicted proteins | sample saktaG_6_FD_190142 | JGI IMG/M metagenome (GOLD analysis project Ga0268279, IMG submission 190142) | Saline water microbial communities from Sakinaw Lake, British Columbia, Canada - sak_2010_1_5_80m | ecosystem: Environmental > Aquatic > Non-marine Saline and Alkaline > Saline ...
ATGGTCAGAGATGATGATCGGGGAATTGCTATCGGAAAAGCCGGTCGTAATATTAACCGTGCTAAGGAACTTGCCCTAAGACAGCATCAGATTGTTAATGTAATTCTTGAGTAATACTGAGTGTAAGACTCAAATCTATTTTTCTGATTTTTTTTAATTCCTTTCCCTGAGTCCCTTCTAAATGAAGGTAAAGTGTCATAACTAATATATGCTTTTAAGAAAGATAGACAGTTATGTCTAAAACAAAAAAAATAGCGTTTCTTATTGGGGTGATTGTGATTGGGCTGATTTTTGGATCCTTTGTACTGGCACAGGATCAGGTAATACAGCCCCCAAAAGAGAATGAAGTTGCAGTCCAGACAAATCAGATGGGAAAGGATTACACGTTTATTTTCCGTGGTGGGGCCGGACAGTCCCTGGTGAAACATATTGGAATCGAGCTGATAGCTCCTGATGGGATGGTACAAACCGGTGAACTATCAGCAGATCGTGTAGGTAATGAGATTGTGATGACTGGCACTGGGTGTGGAGATCGGATTCGTATCACGGTTACCTATATGAATGGGTATTATTATGTCATATCTGATGATGTGATGCAGATTCTGTCGGGTTACTGTAATAAAAATCTTGAAGTTGCGCCAAATTCATGTGAGGGTGCTTCTGCTTCACCCTACATGCAGCCAGGGGAAATTCAGAGTCCTCCCGTAGATATGAGTGTAATTATCCAGGCCAATCCAGATGTAAACACGCTTGAGGTTCAGTTCCGTGGTGGATTTGGGCAGAATATCATTTCATCCATAGAAGTTGAGTTTATTCAGCCTGATGGAACCCATGAGATAAAAGAACTCGGAAATGCATCTGGTGATGAGGTCACCTTTGCAGCATCACAGTGTATAGGCCGGCTTGTTGCAACAGTATACTTTATGGATGGTTCGTCATATCGGTTCTATGATAATCTCATAAAATTTGTGGGCAAAATCTAATACTGACTCTACCCTTTTTATTTCACTATTGAAAAAGCGGATATAATAATGTAATCCTCTATGAAAAATAGCGGACCTGAGGGGATTCGAACCCCCGACATTCGGGTTAGAAGCCCGACGCTCTATCCTGGCTAAGCCACAGATCCGTGCCTGTATATATTGCTCATCCAAGGCAATTAAGATTTGGTTTTTCTCATTCAAATTAAAGAGAGAAAAATTATCTGGCATGAAATCGTGCAGGGCGCACAACATCAACTTTTCGGGGTTTGGTTAATGAACATTCTGTAATGGATTTTATTGTTGAATTTCCTATGTATTTTGTTTTAATTCGTGCATAGGTTCGTTCCTGTTCTACAATGTAGATCCCATGCGCGGCATCGATATATTGTTTTACATTAATACTGATAGCAATTATCTCAAGAATGATTCCGGTATCACCTGGATTGAGGTCCTCGCATGTAACTGATGTCATAAAAATCTGTTCGCCCGGGTTCACGCTGGCTACTGAGATGATATTATGTGCACTGTTAAGTTCAATGGTCCGGGGGATCCCTTTTTGTAATTCTTTTATGACATTTCCTGTGATTCCTGTGAGTACAATACATTCCATTCAGATCACCCGTACATCGGAAGATTTTCAGGTTTTATTGGTTGTTCTTCGTTAGCAGTCTGAACTTCCGCAGCCAGTTGGTGCATAGATGCTTCTATCTCTTCTGCCTGTTCGTATAAAGGTTCGATATTAATGCCAAGGGAGAAGAGTTTGTTTACAATATCAACAATGGCTGCTGCAGCCCGTGGATCAGGTGCATTAATAGTCTCTCCCATCAGTCCGAGAGCTGGTATTCCTCGTATTTTGCATTCAATGAGGATACTAGCAGCAATTCCTGAAATACTTCCAATTGGGAGAACATATGCCATATCTCCTATCTTTTCCAGCATCTCTGTATTGGTTGCAACACAAAACTGCCGTTTTTCGTTCTCATTGGTGATAATTCCTGCAAGATTAATAACTGCCCTGACCTCATGCGGTTCAATCCAGTTTATGATTGCATCAGCAACTTCATAGCAGATAGCAGGGGGAATTGGAATGTCGGCAAGAATTGCAATAAGTCCTTCACGCTCATAAATTCTGACCGGGATATTGATAATTCCATTTCCCATCATGGCCATAGGCGGAAAGAACCTGCTTGTTATCCATCCAATCTCAGTGAATTGCAGCTGTTCTATTAGATATGCCAGAGAGATACTACCTACCAGTCCACTACCGGGAAATCCGATGATAACATGAGAATCCTTCTGTTTCGGTGGAGGAGCATTCACAATCACATCAGTTCTATCTACTTGTGTCATTACATTACAATAATCACACGGCTAGAAAAAAGAATATGATTCTATTTTTTGAGGTTTAAGATCTGAATTCAAAAACCATCATTCACCATATGTATTAAGGTTTATTGTCTTAATTGTTCATATGAGAAAAAGTTATCACTCATAGTTGACAGAATATGAAGCGGGTGTTTATCAGGCTATGTTATTAGCGCGATTTTTGATATACAGAGATCAGTAAGGTATTTGTAACGAAACATGATATTATAAAGCAGGTCAACCTATTTGGAACAGCCTATCTGAAAATACGGCATAGAAGGTATGCACCTGTAAAGTGTTATGTTATGCTATATATGCATTCAGAAGTATTATTGAACGCTTTATCATAATTTATGTAAGAAGGAAATCGTCCAAACGCGCACACAAGAGCACTCTGTTGTGTAAGGTAAACGCTTAAAAGTATGCACCCGACTCAAAGTTGTGTAAATGCCAAGGGAGTGTACTGATACCAATTCGAAAGAATAATGTCAACGTATGGCATGTAACCCTCTGAAAATGGAGAACAATATGCAGGAATATAAGGTAAAACGGACTGTAATTAAGGAACTTGAGAACAATATCTCATCGCAGCTGACCGAATGCTTTGGGGTGACCCCTCAGATAGAAAAGGGACACTACTGGATCCAGTTCGGTATCCTTGAAAAACTAGAAGTATGGGTAGGAGAGACGAAAAAAACTATTATTGTTAATACAGTCACCAAGGAAGGGATTGAAGATGATGAACTCATCCTTGATACTAACAGGCGCTTTAGAAAGTATCTTGATGCGGTGACCGGATACAAATCAAAAGAACGTGCTAAAAATATGAAAAGTATAGAATAAGAATTTTTCACTTTTATTCTATAATTATTGCAGGTTTGAAGGGAAGGGCAGATTGAGCTTTTGAATGATGGCATTCATCAGCTCTATTAACGGTCACAGAAAGTGAAAACTCGCTCTCAAGAAACTCTTTTGCCTTGGTAAATAATTCGAATTCATCGGGATGCCTTAATATCAGCGTTGTAATAAGATCAGGCGGGAGCCGGTGGATATGTGAAATACATTGTTTCACCGTGTCAGAAGCTACTTTTCCTCGTTGCTTCATTGCATCATCCTGCATAATGTCACGCATGATTGTTTTTTTATCAGGTGCATCTGCAATCTGTGAGAAGACATCCCATTTCCATTCAGGAGAGACACAGATAATTACCGCTTTTGGTTTTATCTTAATTATTCTGATAATTGATTCGATATCTTCAACAGTTCGTACAAGCAATTCTTCAGCAAGTTCAGCTTCCTGATTGATGGCCGCTTCATCGACTACAGGCCAGGGTGCAAATGAAACAAGATCTCCTTCATTCATCTCATGGTACAATTCTTCGCATATGTATGGGATGATGGGAGCAAACAGACGAACCCAGATGGATGCAATAGGACAAAGATTTTTACTGGCATCTTCTGCATCTTGTATTCCGGTTCTTCTTTTATACCATTTTAGATCGGTCTCTACCGTATAGAATATTTCATGAAGAGCCTGGCGTGTCTGGAACCGCTCCATAGCTTCTGTTGCTTTTTTAATATGATCCTGCATTCGTGAAATCATCCAGATATCTATAGGGCTTGAAGGTCCTCTCGCCTCCATGCAGTTTCGTACAGTTGTAGCAAATCGTTCAATTTGTTTTTTAGTTGACGAAACAAGATCATTTCTCCAGTCAAAATCCTGCCAGGGTTCTCCACTTCCAATCAGAAACATCCTGACGGTATCAGCACCGAAATCGGTGATGGCATCTTCAAGCAAGTAGACATTCCCTTTTGATGATGACATCTTTGCACCGTTTAAGAGTCCCATTCCAAAGACAACCATCCCCTGAGGGAGGAGTTCTTTTGGGAATATAGCACAGTGGTGAAATATCTGGAAGGTGAGATGGTTTGATATCAGATCTTTGGCAGAGAACCGGTAGTCATACGGGTACCAGTAGAGAAACTCTTCCCGAAGCTGGTCAAGAAGTTCCCGGTGGGGCAATCCTTCCTGTTCTGTTCCAAGGAATATGTAATCAAAGACTGCAGGTGTTAAAAGATCCGGGTCAATAGTTTTAATTCCGGCTGCAATGGTATAATATGCCATATATACCGTCGAATCTGATAATGGTTCGATAAGCCATTCCGGATCCCATGGTAACAATGTTCCAAGCCCGATGCGACGAGTACAAGCCCAGTCATTAAGCCAGTCAACAGTCCGATCAAATTCAGCGCGAACTTCGGGTGGAACAAGATCCATATGGTTTAATTGGGTATGGACCTGTTCTTTCCAGAGTGGGTCGCTGTAATGAAGGAACCATTGGTCGTGGAGAACCTTGACAAAGACTTTGCTGTTACACCTGCAAATAATGGGTCTGATATCAAACTCATACATGATGATAGAACCGTAATCCTCTGTGAGGAGTGTGCTTATCTCATCACGTGCAAATTTAACCGGTTTTCCTCCATACTGATCATACATTCTCCCGGTGGCATGTTCTGCAGAATAGATCTTTTGAGTCAGATCTTCTAAGTTCGGGTCTTCCTGATTGATAATATCAGCAGCTTCTACTGCTTCAATGGCAGGTGCGACACCATATCCTTCTACCTGTATTAGTCCGATTGGAACAATATCTGTGTATTTTCCCTGCCTTTGCAGGTCGCGGAGTGCAATATAATCGTAGGGAGCATGTGCAGGTACACTCATCACAAGACCTGTTGCCATATCGGGATCGACAAATACCGCAGGAAGTATTGGTACATCCCCACACAATGGATGATTCACTTTCTTGTCAATAAGGAGAGAACCATGAATAGTCCCTATCTCTTCTACTTCATGATCCTGAAGAGACATCTTCTCCATGGCTTCGCGGCTGAGAATCCATTCATCACCATCTATCCTGGCTCTGACATAGAGTGTATCTGGGTTGACCCAGAGATTGGTCACACCATACACTGTTTCGGGGCGTAAAGTTGCACACGGTATAAAAGCATTGTCATATCGAAACAGAATAAGAATAAATTTCTGAATGGCAGATGTATCTCCCTCAAGAAGGTCATGGTCCCCGACTGGGTTTTCACATTGGGGGCAGTATCTGACTGGATGTGCTCCTTTCACTACATGGCCACCTTCGCGAAGATGATACCACTGCCATTCAATAAACTTACTGTAGGTCGGTTCCACCGTGGTAAATTTTCTACTCCAATCAATAGAGAGACCCGCAATTTTCATTACCCGTTCGTATTCATTTGAGAAGTAGGTGACAATGTTTAAGGGATCAATGAAAGTCTGAAGAGTATCTTCAGGTACACGGTACAGATCCCGGTATAGATTAATCGCAGACTGATCCTGCTTTGCAATCCGTTTTGAGATCCCGATAACTGGTGCACCCGTGACATGAAATGCCATGGGGTACAACACTTCCCGCCCACGCATTCGCCAGAACCGGGCAATGACATCAGGAACGATGTAGGTTCTGCCATGGCCGACATGCATGGCACCACTTGGGTATGGATATGCAACATTCAGATAGAATTTTTCTTTTGTTGAGGGTGTTGCTTTAAATGCCTCTTCCCATTTCTGGATTAATTCATCAGTTTTGAATTTTGTCGTCGTTACGTCCACAAAGAATCACCTGCCGTTACACGGTTTTGAGTCGTATTGGTTCTCCATCTTCATATCTTCGAATCATTTCCTGGGCAATTGTACTATTTTTAGCAAGGTGTATCTCACCTGTTTCAGAGACTGTTGCAGTAAAGAGATACTCCCGTCCTGCAAAAACATCAACTATTTTGCCTTTATTTTCTAGTGATATGATGGCAAGTTGTTTTTTATCGATTCTGATATGAATGCCTTCAGAGACTTCTATTTCCTCTTCTGAGGGTGAAACCGGCAATTTGGTCTTTTCCAGGTTAGACTGAGGTCTGATATCTATCCCGACTCCGACTTTATTCACGATAGCAGCGATATTTTTACCTCCCTTCCCTATTGCAGCAGGTACATCCTTGTCATCAATAAAGACGATAGCTTTTGTGGCACTGAGCATCTCAACTGAAATCACTCCACTTGTATACCGTCCAATTTCCCGCTGGATGTCTCGCTCTGTTATCTCCCATGAGATGTTTTCTTCTTCGTCTTCTTCAGATTCATCAGGAGGGAATGTCTCTTTTTGAATTGGTTCCTGAGATCCCTCTTGTTTTACCGGGACTGGCTCGGGCTTTAATTCTGGTTTTTTAGGGATTTCTTTGGTATTTTCTTCGATTTTAACAGGAGATGTGACAGTTTCTTTTTTACGCGACAACACTGGCATGACGAAGGTCTCCTGTTCATAGGTAAAAATCTCAAAAACTGTTTTTCCATTCTCTGTTACTGATGTAACCGGTTGAAGAAGCATATTGTTATCAAATCCTTCAGGGATTTTGATATCGAATTCAGTTGAGAATATCTTCTCAATAGATCCGTCTCTGATAAAGATGATAGTTGAGCAGACCTGTGGAAGCACTGAAAAACCAACCCGGTTACAGAAGCGCTGCAGAGCTCCCTGGGGTGACTCTGCATGCATAACACCTATCATTCCGATTCCTGCTAGTTGCATATCAGAGAATGTTGGAAAATCTTCATTTTTATGCAGTCCATCAAAGATGACATAATCCGGACGAACAAGGAGTAGGAGATCTGCTGTGTTCTCCATGCTACCCTCAAGGGTGGTATATTGGGTGATATAGTCTGGAACCTGTAGTTCCCGTGGTGACTCCATCGTCTTGACTATATTTCCATTATCAGCAAGAAATAGAGCGATACTCTGTGCAAAGGTGGTTTTTCCAGAACCCGGTGGTCCTGCAATCAGGATTCCACCATGTTTTTTAATAATGAGTTCTTTGATAACTGATGCCTTCTCAAAGTCATCAAGAGAGAGATCTACAATAGGACGAACCGCAGTTATCTCCATACCATCAGAGAGTGGCCTGCGAGTGATGGCAATTCTCATGGATCCTATCTGGACAATTGTCATTCCCCGCTTTTCGATCTCAATAAATCCATCTGGATCGCGTTTTGCCCGTTCAAGGATCTCTTGTGCAATGATTCGTAACTCATATTCGTTTGACGGATAGTCACGTATTGTTACAAGTTCAGTCTTTCCGATACTCCCTTTCTTTGCGGCAGGACATGCCCTCTCTTTCAGATAAACCGCACTGGTGAACTCGTCAAAAAACTGATCTATGGCTAGTGGCGTAAAGTCTTCAATCTGGGGTTTTAAATAGATGACATCAAGTCCCTTTGCTTTTGCAACTTCAGACTGGACCACATCACTTGTGATAAAAAGAGCATTGTGATCTATTGCAACCTTCCTGATGAGTGCATCGATTTCCCCTCCACTTGCAAGTTTTACCTGCTCAAGTGTTGGTCTGACACCAATAAACTCGATCTCTATTGCACCCTCATTAGCGCGTTTACAGAGCGTTTGAAGTTCGACAAGTCCTGAAAATCCTATTTCACGTCCCTGGTTTGCCTGGGATTCAAGTTCTGCGACAACTGCCTCTGGTATTATTATTTTTGCCCCGTCATATTCTCCCGTATCTAATAACGAGGTGATACGTCCATCAATGACGACGCTTGTATCTGGTACTATTATCAAAAATATTCACCACTAATACGTAGGTCACTGATCCCTAATAGTATATAGCGCCCAGTTAGCGCGAATGATTTTTCTATGTACAAACAAGGTGCTTTTTTCTGATTCCTTTATCAGGTAAATGATGGCAGTAATTCGGCGCGGGAATAGATTTCAATGTACCAGCAATGGTACATTTCACCCAACCATTCATCTCCTGATATGCAGTTATACTAAGTTAATATATAAAAATTTACATAATCCTTCTGTTAGACAAATCTACATTCCTGGATGCGTGTAAAAATAGTATGGAAAGAGGCATCATCCATTTTTTACCAGTCGTCATGAGACAGAGTATTTTTGAATTCTCCACAACTGCGTCCTGTACTATTAAACTCTCTAGTGTCTCATCAATATCATTTCTTTGTAGACTGGTTATGATACACCTCTTCTAAAGAAAATACCAGATATGCATTAGTTTCTGCATTAATCGTCCGATAGAAGCTGGAGAGATGACTGGTATGACCTGTTCCCTCTGTCTGCTCAACACAATAAAGCAGGGTATCACCGTCACAATCAACACATATATCTATGACCCGTTGCAGATGTCCACTATCTTCACCTTTCTTTCAGATCTTTTTCCTGCTTCTGCTATAATGATGGGCAAATCCAGTCTTTTTGTCTTTTTTCCTGCTTCACAATCGGCATATGTAACCATTAACACCATTTTGTTCTTATATCCTGTACAACAACCGGAATCAGACCCGCAGAAAAATCCAGTTCAATCATAGAAATGGTCTCACGATAATAGCGATGATGTCACCAAACAGTGCAGCTGATAATAGACCCGCTGTTATTGGGATGAGAAACGGCACCCCATAACTAATCCAGATAGGCCCAGCCTGGTGATAGAGCTCAATAAGTTCGTGATAAGATTCAGGATCTTCTTTAAGTCGTTTTGTATACACCCGTTGTCTGCTCCCTTTCATCATATCTGTAATCGCTCTTCTGACACTGATGAACTGGTGTTCTATACCCGTTTGTGTCTTTGTGATATCTTCCATGATAATTCCAAATTCGTCCTCAATTGTTTTTCCATCTACTGGAAATCCAAGAATCATGTATCTGATGGGAGCACGGTTCCCTTTTATCAGGTTCATTGCAAAGATACCTGCCGGGACAAACAGGTTGAGAATGACTGCATTTACAAGAACAGAGAAAGGGAAGAAGACATATGGTGGGATGCCAAAAAAGGTATACCCAAAAATTGGTATTGCCGGGAAACAGGGAATGAAGAGTGTAATAAAGATGAGTGCTTTTGCATCAGCCACTCCAAAGAGGTTAAAATAGGTAAAAAGGAAGAATGTAATAGCAAAAAATATGACCATGATAAGTATGGGGAAAAGATTAGCCCCCATTCCGGAAGTATATGCCATGTAATAAAACCATATTGTTGCGGGAACAGTAAGGATAAGCATCGGGTACCACATCACAACCGGGACTGCACGCTCCCTGATATCATACCAGCAGCCAAGAAGCAGTGTTACAAGAAGTGCAAAAAAACTGATGACAAGTGGTTCAAATCCAGACGGAATTGTAAGGAAAGAGGGCATGTATATGGATATGCTACCTTTCTATTTGTTTCTTATAGAGCCTGACTCTGGTGCAGACCACCCATGCATTAGCGTATCCCCATATCTGAAAGACGGGCAGGCAGATATTCACGGGTAACAAAATCAAGTCCACGGGCAGCAAATGCCTGCTGTTCAGATTTAAGATTCATTTTCAGCTGAAGATTAATCTGCTCATGCCAGTATTCACTGGTAAATCTTGGGTCTGTCAGTTCTGATCGTAGTGCAGCAACGTCACGTTCCGTCAGAACATCTGAAGGAAGATTATAATCCCTGATATCAGTTGGCTGTACACCGATAAAACGGGCAGATGGCGTTGCAAGCAATTCTGATATATGGGCACTTTTAATCGCTCCATATGCAACACTGGCATAAATACGGTAAGACCATGGATCACCATCGGTAAAAAGAAGAACTGGAAGGTTAAATGCACGTGTAATCCTGTTCAGAATTCGTCGTGTGGACCGTGCCGGCTGCCCTTTCAGATGTACTAGAATCGCGTTAAAATCAGCATCAAAATTGTTCTCTATCAGACGGGCATACATACCACCGGTTTCAATGGCAATGATAAACTCTGCATCGTGTTCGATAAATTCTATCTGTTCAACATTACTTGGAATCTGGTAGCCTGCCTCACCGACATCGTCCTGGCAATGAATATCTCTTGCCCCTCGTCTGGTCTCTTCCCGCAGTTTGATAGGTCCAAAAATACTTGCCCCATCCTCTTCAGGCCGTAGATTAAAGTATTCACGCTGGATGTCTGTGAGGATCTCAAGATCCTCGATAAGCATGTTAGAATCATTCTGTGCAGCAAATTTTGCACGTTTCCATCCTTCTGATATGTAATAGAGTTCTCTCAGCGTTGATGTTCGCTTCTCATGCAACTGATGTTTGATGAACCAGATGACATAAGCCATACGCAATATATGCAGAGCACTCTTTTCATTCACCGCTGCTCTGACATGTTCGTGATTCCCGTACTTCCAGACCTCAGTTTCGTCATCAAATGCAATATTCTTCTTTGTTCGTGTTGGAAGAGATATCGAGGGTATTTCTCCCTCTGTCATCTGGGTATACCACCGTTCTGAAATAAAAAGAAGTCTTTTTAAGGTATCAACACGTTTTTCATCGTTAGAGATCACAATCTACCACCACTTTCTTCTTCTCATCAATACCCCTGACATCGATTGTTCCCTTTCCTTCTCCCTGAAAAGAAACAGACCAGTTCTCCTGGTAAGTCAGATGTATCTCCCAGACCACGGTATATTCACCATTTATCTCCTGAATAAATGCAGGTGTGACAGTGGCATTATGTGCGTCATCTTTTGAGAGAGCATATAGCATGATATCAACTGGTTTACTGGTGAAATTTGAGACTGCTATATGTACGATTCCATCTTCAGTCCGTTTTTTTGCAACCAGTTTTTTCATAATTCGTCCCTCTATCTGGGCGGTGTCAGGAATTGGTTTCTCGACCGTTTTTGCTACAATATCCGCAATATCGGGAATTACTGCACATATTGCCCTCGCTCGTTCTTCATCTGCTTTTTTCCGGTCCCGCCGTGAGAGAAACTGTTTTAGATCCCGTCCAAGGTCCTGCAGGACCAGTCGTATCTCTTTTTCTATCTCCGGGATGGAGGCAATAGCATCTTTACTCTCGCTAGTGAAGGGAACATTTGTTGAGGCGACATGCACAAGGATGATAATGGGACCGAGTGGGAGTCCCTGCTGACTTATTCCATAACTCTTCCATGTGATATTAGAGATTGTTGTGGTAATTGCACAGGCACCCTGTTGATATATCAGGGGAACTCGGTTTGCAAATCTGAGAAGTATAGCATTCCCTTCTGAGGTCAGCAGTCCGCCATATCCGACAGCAGCCTCGACAACAAATGGATGACCATTGCATACCGCAGCAGGTCGTGTTCGTGCTGCGATGTAGTCAAGTTGAAATTCTTTCTCAAGGCCCTGCCGTATTAAATGCTCCCCGATTGGAGAGAGACACTGTCCGGCTGGAGGGGCAGGAACCCGTGTCTGTTGCATCGCAGAAAGAAGTCTGGCCAGATCCGGAATAGCAAGATTACGTGCAATGGTATCTGGTGAAAGGGTTGCAGTTGTACAGATCTCAAATGCGGTTTTTTCCCCGATTCTGGAGAAACATTCTACTAAAAAGGCATTAAGTGGGAGATCTGTGGTACAAGCAAGTCGTTTGAGGTGGCCAAGCTCGATTCCGTGTGGATGAGGAAGGATGGCATCAGGACTCCTGATTGGATCATCGCTTGTCCGGTTATAAAGAATCTCTTCATCTTCAATCGTTACTGTGATGCGTGCATGCGGGTTGACGATTGAAGTATATCTAAGATACTCAACAAGTCGTTTCTTTGCGGTAAGTGTGCTTTTAAAGACGAGTTCAATTCGTGTTCCATGTGCTCTGTCCCAGGTTATTTCTTCTTTTTTGAGTATTTCAGGCTCATTCGTCTCGGTATGAATCTGAATAAGGAATTCATATGCCGGCAAATCCGATCCACACCGCGAAATTATCCGGGTGGGTGTTCCTGATGTTATCTGGGCATAGAGCACAGCAGCAGATATCCCTATTCCCTGCTGACCCCTTGACTGGCGAATTTGATGGAACCTGGAACCATACAGAAGTTTTCCAAAGACGAACGGGACCTGATCGGGAACTATACCTGGACCGTTATCTTCTATAATGACCCGAAATATTCCGTCAGGAAGTTTATGAATCCCCACATACAAGTCAGGCAGAACTCCAGCCTCTTCACAGGCATCAAGTGAGTTATCGATGGCCTCTTTTATGGTGGTTATGATTCCACGTGTTGGTGAATCAAATCCTAAAAGATGCTTATTCTTCTCAAAAAATTCTGCAACACTAATACTGCGCTGCTGTTTTGCCAGTTCATCTGCGAGTGTGGTGATGATAAAAACCTCCGGACACGTATACTGTTCTTACTTGGATTATGATGAATGAAAGAAGAGTTTGACCAGAAATACAGAACTATATTAAAACAGTTTTGGCGTTTTTAGACGCCATTGATGGTATGAATTTAGGTTCCTGCATACTGGTATTTCATCTCTTGTGTTGATATCACATTTGTTTTTTTTGTTGTATGATATCTTATTCTGTGATACCAGGCTGTTTTTAAGTTATCATTGGGATGTAAGATACACAATTGCTGCATGAAGCGTCATCTCCTGCTGCTCCCCGGATTGCAGGTCTTTTAGTATCATTGTTCCCTTCTCCATCTCCTGTTTTCCGATAATAAGAACGTATCCTGCAATTTTTGCAGCAAGACTCATTTGTCCCCCAAACCCTTTTCCTGACAGGTCAGTCTCGGTACAGATACCTGCCTCTCTCAAGTGTCGTGCTGCGGTTATACCCAGTAATTGCGTCTCTTTGGTAGTTATCACAAATACCCTGGGGCGGGATGAGGGTTTTTTATCACCACGCGCAACCATTACCCTGTCAAATCCAATCGCAAATCCACATGAGGGAGTATCCTGTCCTCCAAAAAGATGGGCGAGCCGATAGGCACCACCCCCAATAACCTGGTTTTCAGCCCCCAGCCCCTCAGCAAAACCTTCAAAAACCATGCCGGTGTAGTAATCCAGTCCACGCGCAATTGCCGGGTTGATGGTATACCTGATCTTCTGGTCATCAAGGATTGAAAACATACTTAGTATACGTTCTTTCTCAGGGATATCTCCAAGAATTGCAAATATTTCATCAGTACTACGTGCCAAAACAAGATCCGTAAGTGGTTGAATTATATCATTACGCCCGATATCTGAAAGAAAAGCAGATGCATTTGCTATATCCCGTTTGTCAAGAAATGTTCGGATTGTTTTTTTGTCAGCAGATGATAAATCCTGTAGTACATGGCGCATAAGAGAGAGATCCCCTATTTGAAGCGTATACGAGATCCCACTCTCCTGTAAAATTTCATCAGCGACCAGAATTATTTCTGCATCAGCCATTGCAGAGTCAACACCAATAAGTTCAATCCCAAATTGCCAGAATTGTCGGTATCTCCCTTTTTGCGGACGCTCATATCTGAAGCAGTCGGCTACATAATACCATTTTACCGGCTTTGGTAAGGACCTTCCTTCATTGACAAAACAGCGAAGCACCGGGGCGGTAATTTCAGGCCTGAGAGTCATTTTTCTCCCCCCTTTGTCCTCGAATGTATACATCTCATCAATGATCCCTTCACCTGAACGTATGGTAAAGAGATCTTGTTCTTCAAATGTAGGAGTAACAATTTCGCGGTATCCATAGCGGCGTGCCGTCTCCCGCATTATTGCTTCAGTCTCCCGGCGGCCTTCGATTTCGTCTGGAAGTATATCCCTGGTTCCCCTGGGACGTGATATCATTTCTGTCATTTATGGGTTCCTTTCAGTGTCTTACATTTCAAAGTCTTAGATATCGGTGCAGTTCCTAAAAATCTGACCCATCCTGGTTCATCAGTCCAGATATTTTCGCGCTTCACTTTTCCCTGCAGATAGAGGGCCAGGAGTATCAGACCAATGCCGATGAGGTTTGTGGTTTCATATGCAGTGGCGATCATCCACCCAGACAGCGCCAGTGCTGTATAAAGGACTCCACGATACGCTGCCAGACGATAACCTGCCATTCCGGTTCGGTAAAAAATCCTGATATCCCGGATCCAGAGAAAGCTGACAACAGCCGTGCCGAATAAAGCAACAAAGAAAAGGCTGTTCATTGTGACACATTATTTGTATTGCTCTGCATATCTTTATTATTGCAATTATGGCAGATGATGAGTATCTACACAATCTTCTCTATCAGGTACAATCTGGTGAGATGAGTCCGGATGAGGCACTTCATGAGATTCAGGGCCTTGAGATTGGGATGGTCACAGGTATTGCACACCTTGATCTGGGTCGGATGACCAGATGTGGCATCCCGGAAGTTGTTCTTGCAGAAGGGAAAGATACGGTTCACCTTATTGCAATTGTTACTGAGTATATGTGCAGAACAGGGCGCTGTATTATCACCCGCGTTTCAGCTGAAAATGCATCTGCCCTTACTGATGTATGCAAAAACAATAATTTTGTATGCCTGTGGAATGCTGATGCAAAAACGATGGTTATGACAGATGGAATTACCCCTGAACAGACTGGTGGAATTGTAGGCATCATCACTGCCGGGACATCTGACATAAGGGTTGCTGAAGAGGCAAAGGTAATAGCTGAAGAGATGGGATGTATAGTCAGGAGCGCATATGATGTCGGGGCAGCTGGTATACACCGTCTTGTACCGGTCCTACGGACAATGCAGGATTGCCATATTTTTGTGGTTGCTGCAGGAAGAGAAGGGACATTACCTGCAGTGATTGCCGGCATTGTGAACAGGCCCGTTATCGGGGTTCCGGTTAGTACAGGATATGGATATATGGGCCAGGGTCGTGCAGCTCTTGCGAGCATGCTTCAATCCTGTTCAGTTCTCGTGGTGGTGAATATCGATGCCGGGTTTGTTGCAGGTGCCTTTGCAGCAAGAGTAGCTTCAATGGTGGCAGGACATGAGTAAAAATGAACGGGTATTTTATATTGGACGTTTTCAGCCATATCATAACGGACATCAGAGTGTACTTTTAGATATCGGAAAAGAGGCTGATGAGATTGTGATAGGAATTGGAAGTGCACAGCTCAGTCATGAACCAGATAATCCGTTTACTGCAGGAGAACGGGTACTTATGATTACCCGGGCATTAAAGGAATTAGTCTGTCCTTTTTATGTTATTCCGATTGAGGATATCAAGCGCAATGCATTGTGGGTCACTCATGTTCGTTCGATGTCACCTCCATTTGATCTGGTACACTCCGGAAACCCGCTCGTGGTTCGTCTCTTTAAAGAGGCTGGCATTGCTGTTCATTCTCCTGCGATGTATGAGCGTGATACCCATAGTGGAACTGAGATACGTTCTCGCATGGTTACCGGGCGATCCTGGCAGGATCTCGTCCCCCCGGAAGTATACCAGGTTATCATGGAACTGGATGGGGAGCGCCGCGTTCGGGCTCTTGCTGAAGATGATGGAGCAGGATGCAGAATATGAAGACCAATACAGGGTCATAACAGGATGCAGAGAGGTGAACGATGTTTAAAAAGATTAAAGCGTTGTTAACCAGTGAAAAAAAGTCGGAATTACCGTTTGAAATCACTCTTGATGAGATTCCGGCCTGGTTGGATACACAGGCATCAACGTGTGAAAAAAAGCGTACTGACCGAATGAAAACGGTACGGGATACGTTAGATCTACAACTCAAAAAGATGAATCAGGTAATTACTGATCTCGGCTCAGAGGAACATGATGAAGCAAAACATCCCAAAGTGGAACAAGTCATCAGGCATTCACTCCCTCAATTTAAAAAAAGGGTTGAGACTCAGATAACCAGAGAGTTTTTGGGAGATGATGAAGAGGTCTATCGTCAGATAGCTGAAGTTGTCCAGGGGTGTTTTTCGGCATACCGAGGACCGGGAAAGTACCTGCACCAGTTGTACCCTGAAGGCATCAGAGACTTTCGCGATGTTCTGGACTCAATGGGTCATGAAATGAATTCCATAACTAAGATAATAAAGATTTCACGAGATCGACTTATGGATATTGACTCGGTAAAGAAAGAATATCAACGGTACATTGATGCAAAAACGGCCCTTAATGAGCATATAACTGGACTTGCAGAGATCAAAGGAAAGTGTCAGGAGATCGATACACACATCTCAAACCTTCAAAAAGAAGAAGAACAGCTCAAAGGTTCAGATCTATATAGTGAGTATAAGGGTTTGGTGGCACAATCTGAGCGCCATCGTGAGATCCATATGAGTGAACAGGAACGATATGAATCAGCCTGTCGGACTGCGGTATCTGTCTGTAAACGGGCATCACGAGTATATGGGGATGCCGGGAGACTCAACGAACAAAAGATAATAGAATCTCTCGAAGAGGCATGCTTATCTGTTACAAGTGACTGCCAGGAGCTCTCTATACGTATACAAAAGAGTGCTGATCTTATCTTTGAACTCTTATATACAGATGATCTTACTCTGAAAAACACCTTTGAAAAAGCTCTTTTTACTGATAAAGAATCAGTAATCATGGGACTATCGGGTTCCTGCACTGCTGCGATAGCTGCACATCACCACCACATGAAGCAGACAAATATCTATAGAGAACATCCTGTTCATACTGCACTTCCCCATTTTTCAGAGATGATAGAGAAACATCTTTTTACACTAGAGAAAAACAGGGATGAAGAAAGGGTCCATGCTGAACGAATAGAGATATTATCTGCTGAATTACAACAG
>Ga0268279_1000980_pt1 | contig 16935 bp, 14 predicted proteins | sample saktaG_6_FD_190142 | JGI IMG/M metagenome (GOLD analysis project Ga0268279, IMG submission 190142) | Saline water microbial communities from Sakinaw Lake, British Columbia, Canada - sak_2010_1_5_80m | ecosystem: Environmental > Aquatic > Non-marine Saline and Alkaline > Saline ...
AGGCTATGTCATATAGAATTTTGAAAGTGAATAAGCTCATAAAGAAGGAGCTTTCTGGAGCTATCTTAAAGGAATTTGACTTACCCGAAGGAGTTTTATTAACCATAACCAGGGTTGAAACTTCTTCCGATCTCAGTCAGGCCAGAGCCTATTTTAGCACTTTGCCCGAAGATAAGTCTAAAGCTTTGTTAAAGCTTTTAAGCCTTAGAGTTTTTGATCTTCAACGGTACTTGAATTCAAGATTGGAAATAAAAAAAGTTCCCAAGATTGAATTTATTGAGGACAAAAAAGCAGTTAGAGCGGGAAGGATAGAAGAACTTTTGTCTGAAATAAAAATAAGAAAGGAAGATGATTTTTCAGAAGACAGCAGCTAAAGCTGTCTTTTGTCAACAATGACAGATGAACTAAAGTCACAATTTAAAAAGATAAACGAAGTCATAGGAAAATCTAAGAAGGTTCTAATTACCTCTCACGAAAACCCCGATCCTGATGCTGTCGGTTCCGTGCTTGCTTTAAGCTTGGTTTTGAATAAATTAGGCATCAAACCTCTCTTATACCTTTCAGACTCTTGCCCTGATTCTTTAAGTTTTCTGCCGGATTCTTTTAATATTAAGGATAACATACCAAAGAATACGACTTTCGATATCTTATTTGCTCTTGATTACGGAGATTTTAAGAGATTAAATTTACCAAGCCATATTTTAAAAAAGGCAGACCTTTTTGATAAAATAATTACTATTGACCATCATCAGGGGAAGCAAGAGGGTAAAATTAAAATTGTGGAACCTGAAATGTCTTCCACCTCGGAAATAATTTATCAATGGATAAGGAAAACGCCCCCGAAGGATGATTTTGAAATTGATAAAGATATAGCAACCTGCCTTTTAACAGGCATTGTAGCTGACACCGGAGGATTCTCCCACATCTCTACAAGTTTTGAAACAATGGAAGCATCTTCAGAGCTTCTGTCAAAAGGAGGCAATTTGCCCAAAATCATTAATCAGGTTCTTTTTTCAAAATCTGCTTACTCGCCAGGGTCTCTTAAACCCTTTGCAAAGGTTTTATCTAGGATTAAATTTATTCCTGAGAATAAAATTGTCTATTCGTGGTTATCATTTGAAGATTTAAAAGGTAAAAGTTCTGAAGATTTTGAGTTAGACGGAATTTGTTCAGTTATTGGCAAAGAAGAAAAATGTGATTTTGCCTTATTCCTGCTTGAATACGAAAAAGGAAAAGTGAGAGGGTCTTTAAGATCAGAACCTTTTAAAGGAATGAAAGTAGATGCCATTGCTGAAAGGTTGGGAGGAGGGGGACATCCTTACGCGGCAGGATTTAAGCAAGAAGGCAGCATCGACGAGGTCTTGAAAAAAGTATTGGATTTGATAAGATGAATAAGGTCCGTTAAGATTTGGCCTGGTACCCAAGTAGCTAGGGAGCGGTCTGCAAAACCGTTTACAGGAGTGCAAATCTCCTCCAGGCCTCAGTTTTGATTAAGATTAACATTAAAAATTTGTCGAAATGTTAATTTTGCCGGGGTGGTGGAATTGCTAGACACGAAGGACTTAAAATCCTTTGGAGGAATACTCCGTGCGGGTTGGAGTCCCGCCCTCGGCACCATTTGAAATTTTATGGGAAGTTTATTTACAAAACATATTAATCAAGATTTTTTCAAAACTTGGACATATGAAATGAGTTATGTTTTGGGCTATATTACTGCTGATGGTTGTATCACTGTGAGTAAAGATAGAAGAAGACACCCTTTTTCATTAAATATTACTTCTGTCGAGAAAAAGCATTTACATAGGATTAGAAAAGTATTAGAATCTGAGCATAAAGTTGGTAGGAAGCCAGTAGGGAGATTAAACGCTTTTGCCTATCAATTAGTCATACGTAACCCAGTCATAACTAGGGACTTGATGAATTTGGGAGTATTGCCTAGAAAGACTTATAATTTAGGACCGATTAAAGTGCCGAGTAAATATTTTTCTGATTTTGTTCGGGGATTTTTTGATGGCGATGGCACAGTTTATATTTATAAAGTTAATAAGACGTTGCAGATCAAAGTTGGATTTGTAAGTTCTAGTTTATCTTTTATCATGGGGTTTAATCAACAGCTTTGCAAGAATTTAAATATCTCTACAAAATCTGTACATAAAAAAATTGACAAACGAGGGGTTAGAATGGTTATATATGATATCTGTTTTTATGTTGATGATTGTGAAAAGTTGGTTAAATTTATGTATGGAAATAATTCAACCTTGTATCTTCCTCGAAAACGCAAAGTTTTCGAGAGATGGAAATTAATAAAGAGGCGACATTATGTAAAACAAAATTACCCCTCAAAAATTAACTGGAGATTAAATCAGAAAGTTCTTAATTAGAATTGATTAAAGATGTGGCGGACAAGCAAAAACCCACGACATATCGTGGGTTTTTTAGTGTTCTTTATGTTGGTTTATTACTTTAGTATTTCAATATATGTCTCTTTGGTTCCAAATTCTAAAGCTTGTTCGTATTCAGGGAACCAGATATCAATATGGTAATTGCTCTTTCTCCAATGCATTCTATCTTCTACAACAAATATTTGATCTCCGAATATTTTTGGGATTCTAATCTTTGTTCCAAAAGATAAGTAGTTATTTGCTACAATTCCTTCTCTAACCGTGCTTCCCGAAGCAGTGATAAAAGGAGTATCGTCAGTCTGCAGGGGACAGCTTGAATAAGCAGTAAGCAGAGCTCTCATAGTCCTTACTTCGCTGGCATCTATTACCGGAGGCGCAGTAGAAGGAATTAGGGTATTATTCTGATAACTTAATAGGTTCTCTTCAAAGATATCTGCCGGGTATGTCTCTTGACCAAACCCAGACACAGCAACATCGGCGCTTATGGTTTTTAGATTGAGAACTAGAGTGTTTCCGCTTAGAAGAATAATCCCTATTAAAGTGATTAAGAAGTTTTTACCCAAATTTGGGTATTTCATTCTTTGTTTTGATTTTTGTTTCATTTAAAAAATCCCTTTCTTGGGATTGTACTATCTTACCTTATTTATGAAGATATGTCAAGGGTTTTTAACAATAATGGGGATTTTAAGAGAAATGATGTTAATATGAGCGGGTGAGCGGATTCGAACCGCCTTCTCGACCTTGGCAAGGTCACATAATAACCATTATACTACACCCGCACAATAAGATTGTGCCGCGGGTCAGACTTGCACTGACTACCTCAACTTTTTCAGAGTTGCGCTCTACTACATGAGCTACCGCGGCATGAATTCTCTTCAATTAATTATATCTAATGTTCAAATCATTTAAAACCCTGTGGGCACTAAGGGATTCGAACCCCTGACCTTCTGCGTGTAAAGCAGACGCGCTAACCAACTGCGCCAAGTGCCCTTTTGGTGCCCAGGGCGGGATTTGAACCCGCACGCCGTTTCCGGCACGGCCCCTCAAGCCGCCATGTATACCAGTTCCATCACCTGGGCCTATTTTATTCTTCTCCCTGAGTTTGTTTTTGAGTGCTTTCTTGCGGCAAGGGAGTGTTTTCTTTTGTTGCTTCTTGCTTCTTTTCGGGACTTTCTTGTACTTTTTCTTGGGATTGTTCTTTCTCTTGATCTTGTTCTGGTTTTACTTCAGTCTCTTCCCGGACTTTGAGTGCTTGCTGAGAGGATTCAGTTTCTTGTTCTGGATCTTCAGGTTGCACTTGATCTTGCTGTTGAATAATTCTCATTGTCTTGATTTTTGCTTTTTTGCCCTTAATTCCCCTGAGGTAATAAAGTTTTGCCCTTCTTGCCTTGCCTTTTTTCAAAAGTTCTATTTTCTTGATAGTGGGGGAGTGTATGGGAAAGATTTTTTCAATTCCAACTCCGCCAGCTATTCTTCTCACAGTGATGGTTGCTCCAATTTCATTTCTGTGTTTTCGGCAAATAACCTGGCCCTCAAAAGGCTGGACCCTTTCTTTAACCCCCTTTTTTGAGGGATTGGCGTCTTTGATTTTTTGATATACTCTAACAGTGTCCCCGGGTTGAATTTCGGGCATGTCAGTTCTTAATTGAGTATTAGTAAATGTTTTAATTTTGTTCATTTTATTGAATTATTTTATGCTTTCCAGCACTTTTTTTAAATCTTGAGGAAGTTCCGAGAAAAATTCCTTTTTTTCTCCGTTAGGCATCCTTATCTTAAGGTATCCGGAATGAAGAAATTGTCTTTTAAGCATTTTTGGTATGGGTTGATTTTTGAAATTGTATATTTTATCTCCTGCTATCGGGTGGCCGAGATAGGAAAGATGAGTCCTAATCTGGTGCTTTCTGCCGGTTTTGATAGTAACTTCAATTAAACTATACTTCTCAAATTTTTTCAATACTTTAAAGCAAGTTATTGCTTTTCTCTTGTTTTTTGAATCAGGGTCGCACGGGAGATAAACTTTCTGCTTTCTGGGATCATTGGGAGACCTTCCCATCAAAGTCTCTATTTTCCCCTCATTTTCTTTCAATCTGCCTACTGCTAAAGCCAGGTATCTCTTTATTAAGCTTTCTTTTCCTTTATCTTCTGAATGGGAATTCCTTGAGGATAAAAAAAATTGATTCTGAAAAAACTCTAAAGATTGATTATTCTTTGCTACGAGCAGAATGCCGGACGTGTCTTTGTCTAATCGGTGAATTATTCCGTATCTTGGAGAATCTCCAACATCCTTTAGATAAGGAAACTCTTTTAAAAGTAAATTGATTAGAGTTTCTTTCTTTTTATCTCTTTCATTCTCCGGAAAGACAATGATTCCGGGAAACTTGTCAATTACAAGAAGATTTTCATCTTCATAGATGGTTTTTATTTTTTCATTATCCATTCCTTAGTTATATGAAAAACTTATATCTCTCTTGTGGGCGGTAGAGGACTCGAACCTCTGACCTTCGCTATGTCGAAGCGACACTCTAACCAACTGAGCTAACCGCCCTTATGGTATTGTGCGCACGGCTGGATTCGAACCAGCGACCCCAGACTTATAAGATCTGTGCTACTACCGCTGAGCTACGTGCGCTTTTGACCGATTATCTTTTCGAACTCTTCTTTTTCAATAGTTTCTTTTTTAAATAATTCTTTAGAAAGTTTTTCCAGCAATTTTCTTTTTTTCTTCAAAACTCTAGTTGCTGTTTCCTGAGAGTTTTTAATAAGTTTGGATACCTCTCTATCTATTTCTGTAGCTACTTTTTCGGAATAATTTCTCTGCTCGCTTATCTCCTTGCCCAGGAATACCAATTCTTCTTTTTTCCCAAAGACAACAGGTCCTAATTTCTCAGACATACCGTATTCTTTGACCAGCATTCTCGCAAGGCTTGATGCTTCCTGCAGGTCGGAGGAGGCTCCGGTGCTGATTTCTTTGAATACTAATTTTTCAGCACAGTATCCTCCAAGAAGGGTTGCAATCTCGGAAAGAAATTCGCTTTTTGTTTTAATATATTTTTCTTTGTCGGGAAGCTTTAAGGTGTATCCTGCCGCTTTTCCCCGAGCGATAATCGAAATCTTTCGTATGGGTTCTGCATAGGGAAGGAAGCTTGATACTAAAGCATGTCCGGATTCATGATAAGCGGTGATTTCTTTTTCTTTTTTTGAAAGAATATGACTTTTTCTCTCCGGTCCCAAAAGAACTTTGTCGATAGAGAGAAGTATTTCTTTTTGGGAAACCTTCTTTTTATTCTGTCTTGCAGCAAGAATGGTAGCTTCGTTCATTAGGTTTGCTAAGTCTGCTCCTGAAAATCCCGGAGTTCTTTCTGCTATTTCTCTTAATTTAGCATCAGAAGCCAAAGGCTTGTCTTTTGCGTGGATTTTTAGAATGTTCTCGCGGTCATTGATATCCGGTAGGTCTAAAATTACCCTTCTATCAAATCTCCCCGGTCTTAAAAGTGCAGGATCAAGAACGTCCGGCCTATTGGTAGCTCCTACCACTATAACATTACTATCTCTCTCAAAACCGTCCATTTCAACTAAAATCTGATTTAAAGTTTGTTCCCTTTCATCATTTCCTCCTCCAATGCCTGCTCCACGGTGCCTTCCTACAGCATCCAATTCGTCAATGAAGAGAATTGAGGGGGCAGCCTTTTTAGCTGTACCGAAGAGGTCCCTCACTCGACTATTGTGGAGAAGGATTGGTTTTTCCCCTCCGAAGAACGCTTCGTTTTCGCAACCGCAGAGGTCATAAACATATCCATTGTAAGGTTTCTTTATTATCCTTTTAATCCTCGGTCTTTTAAATTGATAAGGAAAGTTCTTAGTATTTCTAAAAGGATGGGAAGTCTTGCCTATTTGAAGAACCCAATAACGGCTTTCTGGCAGAGGTTTGTTTTTAAGAATTCTTCCCCCTTTAAGTTTTCCATTCGTTATCCCGACCTGAATTCCGTGCATAGAACAAAGCCATGCAAGTTCTAAAATTAGCTGATAGCTTACCGAACACATAGCTAACTTCCCTTCTTTAGTAGTATAGCCGTCTCCTCTTGAATAACCCTCCAAGTAGCTCAGGAAATATTCTTTTGGTAAATCCCATAAGGATTTCGGAACATGTTTATTATGACTGCCATCCCCGCAGTGCTTTTCAAAAAAATCTCCTAATACTTTTCCAAAGAAAGTAATTCTTAAAGAATTATCTTCGGTAAAAATTAAAGATGGTTTTTGATTAGTTAATTGGCTCATCAGCGAAATGCAATCCTTGTGAAGCTCTTTTTCGTGAGCGCCAAAGATAAACTCTATCCCATAGAGAAGTCTCCTTCCTTCAGCAGTATAATACCCTAAAAGTTTTAGCAAAGATGGAGTAATTTGTATCTTTTGAGGAATTCCTTTCTCTTTACACTTAGATGCCAACCACAGTAAGCGAGGTTGAGATATCCCATTTTGCCAATTACTGATAGTCATTTGACAAACTCCAACTTGACTGCCAAGAGCGTGCTGGTAGGTTTTTCCTTGTTGAGACAAGGAAAGCTGATAAGACTCTTCCATGCTCTCTAATTGGAAACTTTCATTCCAGATTAATAGTTCGTTTGTATTTATTTTTTCAGGAAATTCATGTGTTTTGACTTTATGAGTGGTTCCTATCCCCGGGACATAAACACTCCTTACTTTATAAGGGAGATTAACCAGAATGTCATCTTTTTTTAGCTCATCTGCTCTTTTAGAAACAATATGATTTTTGTTTCTAATAAAAACACTGTGGTCTCCTGTCACATTTATTTTCCCTCCCAAAAACTGAATTTCATAAATTTCATTTACTTTATGGCGGTAAACAGATTTTATCTTTTTCCAAGAGCTGGATCTAAAAAACTTATTGCCTTTTGACCAATTTGCGCCCAAGGTCTGCATACCTTCTATTCTCACTGGAAACCCTTCCTCTTGTTCTTTGTAGAATTGGTCAACAAATTTTTCTATTGGCAAAAGGTTGGTGGAGTCTTCCGTCTTAATCAGTATTGGCGTGTCGCCTTTTACGGATGCTCCCACACCTACAAACATCTCTACGAATTCAGACCCGGATACTGAAAAGAAGGGGACATTGCTTTCTCCAGCCACTGCCCTTGCAATTAAAGTTTTCCCGGTCCCCGGAGGCCCCATTAAAAGTACTCCCCTGGGGATTCTCGCCCCCATTTTTAGAAATTTCTTGGAATTTTTAAGGAAATCAACAATTTCTTTAAGTTCTTCTTTCGCTTCAACCAAGCCGGCTACGTCTTTAAAAGTAATTTTCTGTTTGGGATGGCCTTCTGCCCCGAAGAGCTTGGCTTTTGCTTTTGAAAAGTTAAATGCTTGCATTGCTCCTGCTTTAGCATTGCGCATTAATATCCAGAAGAAGAATACAAAGATTAGGACGGGGAAGAGAAGTAGAATTGCAGGACCTATCCAAAGCGTCCAGTCTTCTTTTTCTTTTGGAACAATTTCTACGTTCTGGAAACTTTCTTCTCGGACTCCGTAATTGATGAGAGATTGAGACAGTGCAATTTCAACTTCTTTTTTAGTTTTGACTTCCGTACCATCTTTGTATATGACAGAAACATCGTTGCCGGATATGCTGATATCTTTGACTTTTCCCTGATTGATGTCCTGGGCGAGTTTTGTTAAAGATATTTCTTCGAATTTTTCAGCAGGACTTGAAAAAAAACCAAAGATCCCTCCGAGAAGTAGAAATATTAAGAGCACGATTAGGAGATTTTTAATAAAAAGCTTCATAAATTATCCTTTCTCATTAAAGATTTTTTAGAGAAAGATAAATCCTGCCTTGAACTATCTTAATGATTTTTGCTTTTATTTCCTGTCCAACCTTAAAAGATTCCAGAATGACAGATTGTTTATCTGCGCCCTGTTTTTTATGAGGAAGATCAATTTCAGAAATGTGGATGAGTCCTTCTAATTGGCAAACAGAACTGTTGTCTGAAATTTTTTCTTGGGAATCTTTTGAGAGAATGGTGTTTGAGAGGGAATGAAACTTAACGAAAATGCCGAAATCGGTAATTCCAGTTATGGTCCCTTTGATTACATCGTTTACCTTGCATTTGCCTAGAGCTTCTTCTAAATTTTTAATTTCCTTAGCTTTTTCTGAGAAAATTAGTTTTTTCTGCCTTGGGTCAAAGTCAAATATTTTAATCTCTAAAACTTCTCCTATGAACTTTTGGAGATCCTGAAGGATTTTTGCGGTATCTCCCTCTGCATGAGGATAATGTTCGGGAGATAATTGAGACAGAGGCAGGAATCCGGGGATTCCAAAAAGTTCTGCCATCAGTCCTCCTCTATTGACTTTTGAAATCTTGATTTTGAAGGTCTTATCTTCCTTTTTTCCTTCTTCAAGTTTTTGCCATGCAAGCTGTTTTTGGGCTTCGGTTAAAGAGAGTTCAAAATATCCTTCTTCGTTCTCTTGCCCGACAATTTTGACCAAAACTTCATCTCCCGGTTTAAATTTCTTAAAGTTGTTTTCCCCTTCGGGAACCGTTATGTCCATTTTTAATTGTTCTTTTTTGTAGATGATTCCGCTTCCGAAGGGACACATATCAATGAAGATGCCAAAACTTCCGATACCTATCACCTTGCCTTTAACAATCTCTCCCACCTTTTTGGGAGCTTGCAATTTATTCTTATCATCTTTTAAGGGTATGTTTTTTGTAACTTTCATAAGATTAAATTATCATAACTTTTCCTTATTGTAAAGAGGCAAAGATTGTGATAAAATGAAAGATGTCAGGGATATTAAAGCAGTTTTTAAAATTAGCGTTCTAGAAACAGCGTTATTTTGTTTATTATGCATATTATTTGGTACGGACAGTCATGTTTTCAAATTAATACAAGTCAGAATAAAAGCGAAAAGAGCGTTATTCTGATAGATCCCTTCTCAAAAGAAACGGGTCTTCGCCTTCCTAAAATCAAGGCCGATATTGTTTTATTTACTCATAAAAGTGAACATCTTTTAAAGCCTAAAGAAGTTTCCGGCAGTCATTTTTTGATCACGGGACCGGGCGAATACGAATCAAGGGAAATCTTTATTGAAGGAATTGCCAATAAAAGCACTTTTTATACGATTGAGACAGAAAAGATGCGTCTTTGTCATTTGGGAGGGCTGGAAGAAAGAGAGCTGACCTCGGAACAGCTTGACAGGGTTGGCAATATCGACATTCTAATGATTCCCGTAGGGGGCGCGGGCATCATTTCATGGAAAGAGGCCCTGGGAATAGTTTCTCAAATTGATCCGAGAATAGTCATTCCCATGAATTACCAAATTCCTAAATTAAAGCTGTCCGGCAAAGAGAAGCTGGAAGGAGTTGATAAATTCTTGAAAGGGATGGGCAAGCAAACAGTCGAGTTTCAGGATAAATTAGTAATTAAACGTAAAGATTTATCTCAGGACGGAGTGGAAATTGTGGTCTTAAAGCCGTAAACCCAACCTTTTTAAAATAGTATTTAAAATTTGTGAATACTTTGAATAAAATTCAGAATCTTCCTTTAAAAACCCGGAAAATTATTCTTTGGACCATAATTATTATTGCGAGTTCGGCTCTTTTGTTTTTGTGGCTGGGAAATGTCAAAAAGGCAATAAGGGAATTTAAAAAAGGAGGAAAAGAGAATTTTATTGAAAGCGTGAATTTTCCTTCTTTTGAGAAAAACTTGGAAGAAAGCGGAGTTGATAAAGGGTTTGGCATAGATGAAAAATTTAAACAATTGGAAGAACAATTAAAACAACAAGATGAAGAACAATAATCAGGAAAAATCGAAAGGACCGATACAAGAGATCGGCTATATCAAAGACCGTGAAATTGTTGATGAAATGAAGGCATCGTATATTGATTATGCGATGTCGGTCATTGTTTCCAGGGCTTTACCCGATGTCAGGGACGGATTAAAGCCGGTTCACCGAAGAATCTTGTATGCTATGAATGAAATGGGCTTAACTTCAACGGTAAAAACCAGAAAATCAGCAACTGTAGTTGGAGAGTGTTTTATAAAAGACACAATGATATTAACTAAGAATGGGTTAATACCGATCCAGGAAATTGAAACTGGAGATCAAGTTTATACCCAGGAAGGATTAAAACGGGTTACTCAACTTTATGAAATGCCGAAGAAGCCGTTATTAAACGTTTCCTTAGAGAATGGGCTTTCTAATATTGCTACTCCGTCGCAGAAGTTTAAAATTCTAACCGAAAATCGGGAGTTTAGATGGAAGGAAGCAAAAGATCTAAATGTGAATGATTATCTCGTGATAAAAGCTGATTATCCAGAAATTAATAATTTAGTTGGATTAAGCAGGGTTGAAGAAAGTCAGCCCGGCTATTTAAATGAAAGCATAGCTTATCTATTAGGCCTTTTTGTTTCGGATGGGTGGATAAGTGAAGATTATGGTAAAAAGAAATGGCCAAGGATTGGTTTTGTTGCTGGTGTTAATAAAGAGATTGCAATAAGAGTCGCTTCTATTTTTAAACAAGAATTTAAGTACGCTCCCACTATTGAGACAAAAAAATATTCCTATTTAAATAAACAAGGCAGAGTATTTAATAACGAACAATACACTTTGAGAATCAACAGAAAAGCCATCAATGAATTTTTTGTTTCTAATTTTGACCTGGAAGGAAGGTGGGCACTGACCAAAGAAATACCTCCACAAATTTTTAATTCTCCAAAAAGTGTAATATTCTCCTTTATCTCAGGACTCATCGAAGGCGATGGCTGCATTTCTTCGAGAAGAAACTTTATTCATTATGGTTCTATTTCAGAGAAACTAATAAATCAATTGCAAGTTCTTCTTCAGTGCCAAGGAATATTCGGTTCCAAGTATGTGGATAAAAATCTTTATAAAAGCCATTTTGTTCTTGGAAAAACCATTAAGAAGAAACACAAATTTTACTATTTAGAGATTCGCAGCGAGAATGCGGTAAAACTGGCTTCAAAACTTAATTTGGCGGCAGAGATTAAAAATCAGCGTGCTCATAAACTTGCTTCTGAAAAAATTACCAGTCATGAAAGAAAAGGCTGGAATAGATACGACCTTATTCCTTATGGGGGAAAAATGTTATTTCAGGAGTTAAGCAATAACCATCTAGGGGCTGGTTGGTATCAAGATATAAACGGGAGTAAATTTAGAATGGGAATAAAGTATCCTAATGGAGAATGTAAAATAAGATATTCGTCCGACCTCCACGAGAAGCCTTTAAGGAAAAATCAAGTTATTGATTGGGGGATAGAAGAAAAATTAAAAAGAATTGGCTCACCGCTTTTTAATTTCTTAGAGCATATTGTTGAAAATAAAATTTACTTTTTAAAAGTTTCTTCAATAAAAAAAGCTATTCCGGAGAAAACTTACGATTTTAGAGTAGAAAATGACCATGAATTTATTGCCAACGGGGTAGTTTCTCATAATTGTCTCGGGAAGTACCATCCGCACAGCGATACGGCTGTCTATGACAGTTTAGCGCGCATGGCCCAGGATTTTTCTTTAAGATACCCCTTGATTAAAGGCCAAGGAAATTTTGGTTGTTTTACCAAAAATACGAAAATTAGATTAGCCGATGGTAGAAATTTAAGTTTTGGAGAATTAATAAAAGAACAAAAAAAAGGGAAAAGACATTGGTCATTTTCTTTCAATCATAAATCTAAGAAAATTGAAATTGCCGAAATAAAAAACCCAAGATTAACGAGAAAAAATGAAAAATTAATAGAGATCACTTTAGATAATAAGGAAAAGATAAAATGCACATTAGATCACCGATTTATGTTAAGAAATGGAAGTTATAAAGCGGCTGAGGATTTAAAACCGGGAGACTCCCTAATGCCGGCTTATTTTAAAATAAAAAGTTTTACAAGCTGGGATCTAGGGATTAAGAAATATTATAGCCATAATCAAGAAAAGCTATTATCTGAGATAGATGCTAATAATAACCATAAAGTAGTTAGGATTAGAGTTCTTCGTAAAAGAGAAGATGTTTATGATTTAACCACAAATCCCTGGCATAATTTTCTTTTAAGTGCTGGAGTTTTTGTTCACAACTCCGTCGATGGGGATCCTCCTGCAGCTCAAAGATATACAGAATGCAAGATGTCCAAAATAGGGGAAGAGACGCTCAAAGACATTAACAAGGATACGGTTGATTTTATTGATAACTATGACGGCACAAGAAAAGAACCCGTGGTTCTGCCTTCTCCTTTGCCTCAGTTGCTTTTAAACGGTTCTTTAGGGATTGCCGTCGGGATGGCAACGAAGATCCCTCCTCATAATCTTTCTGAACTTCTTGATGCTGCTTCCTACTTAATAGACCGGCCTAAATCCGACACGGAAGACCTTTTCAAATTCGTTAAAGGACCTGATTTCCCAACAGGAGGGGCCATTTTTAACAGAAGGGAGATTATAGAGACCTATTCTCAGGGGAAAGGCCCTATTGTAATCAGGGGCAAATCGGAGATAGTTGAAACTGAAGGAGGCAAAACCCAGCTTATCATCACGGAGATTCCTTATCAGGTTCAGAAATCAACATTAGTTAAGCAGTTTGCGGAATTGGCCCAGAACAAGAAGATAGAAGGGGTTAAAGACATTAGGGACGAGTCTGACAAAGACGGAATGAGGATTGTCATGGATCTAAATAAAGGAGCTTTCGCCCAAAAGATTTTAAACAGGCTTTACAAATTCAGCGATCTCCAAAATACCTATCATTTAAATATGCTTGCTTTGGTTGACGGCATCCAGCCCAAGACACTTTCCTTGGTTGAAGTCTTGGAATATTTTATTGTCCATCGTAAAGAAGTCATCTACAGAAGAGTAAAGCATGAATTGAAAAAAGCAAAAGAAAGAGCCCATATTTTAGAGGGGCTGCATAAATGCCTTGCCAACATTGATGATGTTATTAAAACCATTAAGAAATCCGAGAATAGGTCGGAAGCCCTCCGGAACTTGATAAAGAGATTTAAACTGACCGAGATTCAGGCAAATGCAATTTTAGAGACAAAACTTTCCGCTCTAGCTAAACTTGAGAGAAAAAAGATAGAAGATGAACTTAAAGAGATAAAAGCTAAAATTAAAGAATATACAGCAATCTTAAAAGACCCAAAGAAGATAAAGATAATATTGAAGAAAGAGTTTGAAGAATTAAAAAATACCTTTGGAGACGAGAGGAGGACCAAGGTCTATGTCCAGAAGATAGGGGGGTTTGCAGAAGAGGATTTAATCCCCCAGGAAGAAACCATCATTACTTTGACTCAGGGGGGATACATTAAGAGAGTGAATCCTTCTCTTTACAAGAAACAGAAAAGAGGAGGGAAGGGATTTTTAGGATTAAGAACTGTGGGTGAAGATATCGTAGAACATTTCCTTTGGGCTCAAACTCATGACCAGCTTCTGTTCTTTACCGATTCTGGCAAAGTATTTCAAGTTCCCGCCTATGAAATTCCCGAGGGCACAAGAGTTGCCAAGGGAAGGGGACTGCTTAATTTCTTGGAAATTTCTTCCAACGAGAAGGTTTTAACGCTCTTTTCATTAGGTAGCAAGAATCACGATGAAGGCGTTAAATATTTGGTTATGGCTACCAAGGATGGTATAATTAAGAAAACTTCCTTGGAAGAATTCAAAAATGTCAGAAGATCAGGGCTGATTGCCATTTCTCTTAAAAAAGGGGATGTGTTAAGAAAAGTTGCAAAAACAAGCGGGGAAGACGACATAGTTCTAATTACTAAAAAAGGCCAGTCAATTAGATTCAAAGAGAAGGATATAAGGGCAATGGGGAGAGCGGCTGCGGGCAATAAAGGAATCAGGTTAAAGCAGGGAGATGAGGTTATAGGAATGGAAATTGTAAAAGCTGAAGAGACCCGAGCATCAAAGGAGAAAAAAGAAAAAGCAGGGAAATTTGGAAGATATTTGCTTGTGGTGGCAGAAAACGGTTACGGCAAGAGAACCGAAGTTAAGGAATTCAAATCTCAGGGGAGAGGAGGAAGCGGAATTAGGGCTGCCAGAGTGACTCCTAAAACGGGAAATCTGGTAAGTACTAAAGTTTTAACAGAGCAAGAAGATTTGATTGTCATTTCTCAGAAGGGCCATGTCATTAGAGTTAAGATTGATTCTATCTCAAGACTTGGCAGAGCGACTCAAGGAGTAAGGATTATGAAGATAGATAAGGACGACAAAGTGGCTTCAGCTATTTGTATCTAAGGAATAAAATTTAAACTTTTATAGAAAAATAAACTAAAATGGCAGTTCAATTTCTCAATCCAAATGAAATTCTTAAGGCTCTCAGTTTGCATGAAAGCATGTCGGCAGCCGATTTTGGATGCGGCTCCGGAGGATGGGTTCTGCCTCTGGCAAAAATGTTGAACAAAGGTATGGTTTTTGCCATAGATATTTTAAAGGAACCTTTGTCCGTATTGGAATCAAAATGCAGAGATCAAGGGATTTCAAACATTAAAGCTATTATTTCTGACGTTGAAGAAGAAAAAGGTTCGACCTTAAGTTCCTCTTCTGTGGATCTGGTCTTAATTACCAACCTTTTATTCCAAGTAGAGGACAAAGAACACATTTTTCAGGAAGCAAGGAGGGTTTTAAAAGAAGAGGGAAAAGTTTTAGTGGTTGATTGGAAGGAAAATGCTCCCATGGGGCCTGCGGAGAAAAAAGTTTCTCCAGATGAAGTTAAGAAAACGGCCCAAGGTTCCGGTTTTAAGTTTAAAAAAGAGCTTAAAGCAGGAGATTATCATTATTGCTTGATATTTGAAAAATAGTAATTATCTATTTGAAAAATAATAATTACTTATTTGAAAAATAGTAATTAGTGGTATAATAAAATAATGAAAAAAACAATTATCTTTGCACTCTTGTTTTCTTCGTTAAGTTCGGTGTTTTTAATCGGCCAGTGTTTTGCTGTAGAGATAAAAAATCCTTTAGAATACGATACAATTGCAGAACTGATAGAAGCGATTATTAATTTTGTCTGGTTATTGGGGATTGTTGCTGCTCCCTTGGTAATTTTAATCGGCGGTTTTATGCTCTTGACTTCGGGAGGCAATCCGAATAGGCTGGAACAAGCTAGGAAGGTAATGCTTTACGGGATCATCGGTTTTGCTATTATTCTAACGGTAAAAGGGTTGATTGCATTGATAAAGGGAGTCTTGGGAGTAGAGGAAACGGTTTTTTACCTTGAAAACATTTGGTTTGGTTAAAAATTGGATAATTCTTTTAAAAAGAAAAAAGGTCGAAAATGTTAAGGCATCCGAGCATATAAAGGTTTAAATAGAATGCTATTTAAATACAAATACTTGGACGTCGAGAACTTAAATGAAAAAAGTCTTAATAGCTTCAATTTTAATAAGTTTTTTAGTAGTGCCGGTACTAAGTTTTGCAGATAATCCAATAGAGACGACGCCTCCGGAGGATCTTTGCACGAGTGTCAAACATGATTTAACAGATTATATAGCAGGTTGCGAAGGTACAGTTGATGATGTTGATGAGAGCGCAAGACAACTTTGCTGTCTTTTAGATCTTTTGAGCACAGTTGCTGATTATCTTTTTGTAATTTTACTTCTAGTTGCTGTTGTTATGATTGTTTGGTCCGGTTTTGAATTTGTAACTGCGGCTGGAAGCACAGATAAGGTAAATGCAGCTCGAACTAAGATAGTTTGGGCCTTGGTAGGAATAGCAATAGCTTTGGCTGCGAAGGGATTGGTCCGATTAGTCGCAGCAATTTTAAGCTAATAAATCGACCTGAAGACATAGATTTAGACATTCACTTAGAAGGAAATCAGTTCCCGCACTCTTTTTGTAGTGCGGGAACTTTCTAAAAGATTTATAAAGATGAATTATCTCAAGCGGACGTAGCCGAATTGGCATAGGCGTACGGCTTAGGACCGTATGGGGAAACCCGTGTGGGTTCGACTCCCACCGTCCGCACAACAAAAAAACAACAGAGAATTTTTCTGTTGTTTTTAGTATCTTATTTCTCCAATATCTTTACTTTCTTCTTTTCTTCCTTTTTGATTTTTGGGATTCTTAAAGTTAAAACCCCTTCCTCTATAACCGCCTTTATTTTTGAAGCGTCAACTTCTTCGGGCAGTATTATCTTTCTTGCGAATGCTCCCCAATAGCATTCCTGGTATAGATATTTTCTCTCAGACGGATCTTCGTGTTCTTGCTTTTGCCTCTTTCCCCTTATTGTCAGCATTTCGTCTTCAACCGAAATATCAAGATCCTTTGCTTTAACGCCTGCAATTGTTGATTGTATCACAATATCTTGTTCTGTTTCATAAAGATCGATAGAAAGCCTGGCTTCAGAATCTAAAGATATCCATTTTTGGTTTTCTTGTTGAGAAGGTTTTTTTAGTTTTTTTAACAAAGACATATGCTTTTCATTTTTTTAACTTTTTTGAAAGCGTAGGAAATGAAGATTGCCAAGGCAACCAGAAGGATTATGGGTCCGAGCATGTTTAGAGTCCCTTCCATCATTATAAGGAAATT
>Ga0268279_1000985_pt1 | contig 16892 bp, 21 predicted proteins | sample saktaG_6_FD_190142 | JGI IMG/M metagenome (GOLD analysis project Ga0268279, IMG submission 190142) | Saline water microbial communities from Sakinaw Lake, British Columbia, Canada - sak_2010_1_5_80m | ecosystem: Environmental > Aquatic > Non-marine Saline and Alkaline > Saline ...
AATTACTATTGTAAATCTTGGTGGAGAATTTTTTGCCTTTGAAGACCGTTGTCCGCATATGAATTCGCCTCTCCATTTAGGAAGATTAGAGGGCGATGAAATCGTATGCCCACTTCATCAGGCAAGATTTAATATTCGCAGCGGGAAAAAAGTCAGTGACCCTAAAATATCTATACCGAAATTCATCAAAGCAAGTTCAATCATGGCCAATGTAAAAACGCATGATTTAAAGAAATACGAGATAAAAATTCAAAAGGATGAAATATATATTGACCTATAACATGTATTTATCAAGGATAAAGATTAAGAAAAACAAAGGAACAAAAGGAGAATAAATCAGATGGAAACGAAAGTTCTCGTAGCTTACGCTACTTCCTATGGCTCTACGCAGGAGATTAGGAATAAATAGGGACACATCCCATTTATTAGATAATTAGTGTGCGGAATCAGGTTTTGAAATAGAACAAAAAATATATGGGAAATAATAAAATAATAGATGTTATCATAGGCTTATTAGCTTCGATGATTTCAACTTTTTGTTTAAAATAGATAATATGGAGTGTTAAAAATGAATAATAAGCTTACCGCAATTTTAAAAACAACCATAAAGGTTATCATTGCTATCATTGTCCTGTTATTATTACTCTTTGGTTCAGCTGGTACAATTTATTGGATAGAAGCCTGGATTTTAATCATATTATATTTTATCTACGTTATAGGGTTTTTTATCTGGCTTAAAAAAAATAATCCGGAACTCTTAAAAGAAAGAACATCAAGACAAAGCGAGGGTAAATGCTGGGACAAAATCATTCTTACCATATATACTATATTATTGATGTCTATGTTAGTTGTTTGCGGAATTGATGCGGGTCGCTTTCATTGGTCAAATCTTCCTTTAATATTAAAAATAATTGGATTTACCGGATATATCCCTTCTGCAATAATTATATTCCTTACTGTTAAAGAGAATGCCTATTTATCGAAAGTTGTCAGGATTCAAAAAGACCGTTCCCAACAGGTGGTGAAAACAGGTCCCTATAAATATGTACGGCATCCTATGTATAGCGCTATTATTTTGATGATTTTATTTACCCCGTTTGCTCTTGGTTCTTTTGCCGCATTAATTTTTTCAGGATTAATCATTATTCTTTTTATTATTCGAACATATTTAGAAGATAAAACGCTTCAAAACGAACTTTCCGGATATAAAGAATATATCAAGGAAGTTCGTTATAGATTAGTTCCAGGGTTATGGTAAGAAATATGATCGGAATGGAAATGAAAGGTATCAGCATTGTAAACCAGAAAATTTGGTCGTGCTGTTCCTTCCTTTACCATTGATGATGGTCTGGTTGCTTTAAAAGTCAAGGTGGTTACTATCGCTCCTGATGGTTCACTCTGGTTCGGGACAACCGGTGGTCTATCTCATCTGACCGGAGAGAATTGGAAAAACTATACGAAAGATGAAGTTTTCTCAATTTTATTCATCGTTAGTGGCAAGGCAAGTCCTGTCAATAATAATAGACTTCCGCTAAATATGAAAACAGCCGGCAGACTAAAGGCAATCATAATAAATCCACCGAGTGATAAATAGGGACCCTATTTATCCTATTAAGGATAGAACAGAGGAAATAATGGTAATTTTAAAAACATTTGAAAAAAAGGATATTCCTGAACTCCTGGAATGGATGAAGGATTCAGATGCTGAATTCCTGATTCAGTTTGCCGGGTCAAAATACCGATTCCCTTTAGATGAAAAACAGTTACTGGATACTTTATATGATAAGAGTATTCTTGTCTTTAAAGCCATAGATGAAACGACAGGTGCTATGATAGGACATTGCCAACTCATGAGGCTTGATCTGCCTAATAATAGTGCTACCATTGGACGAGTACTAATTAAACCAGATAAGCGTGGCTTAGGTTACGGTTATGCCATGCTCAAAAAGTTAATCAACTATACGACGAGTGTCCTTAAACTGAATCATCTGAATTTAAGAGTATTCGATTTTAATCAATCAGCTATTAGATGCTATTCAAAATTAGGATTTGTAGAATTAAAAAGAGAAGAGGTTTTTTTTCAGGAAATTAATCAAACCTGGAACTGTATCACCATGGATTATCCTATATCATGAATGGGAAGGGTATTTATCGGATGATTCCATGCAGAAGATGATGAGATTTATAAAGAAAAAGAATATGAAGTTTTACCAGGTTCATACCAGCGGACATGCCGAGATTGCTACCTTGAAAAAAGTGGTAAAAAAATTAAAGCCGGGGAGAATAATCCCCATTCATACTTTTCATCCCGATAAATATAGCGGTTTATTTAACCGGAAGATAGAACAGGTTTCAGATGGAGAGGTTTTTGAGGTGTAAAAAAAGGTCAAAATTTATTTTATTGGTATTATTTTTAAAAAGGAGTGGGAGTTATGGATATTTTAATCACTGATCTTTTATCTAAGATAGATTTTGGAGAGGTACAGAGTTTTAAGAATCTACAGATTATTCCTCTTTTTACAAAAGGAGAGGAAGGTCCGGTATATTTAACCTTAAAGGAGGCCTTGGAGAAGAGATTGCTGGTGATTACAGAGGTGAGTGCGCAGGCTTCTGTACCGGAACTGAAAGTGATAAACCATGCTGATGTTTCGGTGCTTTTGTTGGATGGAGAGGAAGTGGCCGGGGCCAAGCAAAACAGGGTGTTAAATACTTCTATTTTGGTAAAGGAGAAATCAGAGCTGATTATCCCGGTAAGCTGTACCGAGCAGGGAAGATGGTCCTATCAGTCAGATGAATTTTCTAATTCAGAGAACATTCTTTCCTATAAGATAAGAGGCAAGAAGGCCGCTTCTGTGAGTGATTCGTTAAGAGAGGGCGGGAATTATACATCCGACCAGGGGGCAATCTGGGATGGAATAATGGAGATGTCAGCCGATGCCGGAGTTCATTCTGCTACCGGAGCGATGAAAGATGTCTTTGAAGGAAAGAAAGATGCCCTGGAGGAGTATATGAAGGCCTTTCAATGTTTACCTCATCAGAAGGGTATGTTTGTCTTTGTGGGAGGAGAGGTTGCCGGATGGGATATACTTTCCCGGGAGTCAGCCTTTGATATTATTTTCCCCAAGCTAGTAAAGAGTTATGCTATGGATGCGCTATTGGAAAAAGGGGAAAAGAAGGGAAGCAGTCAAAAGCCGTTGGAGGAGGCAAAGAGGTTTTTGCAGGAGATAAAGGATTGCACGGAGAAGAAGTATCCATCCAGCGGGCAGGGCTGGGATTATCGTTTTGAGGGGAAGGATAAGGTCGGCTCGGCCCTGGTTTTTGACGATACCATTATCCATATGGCCTTTTTTAAGATGAGCAAGGAAGAGAGAGTAGGTCGGATGTCAGGATATAAGAGGAGAAGAGGGTACAGGATTTAGCGGAAAGCCTATGGAGTTTGAGGAGTTTCTTAACCGGATGGTTAAGACTTTTATTAAAACGGAGTTTAATATGATTAAAATTAATAAGTAACATCACAATCCTTCACTTTTATACTAACAAAGTGTATAATGTGCGTATAAAAGTGAAGGGTTGTGATGTTATGAATACTTTTGAAAAAATTCTAAATATTATAAAAGAAAATAAAGGTATTATTTCAACTGCTGAAATTGTAAAGCTTGGTATAGACAAAAAATACCTTTCCCTAATGACTCAAAAAAAGATGATTGAAAGAGCGTCAAGAGGTGTTTATGTATTGCCTGACGTTTTAGAGGATGAATTCTATTCCATAAGTATTCGATGTAAGAAGGGAATATTTTCTCACGATACAGCATTGTTTTTGCATGATTTATCTGACAGGACACCTTTGTCTTTTTCTATTACTTTGCCAAAAGGATATAATCCATCTTCGTTAAAAGATTTGTCTTTGGAATTCTTCTACGTCAAGCCTGAGTTACACAGCTTAGGTAAGATAACAATTCTATCGCCACAAGGAAAAGAGATTGATACATATGACATGGAAAGAACTATCTGTGATATGGTTAGAAGTAAAAGCAGGATGGATCTTCAAACATTTTCTGATGCATTAAAAAGGTACTCAAAGCGTAAGAACAAAGATTTAAGAAAATTAATAAAATATGCTCAAAAGTTTAAAATTGATCAAAAAATACGTGAGTATATGGAGGTGCTGATTTGAAAAATGCAATGCAGTTAAAAGGAATTATTAAAAACATGGCAGCTAAAACAGGAATAAAAGCAAATGCTCTTTTACAGAACTATATGTTAGAGAGATTGCTTGAGAGAATTTTTGTTTCTGAATATAAGTGGAAGTTTATACTTAAAGGCGGCATGCTGATTAGTGCTATTGTTGGATTAGATAGCAGGACTACTATGGATATGGATGTAACTATTAAAGGAGTAGATTTTTCTAAAGAAAACTTATTATCAATATTTGAACGGATTTTAAAAATTCCAATTCCGGATGATGTAAAATTTATTCTGAAAGGAATTGAAGAAATAAGAGAAGAATCTGAATACGGGGGTTATAGAATATCAATTGAAATAGCTTATGAAACTGTTGTTGTCCCATTAAAGATTGATGTAAGTACCGGCGATATAATTACACCCAAAGAAGCGTTGTATAGCTTTGATTTGCTATTTGAAGACAGAAATATAGAAATACTTGCATATAATCTTGAAACTGTTTTAGCAGAAAAGTTTGAGACAATTATAAGCAGAAGTATACTTAACACTCGTGCAAGAGATTTTTATGATATTTATATTTTGACAACTCTTCAGGAAAAAAATATAAATAAAGACGATTTCAAAAACGCTTTAACTTCAACTGCCACAAAAAGAGAAACACTTGAAAAAATTAATGATTCTTTAAGTATTATTGAAGAAATTAAAGAAGACAAAACAATCCAAGGTATTTGGAAAGCTTACACAAAGAGATTTGTTTATGCCAATGATATTGCATTTGAGGATAGCATTGCAGCGCTAATAAAATTATTTGAGATGTATAGTAAATAATGTTTTGCTTAAGCGAGAATTAGGAGTGCTAATTATTGCCATTTAAATAGACAGGTGTTCATGCTCTATAACAGGGGGAAGTGTCATGCTTGACAAAAAAACTGTAAGTGAATTCTTGAATGAAGAACTTGAAGAAGTGGAAATACCCAATGATATTTTTAAAGAAGCACTTGTAAAGGCTTTCTGTAGGTATGCTGAAGATGATTATTATGAATGGTTTAAAGACAATTTCAAATCATTTTTTAATTGCGGAAATCCCGACTGGCAGTGGATAAGAGAAAGAATTAAAAAGTGTGGGAGATGATAAAAAATAAAAGCTGGACAAAAGTGTTTACATTTATTATAATGTGTATACAGTATTGTCCAGAGAGGTTTCTATGAATAAGAAAGATGAAAGAATCCATAAAGTTTTTAAAAAGCATAAAGGTTTTGCCAGGACAAAAGATATTCTGGCAGCAGGAATACATACTCGCAATATAAAAAGAGTAAGGGAAAAAGAGCAGGTAGTACAGGTGAAGAGGGGTCTCTATCGATTGGCAGATATTCCTCTAATTTCCAATCAAGGTTTTATTGATCTTGCTCGTGCTATTCCGGGAGGGGTTATATGCCTTCTTTCAGCTCTATCTTATTATGAACTGACTACTTTCAATCCTTCAGTTATAGCAATGGCTATCTGTCGGGGTTCAAGGAAACCTAAAATCAATTACCCTCCTGTTGAATTCTATCATTTTTCAAAGAAACAATTTGAAGCAGGCATTAACAAAATAAAGGTTAAAGGTCATGAAATTCGTATCTATAATCGGGAAAAAACTATATGTGATTGTTTTCGATATCGTAACAAGCTGGGTCTTGATATAGCCAAGGAAGGACTTTCTGAATATCTCAAGCGCAAGGATCGTGATCTGGAAAAACTGCTTGAGTATGCTGAAATTTGTCGAATCAAGCCACTGCTGCAAACCTGGCTTAATGCTATGATTTAGGAGTCGATAGAGGAGTAAACATGGAAAGAGAAGTTAAAAATAAAGCTGCCTCAGTAAGAGCAAGACCTATGAATATCGCAAGAGCGGAAAAAATAGATTTTGATTTCCTTCTATTGCGATACTTTCAGGAAAGGTTTCTCTATCGTCTGGCAATTTCTGAATTTTCTGACCCTTTTATTTTAAAAGGTGGACTTTTATTAATCTGCTTAAAGATGTCTTGGTTGAAATGTCTACTGATTATCTTGTAGTTAATATTGGCGGGAAAAAATGAAGAAATACCACAATAGTAAAAACGGAAATACCTTCATGAAAATAGAGAATCAACAAAATGGCGAAGTGATAAAGCTCCCTAGGATTATGTTACTCATAGGTTTTTTTGTGCTGGTTACTCTTGTTATATTGGTTGTTGTTCATTTCACTGAAGTGGAGCAGTTCGCTTTGCTTTTGTCCAAAGCGGAACCAAAATGGTTATTTCTGGCTGTTTTATTACAAATTGGAACATATTTATGTGCGGGATTCATTTGGAATCAAGTAATAAGGTCAGCACAACACCGGGTACCATTGGGAGCACTTGCACGTCTATCGGTAGAGAAATTAAGTATCGACCAACTTTTGCCAACGGGCGGTATATCCGGTAATCTGGTTGTTCTTCAAATAATGAGACGTCTTGGCTTGCCAAATTGGCTTGCTATGGAGGCAATGCTTGTTGATATCCTTTCACATTATACGGCTTTTGCAATTGTGACATTTTTGGCTCTATCGATATTATGGTTTTATCATGACATAACCAATATTATCTGTTATCTTGTTGGTATTTTTACTGTCGTATTGGTAATCGTACCTATAACTATACTCTGGTTGCTTACACACAGGAACAATCAACCGCCTCTTTGGCTACTTCGGTTTCAACCGATTGCCAAAGCATCGGAGGTGATTAAATCTGTATCACCGGATCGAGTTCTTTCACCAACGTTACTTATAACAACAAGTTTACTTAGTATGACCATTTTTTTACTTGATGCGGGAACATTATGGACAATGATGCGGGTAATCAATTGTTCGGTCGGAATAATGACTACATTTGTAGCAATTGTCATAGCTTCTATTGCTGGGACGATTTCATTTCTACCTGGTGGCATTGGAGGATTTGAAGCGGGATCAGTCACTGTTCTTACTCTTCTTGGGGTACCGATTGAAGCTGCATTAACCGGTACACTCCTTCTTCGTGGATTTACTCTTTGGTTTCCTCTTATACCGGGTATATTATTAGTAAGACATGATGTAAATATAAGATTATAGTGGATCTTTAAGATTTTGATGACTAAAGTGAAAGAGTTTTTAAAAATGGCTAATAATGGAAACAATAAATCTTTATTTTGGACTTCCTCAATCCAGAAAGTATTTGATTTACTGGACAGTTCGGAGGAAGGTATTACCTACCCAGAAGCAAGAGCCAGACTCCAAAAATATGGTTTTAATGAGATTGTGGCAAAGGGAAGAAGATCAGATTTAGATATATTTATCTCCCAATTTAAAAATTCGCTTATTCTGGTCTTGATAGCAGCTTCCTTTATTTCCTATTTTCTGCATGATAGAATGGACGCAATTATCATTTCATCAATTGTGATGTTGAATGCTATCCTTGGTTTCTTTCAGGAATATCGAGCTGAAAAGGCGTTAAGAGTCTTAAAGAAATATTTAACACAGAAAGCCAATGTTTTACGGGAAAAAAAGATCAAAGAAATCGACATTAAAGAAATTGTTCCCGGTGATATTGTTTATTTGGGTATTGGAGATATGATACCGGCCGATATAAGGCTGATTAAATCTGAAGAGATGACAACGGATGAATCCTCTTTAACCGGAGAATCATTACCTGTTTCCAAGAGTAATGAACCCCTGGAACAGAATTACTCTTTACCGCAAGAACTAAATAATATCGCCTTTATGGGAACCTCTGTAGCCAACGGTTCAGGCTGCGGTATTGTCTGTCATTGCCACAGGCAAAGATACCTTTTTTGGGAAAACAGCATCTTATTTAAAAAAAGTGTCAGTTGAGGGCGATTTTCAGAAAAGTATTAGAAGTTTTAGCAATTTTCTGCTTAAAGTTATCATTGTGATGACCGCATTTATTTTTATTGCCAATGCATTGCTTGAAAAAGGAATTTTTAGCTCCCTTCTTTTTGCGTTAGCTTTGGCCGTTGGGCTCACTCCGGAAGTTTTGCCAATCATAATAACAATTGCTTTATCAAGAGGTGCTCTTAAGATGGCTAAACAAAAAGTTGTAATCAAAAAACTTGCTTCTGTGGAAGATTTTGGCAATATCGATACACTTTGTTGTGATAAAACAGGCACTCTTACCGAAGGGGAGATATCACTCTCTGATTATGTCTTAATGAACGGTGAGAAAAACGAAAGACTTATTTTATATGGATTATTGTGTAATTCAGCCCGAGGCGAGAAGGGTAATAAAATATTCGGCAATCCAATGGATAAAGCAATATGGCAAAGTAAGGTGTCTGAAAAAATTGAAGATTCTTTAAAGGAATATGAAATTCTTAAAAAGAATGAATTTGACTTTGAAAAAAGAAAAATAAGTGTTGTGGTTAGAAATGATTCAAAAACAATGGTTATTGCTAAAGGAGCTATAGAATCAATTTTAACTGTCAGCAATTCTGTTTTAATTGATGGTAAAATAACCGGATTAACCAGTGAATTAACTTCCACAATACTTAGTAAGGTTTCAGATTATGAGAATAATGGATATAGAATCCTTGCTGTCGCGACCAGGGAAATAGATCATTTGACGGAAGGTAAATCTAATATTGAAAAAGATCTTAATTTAGAGGGTTTTTTACTTTTCCTGGATAAAGCCAAGGAGACAGTTAAAGCCTCATTAAAAATATTGCATGGCTTAAAAGTAGAGATAAAAGTCATCAGTGGAGATAGTCCGGTAATTACCCGAAAAATATGTAATGATGTCGGGTTAGTTATCCAAGGTAATAAAGTTATTACCGGTGATGATCTTGTCCGTCTCAATGAGAATGAGTTTAAGGAATGTTGTCATAAATTCAACATATTTGCGCGAGTAACGCCGGAGCAGAAATACAAGATAGTTGCAAGTCTCAGGGGAGAAGGGCATATTGTCGGATTTTTGGGAGATGGAATCAATGATGCTCCTGCACTAAAAGCAGCCGATGTAGGCATTTCGGTAAGTAGTGCTTCAGACATTGCAAAAGAGGCAGCAGATATTATTCTTCTTCAGAAAAGTTTACGGGTATTATCTCATGGTATTATGGAAGGAAGAAGGACATTTGCGAATATTACCAAATATATCTTAAATACGATTAGTGCAAATTTCGGAAATATGTTTACTGTAGCGTCTTCTTCTTTATTCTTGAAGTTCATTCCTCTTTTACCTTCGCAGATCCTGCTTAATAATTTTATCAGTGACATACCTCTTTTAACTATTTCTACAGATAATGTTGATAAGGAGTTTTTAAGAAAACCCAGGAGATGGAATATAAAGCTTATTTCAAGATTTATGATATATTTTGGAATAATAAGCACATTTTTTGACTTGGCCTTGGTTCTGCCATTGATATTTATTATAAAAGTTGAACCCCAAGTTTTCCGGACCGCCTGGTTTTTAGAATCGCTTTTATCTGAGATAATAGTTACTTTTTCTATACGGACAAGAGTATTTTTTTTTAAAAGTATGCCCAGCAAGTTATTATTGGTAACATCAGCATTTATATGTTTAATTGTGGCAATGATTATTAATAGCAGATTTGGCAATAGATTTTTCGAATTTGTAAGGATGCCTTTAAGCGTGGTCGTCTTAATTTCATTGATACTGGTTGCATATTTTATAACCGTTGAGATTGCAAAGAGATATTTTTTTAAAAGATATGATATTTAACATATTTAAGACAAGGTAAGACAAGGGGACGTCAGACTGTGTGAAAAGTCACCTTTTGGGTAAAGTATACTGTTAATGTGGAGGATAAAATAATGTTTTACCCTTTTTCTACATGCCTAATCCCAATAATAAAATAAATACTTAGTATAAGTGGAGGCAAATAATTTTCAGAATTAGTTTTCACACGCTCTGACGTTTCGTCTGTCATATTTTAATAAATGGCGAAGATAGAATAAATAGTTATCTGCCCTTATTTAAGTCCTTCGGTCATTAATTGTGCTTCGGATTTGTTGATCGACGTATTTGGTGAAATCGGAAAACATGTCAGGTGTGCGCCCGGAACGAATGTATTGCCAGTTGATATACCTGTCGAAATTGAGATTAAGATTGTCGCAGAGCTGAAGGACTGATATTTGCAAAATTAAAATAGGTTGGAAGTGAAGTCGATGGACACTTTATTCACTGATTTTATATTCGGGATAGATTTTGGAGAGGTACAGAGTTTTAAGAATCTACAGATTATTCCACATGGCCTTTTTTAAGATGAGCAAGGAAGAGAGGATCGGGTGGATGTCAGGATATAAGAGGAGAAGAGGGTATAGGATTTGAGTATACTTGCAAAACCTAACCACAAAGGATCCCTTCTCACTTATAAACATTATAATTTACCGTGGCTTTATTTAATGCATTTTCTGGGGTATATTAAAGTCATCAAGATTGACTTTGTAGTTAGAATATACTAAAGTTATATTAGTGAAAGAATGAAAAAATATGTGATATTTTAAATTTATATTTTAATTCTAATAGAAAAACTACAGTGAAAATGAAAATAAATTCTATTTATTTTCAAAAATTGATAGTCAAAAAGGTGTAAAAATGGATAAACACACTTTTACCGCAGTTCTTCATAAAGAGGAAGAATTTTATGTTGCAGAATGTCCTGAAGTAGGGACTGTTAGCCAGGGACATACAGTTGAAGAAGCAATTTCTAATTTAAAAGAATCGACCGAACTATATCTTGAAGAATTTCCTTTGGAATATAATAGGGACAGACACCTATTTTCATGAAGTAAAAATAATTAGAAGGGCTGTTTCTTTTGGAGAACATGAATTCTAAACGAATATCGGAGACGGTGTACTAGGTCAATAATTCGGTAACTTTTAGAGGACAACCTATGGGGTCTGGGGAGTTTTTAACCGGATGATTGGGGTTTTAGATATTTTTATAGATAGACTTCCAAAAGGAAGACTTCGTAAAATGGATAGCTAAATCATAGAAAAAGTAGTATGTGTTTGCATTTTAATTAAATAAATTGAGGGGAAAGAGGAAAAGTGATATTGCAAGACTTGACCCCATAAGATCTTTATTTTTTAATTTAAATTTTAATTTAGTGAAAGGATGAAACGAAATGAAAATACCACCAGACATTTAAATAATTATGAATGAAGACAAGGCTTTTGCTTTTGCAACAACTAATAAGGAAGGTGTCCCCAACATCAACATGATCGGTGTGAAAAAGATTGAAGATGATGAAACCATCTTACTTGCTGATAATTATTTTAATAAAACACTTGCCAATATCAAAGAAAATGCCAGAGCAGCTATTTTAACCAAAAGAGCCGAAGAAAAACTCTGGTATCAATTAAAGGGAACATGTCAATATCTTAATGAAGGTCAAAAATATGAAGATTTTAAAAAATGGGTAAAATCAAAAAAAGAATCTTATCCTGCCAAGGGGATGGTTATTTTCAAAGTTGAAAAAATTTTTAATACTGCACCCGGTTCAGAGGCTGGGGAACCCATTAAATAATAAAACACTATCGATACTTTTGTTGGGTTTGGCTTATTAGCTAAAATCTATCTGGATAAAAAGATAATAAACGCCAAAAATTTCTTAAAGAGTGAGGCATTGTTTGTAGGTATATAGAGGATTTAATATATCTCTGGATAAGATCTTAACCGATAGTTGCACAGAAATTCTTAAATTGTAGGCGAGAGTATGTTTCAACTGAACCTCTTTATCAACCAAACAAAAATTGCAAAAATCATTCTGTCTGGGAGCCAGACTATTCCCAGCCCTTTATCCTTTGCTGAAGGATTTTTATTTGAAGTAAAGGAGGTCTATTTAGATGACAGGAATGATCAAGAATCATAGGTTTTATTTAAAATTCCTTCTGATTATTTTTCTATTCACATTCTTATCAGGCTGCGGCGGAGTTACCATCACCGACCCCATTATCATCTCCTTCTCAGCTGATATGACTACTATCACCGAAGGAGACAGTGTTACCTTAAGCTGGGAGGTCACCGAGGCTACTGCCGTCACCATTGACCCGGGTATCGGTTTGGTTGACTTAACCGGTTTCATCTCTGTATTCCCCGCTGCCACCACTACCTACCTACACCCTCACTGCCACCAACAGTTGCGGACAGCTTTTATTTCCTTCTACGAAAACCGCTATGGTAACCATTACGGTGAACCCGGCTATCCTTGAGTAGACCATGATACTACAACCGAGTCCCTCAGAAGGAAAGGACAGATAAAAGGAGAAAAAAATGTCTCTCATACCAAAGTTTAAAGTAGGTCTGTGGAATGCCTGGATTTTCATGCTTATGGTCTTATTGACTTGTCCTTTCTTTGTTCGTTTTGCCAATAGGAGGGTAATACCTTCCCAGGAGGAAGAATTTAAAACCTTTTCAAAGACCAATAAGGCACTCTTCTGTTCTTCCAAGTACATCATTTTCATCGCTGCCCTCTATTCCATTTTTCTTCCCTTAAAATTAAAGACCATATGGTTTTATGTGGGTGTTCCCATTGCGCTATTCGGATTGGCTGGCATGGTTATGGTGATGGTAAACCGGGCCAATTCACCGCCTCGCGAACCGATTAGGACGGGATTGTATCGGTATTCCAGACATCCCATGTATCTGACCTATTTTCTGGTCTTTCTGGGTGCAAGCATTGCGACCGCTTCCTGGCTCTTGGTGTTGTTTTTAATCCTATTTACAGTGGGTACCGTTTCAGTTTTCTCGCTAATACAAAAAAAGTTGCGAAAATCGTTCTGTGTTAGGGAAGCTTGACAAATTCAAACCATTTGGCATAATATTGAAAGGCTTTTCTATTGAGAAAAGAAGGATTTTTAAAATTTATTTTGTACATAATGAACATGGGTAAAATTTCTTATAAACAATTTTCAAAAAATAAAGGAAAGTACCTAAAAAGGTAGACTGGCTAATTAAAGACTTATAATATAAAACAGGTGTAATTATCCGGGATTTAAGCAGGGTATTAGTCATTGGGAAAATTATATAAAAAATAAGCGTTAAAATAAGACAAATAAGACATCCACTTGTTTTATGGATTTTTAATTCGATAGGTTAAAGAATTCGATGAGACATTGCATTGTTATTAAGGAAAGGGGAAAGGTTAATTATGAATCAATTAAATGAAGATGAGATAACTGAACTGAAAAAAGCGCAACAGGATGAGTTAATAGGAGTGGAAGTATATAGTCGGTTAGCTAGATTAGTCAAAGACCCTCATAATGTCAAGGTTTTGGAACAGATTGCAGGGGATGAAAAACATCATACCAATATATTTAAGAAATATACCGGTGTGGATATGAAAGTTAATAAATTAAGAGTACTATTTTATGTTCTTATTTCAAGGATTTTTGGATTGACTTTTGGCATAAAACTGCAGGAAAGAGGGGAAGAAGCAGCACAAAGAAAATATACTAAAATGGCAAATGCCATTCCCGAAATGAAAGAAATCATAGAAGAGGAAGAAAAACACGAAGTAGAACTTATTAATTTAATTCATGAGGAAAGACTATCCTATATGAGTTCTGTTGTTTTAGGACTGAATGATGCCCTGGTGGAATTAACCGGTGCCTTGGCCGGATTTACCTTATCCATACAAAATTCAAAAATCATCGCCTTAATGGGACTGATTACCGGTATTTCGGCATCTCTTTCCATGGCAGCTAGTGAATATTTATCCACCAAATCAGAAACTGACCCGGAAGTACAAAATAGAGCCGCCAAATCAGCTTTATATACGGGAATTGCTTATATTTTTACCGTGATAGCTCTGATTATTCCTTATTTTTTAATGTTTAATTATATAGCTAGCTTAATAACAACGATTGTGATAGCCATTACGATTATTTTTATCTTTAACTTCTATATTTCTGTAGCCAATGATTATAATTTCAAAAAAAGATTTATCGAAATGGCAGCTATCAGTATTGGTGTTGCCACTTTATCTTTTATCATTGGGTATTTGGTGAAAACTTTTTTAGGGTTTGAAATATAATACTAAAGCTATTGGTAATATAATAGGGTAATATAATAGGGACAGATACCTATTTTCATGAAGTAAAAATAATTAGAAGGGCTGTTTCTTTTGGAGAACATGAATTCTAAACGAATATCGGAGACGGTGTACTAGGTCAATAATTTGATAACCTCCAACGGAATAACCTATAGGATCTGAGGAGTTTTTTACCCGGATGATATTCTGCAGAAGATGATGAGATTTATCAAGAAAAAGAAGATGAAGTTTTACCAGGTTCAGATCTTGAAATATAACAAATAAGATAAAACACTTAATAAGTGGTAAAGAAAAATTAAAGGAGATAATCAGAGAACTAAACTATAAAACCAAACCAATCTTAAACGAAATTTTTATAACAGGAGTTATATATAATATAAGAAAAAGGAAGGTGTTTGAAAGATGAAACATAAAAGAATTTCTTTAATTGTACTTCTACTATTTTTTCTTCTTTTAACCGGTTGTTATAATTGGATTTCCAATACAGAATTTGCCGGAACGATTTTAAGTGAAGAATATTTTAAATATGAAAACATAGTTGAAATTAAAACCGATGAAGGTTTTGGAGGAAAGATGGTTAATGCAAGATTTCAGTTAGCAGTTGAAGGGAAGGGAGGATATGATCTGGATTTATTGAAATCTTTAGAATTAGTGGGAAAAGAATGTTATATGGAAGTGGGTCCCTATGGCGTAGTTTTAAAATGTGTTTTAAAATTAAATGGAGAGGATTTTGAAATCCCAAAAGTATAATACAAGGGGACGCTTCATTTGTCTTATTCGAATAAATAGACAGTTGTACCAGGGCAATAATTTGGTAATTTTTAGCGGAAAAAGCTATGGTAGGGCCTGAGGAGTTTCTTAACCATTAGGGAAACTTCTTTTATCCGCGAAACGTTAGACGAAATATCACCATCTTTTGGAGTTAAACATGGTACAAAATTTTTTAAAAAAAATAAAAAACTGGGCTCACAAAAATAATGATCTTGATTCCCTACTCCTTGTCGGTTCCTACGCACGCAATAAAGCTCATCAAGATTCCGATATTGATTTAGTTCTAATTTTCAATGACCCTAAAAAATATGTTAACAATATAGATTGGATAAAAGAATTTAGCGAAATTGAAAGGTATGAAATAGAGTATTGGGGCAGAGTAACATCAATTAGAACTTGGTATAAAAACGGGATAGAAGTAGAATTTGGAATCACTTCTGCAGAATGGGCAGAAATACCAGTTGATAACGGAACCTTTAGAGTAGTTTCTGATGGCTCAAAAATTTTGGTAGATAAATCTGAAAAATTAGAACAGCTTGTATTGGAAGTTAAAAAAGCAAAGTAAGAATTGGGCATCGTTACTTCATCTGACAGCGAATATATGGCTCCCGAAATAAATAGAGTCTCTATTTTCTACAAAGGAGGATATAACCATGAAGGTAATTTCGATGAAACAAAGAACCGTCCCCCTGTTTTTTCATTAGGGCTTAACAGGTTCATAAAATATAAAAGAGAATGGTTTCATAATCAAATCGGGTAATAAAGATTTAAATAATGTGAAGTTGTGAAGCCCTCGCCCCGCATTATTACTTATAATTTATCAATCCCATGTTGTTTAAGCCACTCCTCGAACCCGCCTTTTTCCTCAAAATATTCTTTATCATAATTTTCCTCTAATTTTTTTATCTGGGCAGCAAGTAAAGGTTGATCGTGAACTAATCCATCTATCTTTTTTTCAAAATGGGTGCTCTTTGCCGACAAATCAGTCAAATCAATGTCTATTTTCAATAACTGTATCAGCTTCTCAGTAACTGCTTTGATAGGGAAAAAATAGTGACCCTATTTTAAGAGTGTGACATAGTATTAATTTTAGCCGGGAGAGGAAACTTTGTAAAAGGACTTGATGCTTATAAGAACAGTCCGGTTTTAGATATTAAAATGTCAAAAAATCTGTAGAGTTAAAAAAATTAGGGGTTTACAGGTAATGGTTATTATTAAATGTGCCCGATGCAAGCGCAAGATTTTTAAATATGAAAAAGTTGGTAAGGGGCGAATCTGGCATTGCTGGGAAAATCGGATAAAAGAAGACCACAGCATACATAATGGAGCGGAAATTAGATGTTCCTGTGGAAATTTAATTGGTATTGTAGAAGGAAAGTGGATTAAGATGAAACAAAATGCCTTTGAGTTTTCCGGTACTATTACCAAAAAATAAGATACAATAAAAAGAATTTGGAGGAGCAGGAATGGAATTTTTAAAGTATACTTTGATAATAGTCAGATTGCTCGTTGTAGCATTAGGAGCTTTTATCGGATTTATCATATTAACAGAATACAATCCTCCGGAAGAAAAGAAGATTATTGTCGAACAGGATAGCGGTATTATGATGAGAGGTGAGGAGTAAAAGTGGGTCAGGTCTTGAAATGACACATTTTTTTAACAACAAGCAAGTATTGATGGAAAATGTGTCATTTCAAGACCTGAACCCAAAGATTCTTGTGAAATTGTGAAGCTTGACCCCGGATATTTGGATATTCTAAGCTGTTTGTAGGTAATTATTATTAATCTTTTTTGGTAATGGGGTGTGCAATATGTCACTTCTGAAACCGGTAGCTAACTATCATAAAAGAACGATTGACTTATTTATAATA
>Ga0268279_1000986_pt1 | contig 16882 bp, 16 predicted proteins | sample saktaG_6_FD_190142 | JGI IMG/M metagenome (GOLD analysis project Ga0268279, IMG submission 190142) | Saline water microbial communities from Sakinaw Lake, British Columbia, Canada - sak_2010_1_5_80m | ecosystem: Environmental > Aquatic > Non-marine Saline and Alkaline > Saline ...
TTATTGCCCAGAACTTTTTTCCGCCGCATTTTCTGCATTTTGCTTGATACATCGCCACAATTTTAACATTTCTAGTGGCTATTTTCGAACTTTACCCTATATTTTAAATCCGAAATCCGAATATCGAAATCCGAAACCGTTTTGAACATTAGAAAATTTGAATTTCGATATTGTTTCGTGCTTCGGATTTCGTGCTTCGAGCTTATCTCGCTCTGAAGCTCTTACGAATATCAAACTCCGCTTTTTTCCCTTTATTCCATTGAGAAACTGGCCTTAAATAGCCAACTACCCGAGAGTAAACTTCACTCTCCTCTCCACACTTAGGACATTGAAAATGTTCCCCTTTTAAGTATCCATGCTCAGGGCAAACGCTGAAGATTGGGGTAAAGGAAAAATAGGGCAAAGAGAAATTCTTGACAATCTTTTTGGCCAAAACCTTGGCTTCTTTCCCGCTCTCTAATCGCTCACCCAAAAAAGCATGGAACACAGTGCCACCGGTATACTTACATTGAAGAGAATCCTGCAATTTGAGAGCCTGAAAAAGATCACCATCAATATCAACCGGTAGTTGGGATGAATTAGTGTAAAATGGCGCCGCTCCTTTTTTCACTTGTTTTTCATTAGCAACTATAATTTGAGGATATTTCTTTTTGTCGATTTTGGCCAGTCGATAACTTGTTCCTTCAGCGGGTGTTGCTTCAAGATTGTAAAGACTACCCGTTTCCTTTTGATAATCAACCAATTTTTCTCTCATATAATCAAGTACAACACCTGCGAATTCTCGACCTGCTTTAGTGGCAATGTTTTTTTTCATCAGATTTATTAAGCCCTCATTTAAGCCATTTAAACCAATCGTTGAAAAATGACCAGCCCAATATCCGCCCAATCTTTCTTTATTGCCTCGAAGATAAAACCTGGAATAAGGATAAAGGCCGCGTTCCGTAAATCGCTCAACCACCTTTCTTTTAACCTCTAAAGCCTCTTTTGCCAAATCCATCAACCGGCCAGTGCGATTTAAAAATGATTGTTTGGATTTTGCCAAATAACCAATTCGAGACATATTAAGGGTAATTACGCCTATCGACCCTGTAAGAGCATTGGCGCCAAAAAGACCACCTCCTCTTTTAGCCAATGCGGAAAGGTCCAAGCGCAATCTACAGCACATACTTCTCGTTTCTTCCGGCTTCATATCTGAATTAACAAAATTAGCCCAATAGGGAATACCATATTTAGCGCTCATTTCAAAAATAGGATCTAAAGTAGGATTTTCCCAATTAAAATCGCGAGTCAAATTATAAGTAGGAATCGGAAAAGTAAACACCCGACCACGAGCATCGCCTTCCAGCATTACCTCAGCAAAGGCCTTGTTTAACATATCCATTTCTTTTTGAAATTCAGCATATTTTCTTTTTTGAGGCTTACCGGCGATAATCACTGGTTGAGAAGCAAAATCAGACGGCACGGTTAAGTCAAAAGTGAGATTAGTAAAAGGACTTTGAAAACCAACTCTAGTAGGTACATTCATATTATAAAGAAATTCCTGCATCGCCTGCTTGACAGCTTTATAGTCCAGTCTGTCATAGGCAATAAAAGGAGCCAAAAGAGTATCAAAATTAGAAAGAGCATTTGCACCTGCGCTCTCGCCTTGCATCGTGTAGAGGAAATTGGCTGCTTGACCCAAAGCAACCCGGAAGTGCTTGGCTGGTCGACTTTGAATTTTACCCGGCACACCTTTAAAACCCTCTAATAAAAGATCATAAAGGTCCCACCCTACACAATAAGCCCCCAAAAAACCAAGATCATGAATATGAAAATCAGCATCTATATGGGCTCTGGCTGTTTTCGGTGGATAAATCTCTTGGAGCCAATAGCGGGCAATAACCGAAGAAGCAATATGATTATTTAAACCTTGAAGTGAATAGGCCATGTTGGCATTTTCTTTAACCCGCCAGTCTGCCTGCTGAATATAATCTTTGATCAATTTTGTTGTTTCACTTAAAAGCAGCTTCACTCGACGCAGTTTGGCATGTCTACTCCGATAAAGAATATAGGCACGGAGAGTTTGATACCAACTCTTTCTCATTAAAGTCTCTTCAACCACATCCTGAATCTCTTCAACCGTGGGGATTTTAAAACCGTCGTACTTTTTGTTCAAAACCCGAACAACAGAATTAGCTAGCTTCTCTGCCTCATTTTTACCAAATTCACCTGTCGCTCTACCCGCCTTATAAATGACATTGATAATTTTTTGCTTGTCAAAAACAACTAATCTGCCATTTCGTTTTCTGATTTTGATAACTTGCTTAGATTTTTTCTCCATAAAAACCACTATTCATTAAATAAACGCCTCGAGCGCGAAAATCTTCACTGAAAATAAAAGTTTTGGGCAGGTCTGTGAAGACAGAATCTATCATAGCAAATTAAAAGAGAGGTCTGTCAACCATCAATTTCTATATCAAAAAATATCAAGTCCAAAAACAAACCTAAAAAGAAGATTCAAAAAAGAGATTTTTCTTTTTTTCTAAACTCTGAAAGAAACTTATTCACTTAAGGCTTTTCTTTCAAGAGCATCAAGACTTTCTCCTTCGCTTCCCCAGAATATTTCATTACTGTTTCAATCATTGACTTTGATTCTTCCGGTGTTTTCTCTAAAATAATTTCTAAAATTTCTTTATGTTTTAAAGAAGCCTTAATAATCTTTTCAAAAAAAGCTTTATTTCCTTTACCCATTTCCTCCGCCTGATTAGCCTTATCCGCCGCCATTTCAAAATATTTCTCTGCTTTAGCGACAATAGAAATCACTAAATCAAACTTCCCTTTTTCCGCTAGTATTTGCGCTGCCCAAATTCCTTTATCGGCCATTAAGAGATACCATTGAGACTTCCTTAAAGGGTCCCGAATCAAAAAGCCCCAAATTCTGTCTCTGATCGTCTTTAACCAATATAAAGGATGATCAGGTAAAATTCCTGGATAGGCCAAATCATACTTAACATCTGCGTCTTCAGTCGCTTCAGTACTCTCTGTTACCTCAAACTCCAACTGCTCTTGCGCTGCCACCGGCTGAACAAAAAGCAAAAAGCAAAAAGCAAAAAGCAAAAATGTTATTATTAATTTTGAATTAAATTTGTTATTTGTCATTTCTTTTGCTTACCTTCTCTCTTATCTCACGATCATTACTTCTAATCTTAGCAAGATTATTGAATCTTAACAACTAAGAAAAACAAAATCTTCTATTCCTTCTCGAACTTAATTATTTTCTTCCTTTCTCAATCATTTCCTCAACTTCTTTTTTTGCCTTTTCCAAGAGTTGTTTCGATTTCCTGCGCGCTTCGTGAGATTGGCGTACCAAATTGGCAATCTTTTGCTGAGTAGGTTTGGGTAGAATTGGAATAACAATTTTTGCAAGTGAGTTTTGTGGAACTGCCGCCAAAATTGTCCCAATAACATATTTTTTAAACTGCAACTGTAAAACAACGCTTTTAGCTAAAACTAGCAAAACTTCCGGCAGAATTTTCTCGCTTCTAAATTGAAAAAAACCAGTAGAGGCTAAATATCCTTCTTGCTCCTTGCTGATTAAAGCTGTTTTTTTGAGAGATCCTTCAATACTAGAAACAATTATGTCTCCAGTTTTAAGAATCCGCTTGGCACGACTCGGTGCTTCTTTGCCTAAAACTTCTTTACTTCCATCAACAGTACCAATTAAAGAATTTATATTTGCAAGCGCCACATATTTAAAAGCTCTCTCTGGTTGGGTTTGAGGTCTAAATTCAGCTGGTACATTTTCAGCCACATTAAGTAGTAATTTTGGGTTCTTCGTTTTAATTTTAGATATTAATTTCTTATATTTAGGCTGAAAGTGCTCGGCATCAATGCGACTGGCTGATCTTACATCAGAGAAGTCCACGACATAGCTCAATTCATTTTTAAATTCCTCTTCCGCAAGTCCTAATTCTTCTAAAAGCAAATCTTCTGCTTGAGAATAGTACTTTTTGGAATCCGACAACTCAAGTAGGCTCCGTTTATAAATTTTTTCTATTTCCTCTGTTTTATTTTGGGAAAAACTTGGGATCAACAAAGATTTTATTTGCCACAAAAAAATGTGTTGCTGAACACTCCCCACTGGTAACCTAAGAACTTGCTTTTTACCATATTTTGAATTTAAAAACGCTGCTAGAAAATACGGAGATATACCTTCCTTAGGAGTGATTTTTACAATGTCTTGATTTGAATTGAGTCTCGGAGGAATATTTACGGCTACCGCAGTGTTGCCAACAGATCCAGACATTGCTAATAAAACTTGGCCTTCCTGAACTCTTGATTTTTTTAGAACTTCGTCGCTTGTCTTAGTTATGTATCTAACCCCCTCATAATTAATAAATCCCTCACCAATATTTCCAGCCACAATAAAAGGTACACCGCCGGTTTTTTTCCACTCAATAAAATTAGTTAAAGAATAAGCGCCGAAACTAACTACTCTGTCCGAGATCTCCCCTAGTGTCTTAAAAGAGACGGTTTTAATCTTTCTCGATATTTCTAAGTACTCTGGCTGATAATATTCTGCATCTAGCCGCATAGCACCTTCAAGTTGAGATTTTTGGATAATAGAGATTATCATGGCTTTTCTATGCCTTTAACAAGGATTTCAAGAAATTCAATTTTACCGATTAACATATTGCGAAACCTGTCAAAATGCCAACCATGCATGAAAAGTTCTCGTCTTGATGTATCAAATCGGCCGTATACCAAAAGTTTTCTCAACTCCTTTTTTTGATCTTGAGAAGCATACTTTGTTTCTAAAGGTTTACCATTAACAATCTTTATATAGGTGAGCAAAGGCGACTTTCTAAGCTTATAACCATGATCTTTCAATAGTTTTGAGCGGGCATTAGTCTTGCGCGCCCACGCTGAGAGTTCTTCTCCGGCAATTTGTGCTAACTCCCATGCAGTCAGTAAAAGAAAATAACGACTTGCATTATGTTGTAAAGCCCCAGGTAAAGAATCTGCGTCAATCAAAGCGCTTTTTGCAGATTCGAGATATATTTCTATCGATTTTGGTATTTGAACTTTTTTAGCCATTGTGTTTATTCCAATTTATTTTTTACCTCCAAAAACTAAACTTTTGTTTTTTGGCGAATTTGATGAATTCATCAGCGATCTGATCAAGGTCATGGTCGAGGACTTTGCGAAAGCGATCATCATAAACATGTTTTCCGCTCTCATCTTTTTTGTAAACATAATCGCCAGAATTATTTTTTCCTGATTTTTTGGAAACCGCCATGAAAATAGGATAATTTTTCAGTTGCTCACCCGCTTCTCCGCCCCATTTTTGAAGAAACAAAACTGAGGTTTTAGTCCCAGTATGAGGCTTAAAGGTATTGCCGTGCAAACCAACCACTGCTAAAATTCGCGCCTTATCAAATAAAAACTCACGGACAAATCGCATATTAGTATTATTCAAAACTCCCTGAGGCAAAACTATTGCCAATCGTCCACCTGGCCTTATAGCGTCAAGCGAGCGTTCAATAAAAAGAATGTGACGTTTGGTATTTTTTAATTTCCCGTCCTTTTTGGCTAAATCATACTGGCGAAGCAAGCCTTGTTCCGGATTTTCACCGGCAAATGGGGGATTAGTAAGAAGAATGTCAAAATTAAGATGGCGATAGGTAAGCTGATTTTCTCTTTCATCTTGGGAATTTTCCATTGGTGTCAAAAGTGGCTCTAACTGGACTCGCGCGGCTCTGCTGTCCCTTCTTTGCCAATCACGTCCGTCAAGTGAGTTGTGTTTAAAAATATGATGCTTTCCGTCTCCGGCAATAAGCATTAACGCTTGAGAAATGCGGCGCATATTATCATCAAAATCAATACCAAATAAAAACTTTCCCGCGTATTCTTTTTTAGCCGCTTCTGTTTTCAAATGTTTGCTCCATATCTGGTACATTGCATGAAGAAGAAATCCTCCAGAACCACAAGCGGGATCAATAACATATTCATCTTCTTTGGGATTTAACATTTTGACGCACATTTTAATTACATGACGGGGAGTAAAATATTGGCCTTTTTTACCTTTAGAAACCTCTGTAATTAAATATTCGAAGGCGCTGTCTATAATTTCGTATTCTCCCTGCCCTATTTCAAACAACCTCACATTTTCTAAAAAGGGAACACAAATATTGAGCCTATCAGGAGAAAGTCTGATTCGATCGGATGATTCAAAGGTGTCCGGCCATTGACTTGCGGCATTTTTGAAAAGACGGTTGATTATTTCATATGTTTTTTCTGGATCGCGATATTTTCTAAAAAGAACTTCTTGATCTTCTCGACGCTCCCGCGCCAATTTTTCATCAAAAAGCTTGGCATATATTATTTTAAATATTTCCTCAAAAACATTAGCACCAGAACCAGCCAAAGCAAGCTCCTCAATGCGTTTTACAATTTCAATAAAATCAAATTTAGGCGTCAACTGCAGCCATGTTTTTTTAATTTCGAAAAGATCATCTATCGTTTGGTCGGCGGCGGGTATTTCGCTTAATGAATCTTGAAATTCTTTGGGATAAGGCCTGTAGAGAATTACTTTTTCTATTCCATTTGACCAAACTCCGATTTCTGAACCTTCGGCCGAAAGATAACTCTTTAATTGATCAATTCCTTTTTTCTCGGTAGGGCTTTTAACTTCAATGATGATATAAGGAGTAATCTTGTCTTTTTTATAAACAATAATATCTGCCGCTTTGGCATGAATTTCCCGCCCGAAATGAATGCTTTTTTCGGTATCAATCCGATTGAACGGGTATTTATAAGTAGTATGAAGCTTGTGGAGCCATAATTGTCTAACAATTTCTTCAGGCTTGCCTCTTTGTTTCTCTTTGTCAAAAACCAGCCTTGATTTTCCTGTTTTGATGTCCTTAATGTAAAATTTTTTGCGTTGTTCTTCTCGAATATCCAAAACCTCCTCAAAATTTATACCCTCAAATTCTTTAAGACCATATAAACCTCCTGGATCTTTAAAGATTTTGTCAATAATTTCTTTTGCCTGATTTGGTTTTATTGTCGGCATATTTTTCTAATCTATTTTTTTCCAATAACCGTTTTTTAAAACAGAAATCACCTTTCCTACTAATTTCATCTGATCGGTAGCAGGAATTATTTTGTGTTTAGGATTTTCGGGTTTGAGATAAATATAAGGCGGCTTATCATCGGAAATAAAGCGCTTTATAGTTGATTCACCATCGATATCAGCTAAAACTACATCTCCAGAGATAAATTCTTTTTCACTTTTGACTAGAACAACATCGCCGTCATCTATTCCTGCATTGATCATAGAATCACCGGAAATTTTCAGTAAAAAGACATTTTCCTGAAGCTGGGATACTTCACTAGAGATAGATTGCCACTCACCAGAAATTTCTATTGGCTCAATTGGCGCACCAGCAGTAGTACTGCCTAAAAAAGGCGCCAATGGAGGTTTCCCTAAAATTTCATAGCCCAATGGGAAAATTACCAAGCCCCGAGCCGAACCTTCAGTTTTCTTGATTAATTCTCTTTTCTCAAGCTTATTTAAAAGATCAACAATGGATTGATTAGAAACAACTCCCAAACTTTCTCTCATTTCCTCAAAAGTAGGTGGATAACCACTGTCTTTAATATAACGATAAATTATAGCTAAGAGCTCTTTTTGTCTTTCTGTAACCTGTTTCTTCATGCTTTTATTTTACCCGACTATTTATTCTAGTGTCAAGAGGCAAATTTCTAGAGAGGATGTATTTGGAAGGCGAGTCATAAAATGTCAATTTTTTTAATCGCTCCTTCACGGAGAATTTGCCATGGTTTTGAAGTACAATCGATAACCGTTGAGGTTTTTTTGTATTGCCCGCAGGATGTTTTAAAAACAAAATCAACTGATTTTAAAAATTCTGAATCCAAATCAAAAAATTTATAGGGAGTTTCTTTACCGGCAAAATTGGCGGAAGGCGCGAGAATGGGCACACCAACCCCTTCAATTAATTTCAAAGCAATTTCATGAGACGGCATCCGCACACCCAGGCTTTTTCCTCCCGCTCGCACCAAACTGAGAACTATTTCTTTTTGACAATAATAAATAATGGTCAATGGCCCTGGCCAAAATTTTTTGACTAAATTTTCAATTTCAAACGGTAGTTTTTGCCAATATCTCTTAGCCATTTGAAGACTGGAAACAAGGACCAAAAAAGGCTTTCCTTTAGGTCTGCGCCTTAACTTAATCAATCGCCTGACTGCTTTCTCATCATCTATCCGACAACCAACTCCATACGCTGTCTCCGTCGGAAAAACCACAATTCCTCCTTTTTTCAGAATTCTAATTGCTTGATGAACAGATTTCATCTTCTTCTCTAATTTTAACGAAACAGAAAGATTGTTAAACCCCAAAGAGCGTGATTGATTATCGGAGCAATGATATTGCCGGTTTTAACCATTAAAAAACCATTCCCTAAACCAAGAAGAAAAGTCAAGAAACCCTGGATAAAAAGCATTGAAGGTTCATAGCCCCAGACGAAAATGGCAACGGGAAAATGGATTAAACTAAAAAGCAAAGCGCTGACAACACCAGCCGCCAGTTCGTTTTTCCAAACCTTCAAAAGCCGGGTGAAAACATAACCTCGGAAAAGAATTTCTTCAGAAAAGGCAGTCGCCAAAGAAAGAAATACCAACCAGAGAAGAGAAATTTCTGTTAAACCAAAGCTGGAAAAAGAAATACTGCCATATTTCCAATAATTGACCAGTATTCCCAAAAAGGTAAAAACCATTCCCAAACCAAGACCAAAATAAATATTTCTAAACAAGTTTATACTAGAAAGACCTATCGAGGATAAATCTTCTTTCTCTTTTTTTATCAACCAAAGCACCGGGCCAATAAAAATAATTGGTTTAAAAATCAACTCTTCAAGCCAGTCAGGAAAAACGAAAAAAAATCGATAAAAACTCCAAGTCAAAAAAACAAAAATAAAAACGCCAAAAACTCTTTTTTTAATTTTCATTTTTACTCCTTAAACTCTCCTCTTTTAATTCTTCTCTTAAGCCTTTTTAACATTTCGACATATTCTTTTCCTAGGTCAATTCTATAATAATCCGCTAAAAGCAAAAGGTCAAACAAAATATCACATAAAGCATCAGCAATCGAATTACCCTTATGAAGCACTCTTTTCGGCTTATTCTTTTCCTCAACCAAAATGGCATTGGCCAGTTCACCCACCTCTTCCACCAAATCAATAAACCTTTCTTTTTTACCCCACTGGAATTTTTTGGAAAATTGCTGGCTAATTTCTCTGCTTTCTTTAGTTAGTTTTTTAAAATTCATTTAGTCTCTTTACTATTTTTATCACTATCTGCTCAGGTGTCAAATCAGAGGTGTCAATTCTTAAGTCATAAAACTTTGGGGCCCAAAAATCAATACCGTAAATCCTTTTCGTTTTGTCTCGAAAAAATTTATCTCTTTCTCTAAGATAAGAAAGCGCTTTTTTTTGAAGAATATCGTCTCTTTGAGCTATTCTCTGAGCTCTAATTTTCTCTGAAGCATAAAGCCAAACTTTCAAATCCGCCTGAGGAACGTGATAAGCGCCAAGCATCGAGACTAAAACGCAATCACCAGTTTTTTTCACTTCGCTTTTTTGCCACTGATCGAGTTTCTTGTCCCAATAATCAGAATCTGAGGTATATTTCCTCTCAAAATCCATGACATCAATTCTTTTTTGATTGGCAAAAACTCTCAAGCTGGCTCTGATCAATGGCAATTTTAATTTTTTAACCAAAAGTCCGGCAATAGTATCTTTACCCGAACCGGCAGTTCCGGAAATAGTAATAACCATAAAATTATACTATCTGAATTTTCAAATATATTCAATTGTGCTTGGCGGTTTGGGTGTAATGTCAAAAAGTACTTTGACCACCGTCGGAATCTTACTGGTAATTCTGCGTTGAATTATCTCTAAGCTTTTCCAAGGAACTTTGGTCGCTTTAGCAATCATTGCATCTTTTGATTCCACTGACCTAACAATAATAATATCGCCAAAAACTCTTTTTCCGTTTTTCATTCCAGTAGCTTTATCATTCAATAAAACCGCAAAACATTGAAAAGGTTTCAATCTGGCAAGTTCTTTTTCAACAATGACATGAGCTCTTCTGACAATTTTTACTCTTTCTGGTGTAACTTCACCAATAATCCTAAGCGCCAAACCCGGTCCGGGAAAAGGCATTCTATTCCAAGCTTTTTTGGGTAAACCCAAAACCCTAGCAACATTTCTCACTTCAGGTTTATAAAGACCCCTCAGGGGTTCTATGACCGACAGTCCATACTTTTGGGCATTAATGCCAATTTGTTCTAAAACATTGTGTTGAGTCTTAATTCCTTTTTGAGTCTCTATAATATCGGCCTTAATTGTTCCCTGAATTAAAAAAGGTGTTTTTTCTTTCTTAACCACCTTTCCTAATGTTTGATAGAAGGCTTCCCTAAAAGCAATTCTTTTTTCTTCTGGATCTTCTATACCCTTCAACATCTGAAAAAATGTTTTTTGGGCCCTGATAATCTTGATTTTTAAACCTAAATCCATCCCCATTTCAGCCACTTTTCCTGGCTCTTTTTCTCTCATCAAACCAGTGTCAATCGTCACTGCCACCAGTCTTCTTTTTAAAGCCTTATCACCTAAAATCATGCAGGTAAAACTATCTACTCCGCCTGAAGTAGCCACCACCGCCCTCTCTTTGCCAACCAAATTTTTAATTTCTTGAATTTTTTCTTGAATAAATTTTTTGGTATTTATGTTCACTTTTCTTACTTCCTTTATTAAACCTTAATAATTGCCTCCTGTTTCAGTGATTAAAATATCATGAGGATGGCTTTCGCGCAAGCCGGCGCCAGTGATTTTTATGAATTTGGCTTTTTGATGAAGTTGAGGTATATTTTTAGCACCAAGGTAAACCATTCCTCTTTTCAACCCACCAATCAATTGATGAACAAAATCAGCTATTTTACCGCGATAAGGAACTAAGCCTTCCACTCCCTCGGCAATCAATTTTCCTTCCTTATCCTTTTCGTATTTTTGGCCATAACGAACCGCTCCTCCTTCTTTCATCGCGCTAATCGACCCCATTCCCCGATAAGATTTATATTTTTTACCTTTAATTGTTACTATTTTTCCCGGCGCTTCTTTAGTAGCAGCGAAAAGAGAACCGATCATCACGATTGAGCCGCCCGCTGCTAAAGCCTTGAGAATATCACCTGATGTTCTTATTCCTCCATCAGCAATAACAGGAATATTATATTTTTTAGCTACTTGACTGCATTCCTTAATTGCAGTTAACTGAGGCACTCCCATTCCTGTTACTATTCTGGTGGTGCAAATCGAACCGGGTCCAAGACCAACCCTGACAGCATCTGCTCCTGCTTTAATTAAAGCTAAAGTTCCTTTAACAGTCGCCACATTACCAGAAATAAGGGATATTTGAGAAAAGTTTTTCTTCACCCAGCTTGTAGTGTCAATGATAAATTGAGAATGGCCATGAGCACTATCAATCACTAAAACATCGACCCCGTTTTTTACTAAAGCTTTAGTTCTTACTTCTAAATCCTTACCGACTCCCACCGCCGCTCCTACTAAAAGATTAAGCTTTTTCACTTTTCTCACTTCTTCTGCTTGTTTTTCAATTGATAGATTGCGATGAATTATGCCTATCCCTCCTTCTTGCGCTAAAGCAATCGCAAGCCTTGCTTCGGTAACCGTATCCATCGGAGAAGAAATAAGGGGAATTTTTAATTTAATCTGCGAGGTTAAATAAGCCGTCAAGTCAATATCCTGACTCCGTAAAGCAGAATATTGAGGTAAAAGCAAAACATCGTCAAAAGATAAGCCTTCTTTCATTTTGTGATTGGTCTTGATTGTAAAATATAGATTTTTTTCTTCATTATTGCCCATTCGATGTCTTGAGAAGAACGATAAAATTCCTCGATTTTAAGAGCAATATCAGTTAATTCTTTGATCTCTTTTTGGGCCAAAACCTCACCATTAATTGATTGTTTTTCTAATATCGCTCTAGTCTTTTTATCAATTAAAATTCTTTCCGGATTAACCAGACCAGAAACAACCTTTTCGCCTAATCCCTTAGCGGCTTCAATCATTAAAATATCTTTATTGTTTTGAAAAACATTCTCGGTAAAAATCACGCCGCCTTTCTCAGCAAAAATCATCTCCTGAACAATAACTGCCATTTTAATATCTGAAACGGAAATATTCTTATATTGACAATAAGCTAAAACCCTTTCTCCTGAAATCGAAGCCCAGCATTTTTTTATCGCTCTAATCAGATTTTCCTTAGAAACCGAAAGACAGCTTTCAAATTGACCGGCGAAAGAAGCTGTTTCTGTATCCTCGCAAGTTGCTGAAGAACGGACTGCAACTTTATCTGTTTTAAGACTTTTGAGATTTTTAAAGATTAAGTCTTTCATCTGTCTGTCCATTTTCCCCATTGCGGCCGTGGTGATAATGAAAGCATGAGGAACGTTAAAACCCCGCTTTTTCATCTTAATTAAATTCATTGCCTTGCCGCCAATAAGCTCGTTATGGCTGGCTAAGTTTATCTCATCAAGAGTAACAATTAATTTCGCCATTTTCTTTAATCTCAACGAATTTTTGCTGACTAATTTTAAATTCATTCGCTAAAACAGAAGGAAGGCGCGCTTCGCGAAGAATGGTGACGGCATGAGCAGTTAAACTGCCTTGAGTTAGAATAACAGCCTTGGGTTTAAAGCGATAAACCAATTTAGTAATAAAATCAATATTTAAATTATCGGTAACAACAATAAACTTTTCTGACATTTTGTGACAGCTGCGATAATTTGTCAATTCTTGAATATCATGAATATAAATTATTTCTCCTTTAACTTTTTTGAGAAAAATAGGAATGTTTTTAGTTGAAATACTGGATGATTTTTGCTTTTTAATTTGAGAGTTCCTTGCGCTTTGAAAAATAAGCTCACCAGTTCTTAAAACAGCACATTCAATTTCTTGAGAACCATATTTCTCCTCCATCCGCAATGCATATTGGTAAATTTTCTTAATCTCTTTATCAGTAAAAACTGGTTTCGTTCGTTCTTCATCCGACAATTTTATTTTCCGCAACCCACTTTCTGAAGGTGTCAAAGTAAAATCTTTGTATGCAATATGCTTTTCTTTGATTTTGCCTGTTTTCTTATCAATCTTATAAACATCTGGTGTTACTCTGCCCCTGGTAAAAATGTTAGTGGTTTCGCCAAACGCTGCTTCAATATGAATATTGCCTAAACCGTCATTGGAAAAAACTGCCCCTGCCTTGTTGGCAGTATAAAATCCCTGAATAAGATAAGCAAACTCTATTTCTTTTAACCGCTTAAACTTTCTGATAATTTTATCATAACCATCAGTGATCGCCTGAATCATTTCTTTAAAAGTAGGTAAATTAAGCCTATTAGCAACAATAAACTCAACCCCGGGTATCTCAGCAAAAATAGAAGGCCTAACAGTAACCGTATAATTAGCTTTTTGAAGCTTATTAAATAAAATTTCTAACCCTTGCTCTGCCTGAGAAGCTAGTTCTTTGTTTTTTAGATAAAATTCAAAACTTTTAGGTAAAAGAAGATGAGGAAAAGGGACTGTAGGAATATCAAGTTTAACTAGACGGGCAATGGAATTAATTTTTTCGCTTTTGAGAACAAACCGATAATCTTCAATCGGAATTAGATACTTCCCATCAACCATAATTTAGTATATAAAAATGTTACTAACTTGTCAAGCAGTTTACAACTTTACCAAACTAGTTAAGGAATTTGAAGGCGGAAAGGATTTGGTCATAGAAAAGGACTAAATTTTTACCGCTTGACAGAAGCTCACATTGTGTATACAATAGCATTATTATGAGCAGTACGGCCATCATCAATATCAGGACTGATGCAAAGATAAAAACTAAGGCTCAAGCAATAGCCGAGAAGCTAGGTCTGAGCTTAAGCACTGTCATTAATGCTTACTTGAGACAGATGATTCGTACCAAGAGCGTTTCCTTTAGCCTAACTGAGCAACCAACTGATTATTTGCTCAAATCCCTAAGAGAATCCAAAAGGGATATCAAAAAGGGCTTTGTTTCTCCTACTTTTGATAATACTAAGGACGCTGACAGATGGTTAGATAATCCAAAAGCAAAATATGAAAATCAGATACAGCAGGGAGTTTAAAAAACAATATACCAAAGCATCCAAGAAAATAAGGCAGGCTTTTAAAAACAAACGTAATCTTTTTCTTAAAAATCCCCACAATCCCGTCCTCAATAATCATAAACTCAAAGGAAAACTTGAAGGCTATAGAAGCATTAACATTACCGGCGATTGGCGGGCAATATACTCAGAATATAAATCTTCGGTTGTTATCTTCGAGACGCTCGGCACTCATAGTCAGTTGTACAAATAACAAACTGACACCTCTAAGGTGTGAAAATTGCAATTACGAAGCAAAACAATCCCAGAATGGAATAGGTTTAAAACTCGAGGTCGCGAGAATAACTGATAGAGAAAGTTCATTCTCTAGTAAAAATATAAGCGTTCTTTTCTCCCTTTTCAGTTACTTTCCTCATCCGCTTTAGCAATCTCTTAATTGGCATGTTCTGTCTCGTTCTGCCTTCTTCACAAACTCCAACTACAGTAACCCTGTTGGCCTCAACTGACTCAACTCCCCAAATATGAGGCATATCTATTGCCCGCGCATTGATTCTTACGGCAAAAAACGCATTTTTTTCTTGGGCATTCTTTTCTTGGGCACGGAAGAAATCTTCTTTCAAATGATCAGACGTAACACATGTTCCGCTCATGGTCATACCCAAATCAATTGGAATTCCAGCCACTTGAAAAGCCTCTCTGAATAAGCGGGCACTAGTGTCCGAATTACTATCTCCTTCCAAAAAACAGCGTTGGGCATCTCTGTAAACTCTACGGGAAACATTTCCAACCTCTGATAAAGCATCCACCATTGCCACACTGCAGTTACCTTTTCCTAAACCAGCCTCACCAGCTTGAATCATTCGTTCAAGATGTTTTATGGTCATTCTTCTTAGTTTATCTTATCCTATAGGCTTTTGTCGAGACTTAAATCTAACACCTCCGAGGCGTTACAGGCCTGCCTGTCGGCAGGCAGGTATGACACCTTTGGTATTTTACTTGAGAAGCAAATACTCATCTAAAACTTTTTCTGCCAGCTTGCGTCAACCGACATGTTATAATTGACACATGGCAAAACAAATTAAAAATTTAAAATTTAAAATTAAAAATTATATTTTTAATCTCAAGTCTTTCTCTCTTTTGCTGGCCTTAATTGCTATTTGCTATTTGCTATTTACTATCTTTAAAGATCTTCCTTCACCAAGCCAGCTGAAAACTACTCCTTATCCTGTTTCCACCAAAATTTTTGATCGAAACGAAAAGCTGCTTTACGAAATCTGGGCTGAACAAAAAAGAACTCCGATCAAGCTTGAAGAAGTACCTAAAACCTTCATTCAAGCTACAATTGCCATTGAAGATAAAGATTTTTACAAACACAGAGGTTTTTCCCAAAGAGGTATTTTCCGCGCTCTCTTTAATATTGTTTTTCATCACCAGCTTCAAGGCGGCTCAACTATCACTCAACAATTAGTCAAAAATGCACTCCTTAGCCCAGAAAGAACCCTTAAACGAAAAATCCGAGAAGCTGTTTTAGCCTCCGTAACTGAAATGATTTATTCCAAAGATGAAATTTTAGAAATGTATCTTAATCAGGTTCCTTACGGCGGTGAAGCCTGGGGCGTTGAAGCAGCCGCCGAAAAATATTTCGATAAAAAAGTTGGCGAGTTAAATCTAGCCGAGGCAGCTCTTTTAGCCGGCCTTCCTCAAGCGCCGACCAGATATTCACCGTTTGGCGTTCATCCCGAGTTTTCTGGAAATAGAAAAGAACAGGTTTTAAGAAGAATGGTAGAGGATCATTACATTACCAACGAGGAGTTCGAAGAGGCAAAGCAAGTACCATTAGAATTTGCTGCCCAAAGAACAGATATTAAAGCACCTCATTTTGTTATGCATATTAAAGAATTACTGGTCGAAGAATATGGAGAAAAGTTAGTTGAACAAGGAGGCTTGAGAGTAAAAACAACTTTAGATTTAGACCTTCAAGAATTTGCTCAAGAAACAATCGCCAGCGAGGTTGCTAAACTAAAAAGATCTAAAATTAGCAATGCCGCCGCTTTAATCACTAAACCTAAAACCGGAGAAATTTTAGCTATGGTGGGCTCAAAAGATTATTGGGCTGAAGATATCGATGGCAAAGTCAACTGCACTTTAGCATCACGCCAGCCCGGATCATCAATTAAGCCTATTAATTACGCACTGGGTTTTTTGAATGGCTATCATCCAGCTACTCTTTTACTTGACATCCCTACCTGCTTTGCTGTCTCTGGCCAACCTCTTTATTGCCCTAATAACTTTGATGGCAGTTACAAAGGTCCAATTCAGGCCAGATTCGCTCTAGGCAATTCTGTCAATCTATCAGCAGTAAAAATGCTTTATTTAAACGGCGTGGAAGCGATGGTCGATTTAGCGAAAAAAATGGGCATTGAAAGTTTTCAAGATCCAACCCGTTACGGCCTTTCTTTAACTTTAGGCGGCGGCGAAGTCAAAATAACTGAAATGGCAACTGCTTTTGGTGTTTTTGCCAATTCAGGGATTAGAGTTGATCTTAATCCTATCTTAAAGGTTGAAGACTATCAGGGTAAAATTTTAGAAGAATTTGAACCAAAAGAAAGAGAAAGAGTTCTGCCGATGGAAGTAACTTACTTAATTTCTCATATTCTTTTGGACAATAATGCC
>Ga0268279_1000987_pt1 | contig 16864 bp, 13 predicted proteins | sample saktaG_6_FD_190142 | JGI IMG/M metagenome (GOLD analysis project Ga0268279, IMG submission 190142) | Saline water microbial communities from Sakinaw Lake, British Columbia, Canada - sak_2010_1_5_80m | ecosystem: Environmental > Aquatic > Non-marine Saline and Alkaline > Saline ...
TAAAATTTCTAATAAAATTAACAGGCTGCTAAAAAGAGCAAAAATCAAAAAGACAAGCCACCACTTAATCCTTGTCCTGAAAATATTTTTCATATTACTCTAACAAGATTCTTGCTTCTCTGGCCAGTTTTTCAATCTCTTTTTGCCGGACGCCCAGGATCTGAGCAAGTTTATTAACAGGAGTATTGAGTAAATCACAAGCGAGCATTTTTCTTTTTTGGACAAAGATTTCCTTTAGATAGCCTTTAAAAGAAGGTAAAATCGTAATCGGATAAAGTTTTTTCGTTTCAATCAGGCTCTCCAATCCCCTATTTCTCGGATAACTCCAGCCTAAAAGCTCAAAGCCAATGCAGCGGGCGTAACGCACGGTTCTGTTGGTAAACTTTGTATTGGTAACCATCATTGTTTTTATCGCAAAACCCTGACGTTTCTTTGACTTAAAATATCTGCCTTTTGTAATATCCATAAAACGGGCATAGTTTGTCAAAGCGTCGGGAGAACGCACTCTTTCGCCAGAAAGATGCCGGTACTTGCATTCTCCTACATAGACCGTCTTTCCTTTTTCAGCCACAAAATCTATCTCATAGTTCTTTATACATCGTCCAGGCAGAAACTGGTTTATTCTGACCTTATACCCCAAGCTTTTCAAAACCTCAGCAATATACTTTTCAAAAGGAAAACCAGTGGGGCCCAATTTTCTTATCCCTTCTTTGATGCTAAATCTCAAGGCTGATTTGGGAGCTTTCCGGTGAAGCAATACTTTTATTCTTCTGAATATTTCCAAGGTTGTAATATTTGGATAAACTTCTCTCTTAATCGTTTCGGTAATTCTTTGAGCAACCTCTCTAGAAGCTCCAGCTCTTCTGGTTGAGCGGTATACTTTTTTAGAGGAAAAAGGCTCTTTTTCCCCGCCGGCATTGATAACGAATAAAGATGCCATATTGTCTTATTCTACCAAAAAACCGCCCTTTTGGCGATTATTTGAGGTTCGACCTTGGACAGATTAATTTTAACTAATCGTCTATATTATCCGTCGCTTCTATCTTGTCAGACGTTAATGAGGCTCCTGGTCCGACCGTCTATGTTATCCGTCATTTAGGGCATTTTTTGTCTAACCATCTACATTGTCGGACGCAAAGAAAAAGCTGCCTCTTTTTTATTTATATTTACTGAGGCAGCTTTTTTATTGAGATAATCTCCATCTAAGATAGGTGTTGAGATAATGAGATGAAGCAATATCTCCCTTAATTCTGTAGGCCTTGATTCTCTCTATTTCGGACTTCAAATCTTCCACAAAAAAAGAAGGACCATTTAAATTAAGTAAAGGAACGGGAGAGATAATAATCTGTTTCTTTTTAATTACCTGAAGGAAGGTCAAAAACCATCTCGGGAGGTGATAAGAAGCTGTAGCAATAATAACATGTCGCACATCGGGGAATTGATCAATCATCAAACCATAAATTCCAAGAGCCTGCTCTTTAGCATTCCATCCTCTTTCGATCAGAATAATATCAGACGAATCGGCTCCACACCATGAGACAACTTGATCTCTAGTGTATTTAGGTTCTTCTCTCGCACCAGTTACCCAAAGGTATTTTGCTTTCGAAGGCCAAAGTTTTGCACCTTCTATAATACGGTAATCTTGCAGTTTACCAGGAGCAATAACTACAGCGCTTTCGGAAGGCTCAGCCTGACTATAGAATGGTATACTTAAAACCTTAAACATTTCCTTTAGAATCTTCAACTCATTTATATCCACTTATTCTCTCCTCTCTATATATTAAGAACTATCGATATTATACATCTTTTTATAAAAAAGTCAACAATCAGACCATCTATATTATCCGTCATTTCTATCTTGTGCGACGTTATAGGGCTACTTCGTCCGACCGTCTATGTTGTGAACCTATTTTGTCAAAAAAAAAGAGGGAGAACTAGGTTCTCCCTTGCATGGAATTATTTCTTGGCTCATGGTTTGAGCCTTTACCGTTTTTGTTCGGCTTTTTTTGCTTTCTCCACTGTTTTTTTACCTTCAACCAGACCTCCTTTTTTTACCTTAAGGTATTTGCCAAATATCTTGGCCATGTTTTTTAATCTGCTCAAGATAGTTTACTAACCGCCCTGCTTCTCTTTTTGTTTTATATATCATTATTTTAGCACTTTAATTTACCTTGTCAAAAGAAAAAACCTCATTCGGTTTATTCGAATGAGGCTCTTAGTTAAAGTACTCGGTCTTGTTCACTGCCTTAATTGAATTATTTTTCAAAAACTCTATACAACTTTGATCATTATCAATGAATATTTCTATCTTTTTATCGTTAATAATCTTCAGTTTGCGTTCTTCTGTCCCCTTGCCAAATCCGACGCAGAAAAGTTGATCAAATGGTACATAATGAGACAGAAGCCATTGTTTGGTTATCCGAGCCAGCTGAATCGGCCTAGCCGTAACAATCACGATTTCGCAGCCTTTATCTTTCAAAGTCTGCAGTTTTTCAATTACCATCTTATCGGGCTTTAGCAATAAAAGGAAAGGAACTAATAAGCAGAATAACCACCATGGCAATCTTATGTTTGGATTATAAAGACCGACTCTCGTAATGGTTCCATCTAGATCAATTCCGATCTTCAAATTAACACCTCCTATAAAAATTTCAAAGAACCAATCCTATATTTTATTATGCCCAAACTATATGCTACTAAACTAAAAAAGTCAAGTTCTGCCATCTATATTATGAGACGATGTTCAAAAGCATAAAATCAACTTGACTTATTTTTAATAAGGAGTATAATGGATTTAGATTAGTAAGTCGATCTTAGAGTAAGTCTTTAATAGTTTCGAAAAATTAACAAAGACGTAAATAAGTAAAGCGACTTAAGAATCATAAAAAAGGTCGCTATTTATTTTTAACCAACGATATTCACATGGAATTCAAGAAATTTGGAGATCGCCCTAAGAGAGATTTTGCTCCTAGGGAAATGGTCAAAGGAAGTTGGAAGTGCTCTGAATGCGGAGCTGAAATAACCGAACTTCCTTTTCAACCATCTGGAGACAGACCACTCTATTGCAGAGACTGTCACGCCAAACGAAGAAATCAAAGATTTGGACGTTAATCCAGAAGCAAAAACCCCGCAAGAATTTTGCGGGGTTTTTGATATTATAAAACTAATTGGCTGCGGGTCGTGGACGATGTTAGAACCAGCTTTGTGGCAGTTTAGCTTAAAAACTGTCTAGCTCCACTCCTGGGCTTGGACGACATTCGAACCTATTTTATATTAAAGAAAGGGGCTCAATATAGCGTTGTGCTATTTGAGCCCATTTAATAAACCGCGATTAAATCCTATCTTTTTCCCTCCAGACAAAAGATGCCGATACCTTCGCCCGTGCTACCGCTATCACGTATGGCAATCCAGCATGTCACATCTCTCTCTTTATCGTAAGCAACAATTATACTATCATTCGAACACCTCTGATATCGCTGTAGATATAGCGGCAACCTGTGATTGAATATTTTTGAGCAAACGCTCAACGAGAGATAATTGTTGGTTCTGCTCCAAAACGACTGCTGAAGTTGGAGCAAATTTCTGAATACGGTGATTGTGTCCGTCTGCCACATAAATATTGTTATCGGCATCGATGGCAATGCCCCAAGAATAAATAAATTGCCCCTCGCCACGGCCATAATAACCCCATTTCAAAATAAAGGTGCCATCGCTGGTGAATTTTTGTACACGGTGATTATTTCTGTCTGCCACATAAACATCACCACTAGAATCTATATCAATAAAACGAGCGCTACTAAACTCTCCGTTACTACAACCTTCGGACCCCCACTTCAAAATAAAGGTGCCATCGCTGGTGAATTTCTGGACGCGGTAATTAAGTCCTCCGCCCACCACATAAATATTTCCGTTCTCATCTATGGCGATGCCGGTAGGTAGATTAAAGTATCCGTCACCAGTACCCTTAGAGCCCCACTTCAAAATAAAGGTGCCGTCGCTGGTAAATTTCTGTACGCGATGATTACTTCTGTCCACCACATAGACATCACCGGCGGCATCAATGGCAATACCGTAAGGCGCAAAAAACCGCCCATCACCGGAACCTACAGAGCCCCATTTGATAATAAATGTGCCGTCGCTGGTAAATTTCTGTACGCGACCCCCTTCCCTTTCTGTCACATAAACATTGCCGTTGGCATCTATGGCAATACCGACAGGAACCTTGAACTGACCATCGCCAGTACCTTCAGATCCCCACTTGGTGATAAATTCGCCATCACTGGCGAACTTCTGAATACGGTGATTTTCTGCATCTGCCACATAAATATTACCGCTGGCATCTACGGCGATATCGTGAGGATACTTAAACTGTCCGTCACTAGAACCGTAAGAGCCCTGCTTCCAAAGAAACTGCGGCGCAGAATCAATATCTATCGGAATGGGGGAAATTCCTACTCCCGAAGAATAATTTGGTACCTCATCATAAGTGAAAGTCTTGTAGTAATAATAGTAGGCGGTTTCACAGGATAAATCGGTATCAGTATAACTAGTGCCTGTACCATCGTAAACTTGAGTGCCATCGGTCACGTCCACAGGATAAATCCCCGTTCTTCTTATAATCTTTACTCCGGCAAAATCATCATCAGTGGGATTTATCCAAGAAAGATTAACCTGTTCATCTACAGCGGCAGTAAAATTGGTTACATCGGCCGGCGGAATAGTATCGGCAACTTGCCCTGGAACACATTCAGAATCTTCTAAATCGGTGACACCGTCGCAATCATTATCTTTGCCGTCTTCACAATTTTCCTGCTCAATACTTTCCTCTTGATTGTATCCTCCGCAAGAACATGAACAATCGGAGCAGTCATCAGAAGTATAATCGCAAAAAGCCCCTGAACAGAAATAGTCTAAATAACTGTTCCCGAAACATCCATCAGAATTATTACAATTAACGCAATCGGTACAACCACAATTGGCATCCATTCCTGCACAATAATCAACACAATCATCGGAAGTGCAATACTGACAGTTGGAACAGGCGGCATCATAATCCTGACAAACGCCTATTACGCACCTCTGGCAACCAAAGCCACAATTATTATAACCGTCGGATCGGTTTACACAGTCACCTTCTACGCAATATTGGCAGACAGGACATGCTACCCCTTCACAAACAGGTGTTGTTGGAGGGGCCGCGGGTTCGGCGCTCGCTTCCACTCCCGATGAATAGTTCGGTACTTCATCATGGGTAAAAGCCTTGTAATAATAAACAGTTCCATTAGTTAAACCGATATCAATACAACTGGCGTCAATACCAGAATAAACTTGAGTGCCATCGGTCACGTCAACAGGATAGTCCCCTATTTTTCTTAATATTTTGGTTCCGGCAAAATCATCATCGGTGGGATTCGTCCAAGAAAGATCAATCTGGCCATCCCCAGCAACAGCAGTGAAGTTGGTTATATTGGCTGGCGAAGTAGTATCTAGATATACGCAACTACCGTCATCTTCTGTTGCCTCGGGATTATAATTGGTTGCCGCCTCGTCTGTGCAGTCCAAAACCGCTTCCGGTTCGGGCTCCACGCAATTCCCCTCGCCATCATGAATCATCCCAGCTGGGATTGTTTCTTGAACTCCGTCAATATTAGAACAAACATCTACGGGTTCTGGTTCCAGCTCAGGCTCGTCTTCGCAAGCACCAATAGTGTCTCCGTGCGCCAGATGCGCTTCAAGAGCTGATTCAGCAATCTCAATTGTATGCCTGGCATCAGGATTATCCGGCGGATAATGACAAATTGTAATCTTTCTTTCACTTTCCGTTGTTGTGGCAACTTTTTTCTGAATACCAGGCGCGGTTGTTAAGCCTGGCGGCACTTGTCCTGAAGCGCCAGCGCCTTCAGTCAAAAGTTCATTTATCTTTGCAATGGTTTTCTCGCCGACAAAGCCAGTACCTTTATTTAATCCGTAAGGCTTTAGAACATCATCAGAGTGTTTTTCTTGAAACTTTTTAACAGCCCCTTCCGTCAATGATCCAAAATATCCGGTTACTAAACCCTCGGGATAAATTTCGGGATACTTGCTTAAAAATTCTTGAAGACGTTCTACTTCCTTACTTTTTAATCCTTTACGCAAATTCTGGGTAAATTTAACAACTTTCTCTGTTTCTTTCAACTCTGTGGTTATTCCTTTAAGTTCTTCTTGTAATTGAAGAATTCTTTCTCTTAGATCTTCGATCTGCTGACGGAGTGTCTGAGCTAAAGTCTCAAGGTCTAATGTTGTGTCCGTAACTTGAGCCTGGGCAAAATTAAAAGAAACTAAAAGAGACAGACCGATGAATAAAACTAAAATTTTTGCTTTCATATTTTTGTTTTTATTTAATTTTATTACCTATTTATATTGTACCACAATAAAAACCCGAGAAAAATCTCGGGCGGAAATGGCTGCGGGTCGTGGATGACGTTAGAACCTGTTTTATGACAGTTTAGCTTAAAACTCACCGACGCGTCTCGGTCGGGGTCCAATAACCTCAGATTCTCTCACAAACGGACTCGCATTCCTCTTTGGTTTCAAAAGGCACTATTTCAGAATCGTATTCGCAACCAACTACCGGATTACAATCGTATTTATCAGAAGGCATACCAACAATTGCTGGTCCATAATAATAACCAACAATCGCACTGCAATGAAGCCCTAATCTTTCCAAATCTTCTCTGGTTATTTCCCAAGAGCATCTTTCGCTTTTATTTTCTTTTGTAATAGGGATGATCTCTGGAAATAATATTTTCCCCCAGAACGTCACAAAGTAGCCGCCTTCACAACTCGCAATATATCTACCGAACGGAAACCAGTTCACATTGTAATCACAAATCAAATTGCCATCTTTATCAATTGTGCCATCAACTTCAGCTCTTTCTTCAAATACTTTATCATGCAAATCTTGATTGTTTAGCCAAGGCGCCCACGCCAGCATAACGACAATAACAGAAAATATTGCGATTATAATTTTTTTATTCCTGGTCATATATTTTATTCTAACAAAAAACAGCCTACTTGGCGACTGATTGACTGATGAATGCTAGGCCTCCATTAAATTAGCTGCGGGGCTTGGATTCGAACCAAGATTCCATGGTCCAGAACCATGTATCCTACCGTTAGATGACCCCGCAATAAAAACGCAATAATTATATTTTCAAGTACTTTCTGACAGCAATCCAGCTGGATAAAATCCCTAAGCCAACGCCAGCTGCCAATTGAATCAGAAGAATAACAAAGAAATTACTGAAAAAGTAAGCAGAAAGTCCTAAACCAGGTATGATGATCTCGATCTTAGGGCTCAAAAATAAAATACCAACGCTGAATACCAAGAAGGTAATCAAAACAGCCAAAGCACCAGCTATAACTCCCTGGACCATGAAAGGCCCGCGGATAAACCAATTTGCTGCTCCAACCAGCCTCATTGTTTCAATCTCATCCCGAGAATTGTAAATAGCAATCCTGACAGTGTTAAAAGCCATCAAGACAGCCACCACTGCCAAAACAATGCTCAAAATAATGCCAGTCACATTAATACTTGAAGTCCAGGAAAAGATTTTCTCTATGGCCGGCCTTTTCTGGTAATAATCAACCTTGGTAATCAAATCACGGAAAGAAGCATTGTCCAAGAAAGAAGAAATAGCTGCATACTGGGAAGCTTCAAAAGCTTTAATATTAATGGAAGACAATAAAGGATTACCCCCCACTTCTGCCAAAGACTCCATAATAATTTCTTCTGACCGATGTCTTTCAGTAAATTTTTCTAAAGCTTCTTCCTTTGAAACATATTCTAAATTCTTCACCTCTGACAAGCTAAACAACTCTTCCTGGATAGAAATAATCTCTTCAGTTGAAGGTTCTACAGAAAAATAAATAGCCATGTCTACTTTTTCTGTCAAAGAGGTGATTAAAAAGTTAGAGGTCTTTTGTAAAAGGAAAAGCGAAGTGATCAAAGAAATGGTCATGACCAAAATGAAAATAGTTGCCAAGCTTAAACCGCTATTTCTTTTGAAGCCAAGCCAGCCAGATTTTACAATGCGTTTAAAAGTAATCATAAAGTAAACCTACTTCTTTCTTCATCTCTAATGATTTTTCCTTCGTCTAAGGTAATAACTCTTCTTTCCAAAGCATTAATTATCTGCTGATTATGAGTAGCTAAAATAATTGTTGTGCCCATTTCATTAATTTTAGTCAGCAATCTAATTATCTCCCGGGTATGATATGGGTCAAGATTGCCAGTTGGTTCGTCAGCTAAAATAATCTGAGGCCGGTGAATCAGGGCTCGAGCCAAAGCTGCTCTCTGTCTTTCTCCGCCAGACAACTCCTCAGGAAAATTCTGAGCCCTGTCACTCAAACCAACAATATCCAAAACTTTAGGCACGTCAGAAGAAATTTCTTCGTCTGCAACTCCCATAACCTCCATAACGTAGGCTACATTCTCATAAGTTGTTTTTGAAGGCAATAACTTATAATCCTGGAAAATAACACCAATCTGCCGGCGAAAGTTAGGCAAACCTTCGGGCTTTATCTTATGGACATCCTGACCTTCAAAAAAGATAGAGCCTCCAGAAGGCCTCTCCTCCGCCAAAAGCAGCTTCAACAAAGTGGTCTTGCCAGCTCCTGACCTGCCAACAATCGAAACAAATTCATGGGAATTAACCTCAAAAGAAACATTATCCAAAGCAGTAATTGGCTTCAACCCCGAATGATAGATTTTACTTATCTTTTGAAAGGAAATCATGAAATTGGTCTAAATCCCCATTAAGTACTCCTTCAACGTCAGATGTCTCAACACCTGTCCTTAAATCCTTAACTAACTTATAAGGATGAAGAACATATGACCTGATTTGAGACCCCCACTCAATTAAGACTGTCTTGCCTTTTATCTTGGCTAATTCCTTTTCTTTTTCTTTTTCTTTCATTTGATAGAGCTTGGCATAAAGAAGCTTCATGGCCGTGTCTTTGTTCTGACCCTGCAACCTCTCTGCCTGACAAGAAACAGTTATTTTAGAAGGCAAATGAGTGATCCTGACAGCTGTTTCTCTTCTGTTAACATACTGACCGCCAGGTCCTGAGGCCCTGAAGGTTTCGATTCTGAGATCCTCTGGTTTTATCTCTATATCTTCTGCTTGAGAAATCTCTGGCAATACTTCTACCATGCTGAAAGAAGTATGGCGAAGAGACTGAGCTGAAAAAGGAGAAATGCGAACTAGCCTGTGAACGCCTGTTTCATTCTTCAAAAACCCGTAAGCATAAGAGCCTTTAACCTCTAAAGTAACGGTTTTTGTGCCAACTCTTCCTTCTGGCCCGGATTCGCCAAAAGATTGATGCAAAATTTTAGTTTTAAATCCTTTGTTCTCGCAATACCTTTGATACATCCTCAAGAGCATTGTTGCCCAGTCCTGAGCATCCTGGCCACCAGCTCCAGCAATAACGGAAAAAACAGCATTCCCCTTGTCATACTTGCCTGAAAGGAAAACCTGCAGTTCTTTTTCTTTTATTTTTCTTATCAGTTTCTCTGGATTATCTTCTTTCTTTAACTTCTCAAATTCAGTTATTTCTTCTTGTAATTCACTTAATTCCTGGGCGGTTTTGATCGCTTTGTCTTTTTCCTTCCAGAAATCAGGTTTTTGCATTTCTCTCTCTAATTCCTTAATTTTCTTCCTTTTTCCTTCAACGTCAAAGACGGTCCTCCAGCTGAAGGATTTTAGCTTGCAAATTTTCAACTTTTTCTGAATTATTCTTCATAACTTTATTAATCTTAGCATGTTTTTCTAAAAAAACAAGCGACATTCCTAGGTAAAATAAATATTCGAGGCTGAACCTCGAATAAATGGAGCCAGCGGTCAGATTCGAACTGACGGCCTGAGCTTTACGAAAGCCCTGCTCTGCCACTGAGCTACGCTGGCTTATTTTTATTTGTAATTCCTGAAGGTCAAATTATGGAGCGGGATACGGGAATTGAACCCGTTTTTCAACCTTGGGAAGGTTGCGTTGCTCCAATCAACTAATCCCGCGCTACCAGAATTTTATCTTATCCCAAATCTCTCCCCAAAATCCTTTTTCTTGTCCTTTTCCTTCCTCATCTTCAGCCGGTAAAATTGTCACCACTTCTTCGCCCGGCTTCTTAAGATTGAAGGTTTCTCTAGCTTCTTTCTCCAAATAGCTTTCCTCAGAAGTTTGAGAAATCTGAGCTTGCAGTTGCTGGCGTTTAATCTCCAAAGCCTGCAACTGTTCTTGCAAGCTTTCTAATTGAGAATTAAGCTCCTGCCTTCTCTGCGTCATACGCCAATTGGAAACAAGCAAAGAGCCGACAACAATCAAAAGCAGAACACCAAGCAATACGGAAAAGAAGACGGTCTGCCACGAACGCTTTCTAGTTTTCTTGTTTTTTGCTACCATAAAGGTATGAAAATGAAAACAATTACTAAAATAATCTGGGTTAGTCTAATCAGTTTGGTTGTTGTGAGCATGCTCGCCTTCACTCTAGCACCTCTATTCTAGCCATATCGCTCAAAATTTCAAGTCTTAAATATCTCTAAAAACACTTTGGAAGGAATCTTAATCCTTCCTTTTTGTTTAAGCTCTTTTTTGCCTTTCTTCTGTTGCTCCAAGAGTTTCCTCTTTCTGGTGTAATCTCCTCCGTACAAAGGAGCTAAAACATCTTTTCTCCGGGCTCTTAAGGTCTCTCTGGCAATAATCTTGCCGCCGACAGCTGCTTGCAAGGGCAAACTGAACATTTGAGGAGGCAGGTTCTCTTTAAGCTTTTTAACTATTTTCCTGCCTTCTGCCTCAATATCTTCTTCGGGAACAATCCTGGAAAAAGCTTCTTCTTTCTTGCCCAAGATAAGAATATCTAATTTAACTAAGTCAACGGGCCGCCAGTCTAAAATCTCGTAGTTCATGGAAGCGAACCCTTGAGAAACGCCTTTTAGCTTATCATAAAAGTTCTTGGTAATGATTTCTCTTAAAGGAATCTCATATGCCAGCTCGGACTTTTCAACCCCAAGATAATCTGTTTTAACGTGTTTTGATTCAATGCTTTTTAAAAGCTCTAAAACAGATCCTAAATAGGTTTGGGGCGTTAAAATCTTAACTTTCAGCCAAAGTTCTTGACTCCTTTCAATTTTAGCAGGATCTGGCCAGTCAGCTGAAGTATAAACAAGAAGCTCTTTTTTATCTTTGGTCAGCACTTTGTAAATGACAGAAGGTGTGGAAAGAACCAAGCTCAAACCGAACTCTCTTTTTAACCTCTCACTAACAATTTCAGTATGTAAAAGCCCCAGAAACCCGCACTGGAATCCCCTGCCCAAACCCTCTTTAAAATCAGGCTTAAAACTTAAGGCAGCATCATTCAGTTTTAACTTATCCAAAGCGTCTTTTAATGATTCAAAATCATCAGGGTTCTCAGGATAAATACTTAAAAAAACCATGGGCTTTGGCTCTAAATATCCTGGTAAAGCTTCAACTTTAGCCTCTTTATTTGTGATAGTGTCACCAATCCTGACTTCGCCAGGAGTCTTAATGCCAGTAGCTATATAGCCCATTTCACCAGCTGTTAATTTGTCAACAGGGCTTAATTCTGGTTTAAAGACACCTATCTCTTTAGCTTCTCCCTGAATTTTAGTCTGGACTAAATAGATCTTGTCTCCTTTTTTAACCTCTCCCTCAAACAGCCTAACAAAACTAATCACTCCTTTATAAGGATCGTACTTGGAATCAAAAATCAAAGCCCTTAGATTAGAAATTGAGTTTCGAGCATGAGGTGGAGGAATCTTTTCAATAATAACCTGCAAAACCTTATCAATATTTTTACCTTGCTTAGCTGAAATCTCAATTATTTCTTTTTCATCCACTCCTAAAAGATCAACCATTTCTTTCTTGGTTTGGCTAATGTTTGCTTGAAGAGAATCAATCTTATTAATGACCGGAATAATAATTAAGTTCTGCTTCTTGGCTAACTCTAAGTTGCCAATGGTTTGAGCCTGAATGCCTTTGGTAGCGTCAACTAAAAGTATAGCTCCTTCAACTGCTGCCAAAGACCGAGAAACCTCATAATTAAAATCAACGTGGCCTGGCGTATCAATTAAATTCAGAATGTAATCTCCAAACTTCATCTTAACAGGCTGCATTTTAATGGTAATTCCTCTTTCTCTTTCTAAATCCATCATATCCAAATACTGTGGCCGCATTCTCTTGGCTTCCACGGTGCCAGTCAACTCTAAAAGCCGATCCGCTAGAGTGGATTTGCCATGGTCTATGTGGGCTAAGATACTAAAATTCCTAATATTTTTCATTTAACAAACTGTCTTAGAATTGATGATTTCATTGTTTTCATTTCCGGAGATTTTAAAAGATAGGTGCTAAGCAAATAAACAAAAGCTCCTACCAAAAAAGCTAAAATCACCTGAACTAAAAGACCGGCAAATGTCTGCATATCAACCAAAGCAGCTAAAAACTGAAGACTGAAATAGACAGCAATCCCCATCAAAAGACTGGCTAAAAAGATTTTCTCAAAGGAATCCTTGATTTCTCCCAACCTAATATGGCCCAGCTTCTTGCGTAAAAAAAACAAAAGCAAACAAAAACGGACGACACCCGAGATTGCTAAAGCTAAGGGCAGACCGACAACCCCAATACTACTGATACCGTAAAGCTTCAGATTATCAACTATAAAGGAATGGAAAAAATTATCAAAAGACAAGAGCCAAACAAACAGAAAACACAAAGAAACATTAAGTGCTATTGTTACCAAACTAATAATAACTGGAGTCTTTGTATCCTGGAATGAATAGAAAACACGGGACAAGAAAGGAACAGCAGAAAAGGCAAAAATACCAAAACAAAACAAGCCCAAGCAAGCAGCTGTTAACCTAGTGTCTTGCCAGCCGAACTGACCTGTTCCTAAAATGAGGCGAACTAGCTGAGCTCTTAGCAAAAAGACTAAAACAGAAACAGGAATGATTAAAAAGAAAATCTGGCGAAAAACAGAAGAAAAGTTCTCTAAAAATTTCTCTCTTTGGCCATCAACCCAGGCCCGGGACAAGACTGGAAAAGAAGCTAAAGCAAATGAAGCACCAATAATGCCAATGGGAAAATGCTGGATATTGTTGGCAAAATTAAAAATACTAATTGAGCCAGCCACCAAGGTTGAAGCAATAGCTGTAATAACCATTAGATTGATGTGGAAGGCAGCTGTACCAATGGTCCGGGGAACCATTAATTTAAATATCTTCTTAAGACCAGGAGATCTAAAATTAAAGATAGGCAGATAACGAAAGCCAGAGATTTTAGCAGCAGGAACCTGCACCAGCCAATGCAAAACTGCTCCTAAGATGACACCATAAGCTAAACCATACAAGCCAAAGGTAGGCACAAAAAACAAAATACCTAAAATAATACTCAAGTTGTAGATAATCGGAGCAATTGAGTAAGCAAAAAAACGATTGAAGTAATGTAAAACTCCAGAAAAAAGAGAAGATAAACCCAGAAATATCGGGCTCAAGAACATAATTCTGGTCAGAGAAACAGCTAAAGCTTTCTGCTCAGCACTAAAGCCTGGTGTAATAAATTTAATAAGCCAAGGAGTAAAAAGAGCTAAAAGTCCGCAAATTAAAATGAGTAAAACTAAAAAGCAGTTCAGAATATTGCTAGCTAATTGCCAGCCCTTTTCCTCGTCTTTCTTAAAATATTCAGCAAAGACCGGCAAGAAGATAGCTGAAATGCCGCCCATAATTAAAATACCATAAACAAAATCAGGGATGCGAAAGGCAGCAAAATAAACGTCCAAGTCCTCGCCAGCTCCGAAAGTGCCAGCCAAAAGCCTATCTCTAACCAAACCTAAAAGTCGGCTGATTAAAGCCGAAACTCCAAGCAACAAAGCAGCAAAGGTTACTGTCTTTGTTTGTGAATGTAACATTCTTTTTATCATATCTTTCCCTATTTTACTCTTTTTTACCTTCCTTTACAAATCTCAATTTTTCTGTTAATAATTGAGAAAGAATATGGAATTAAAACATATTATTGAATCCCAACAATTTAATAGAGATTGGCTAGAAAAAGAATTTTTTCCTTTGACCAAACAGATGGAAAGCATTGCTAAAGAAGGTGGTTCTAATTCCCTTTCCGGAAAGAAAATGATTACTTTTTTTTATGAACCAAGTACCAGAACCAGAGCCTCTTTTGAAATAGCTATGAATATGTTAGATGGCAAGGTAGTCTTTTCCACAGAAAATGCCAGACAGTTCTCTTCTGTAGCCAAAGGTGAAACGATTGAAGATACTATCCGCATACTCTGCAGTTACAAACCAGATGTCATTGTCATAAGAGCTGATGAACAGGGAATGGTCAAAAGGGCAGCTCAATTCTCCTCTGTGCCAATTATTAATGCTGGCGACGGCACAGGCCAACACCCAACTCAAGCTTTATTGGATATCTATACCATTCAAAAAGAAATTGGCAGAATTAATGGTACGGCTATTGCCATGGTCGGCGATTTAACTAGAGGAAGAACAGTCAGATCTCTTTCTTATCTTTACGCAAAATTCCCTGATGTAAAAATCTATTTCGTAGCTCCCCCGACCCTTAAAATAAAAGAAGACATTAAAGAATACTTAAAAAAACACAACGTTTGGTTTCAAGAAGAAGATGACTTAAAAAAGGTAGCTCCTCTGGTAGACATCATCTATCAAACCAGAATTCAAAAAGAACGAATCAGTTCTCTTGAAGGAGCCGAAGAACTAATTAAAGGCTCTTATGTTATCAATCAAGAAATAATGAACCTAATGAAAAAAGATGCTATTGTTATGCATCCCTTACCACGAGTAGATGAAATATTATCTGAAGTGGATATTGACCACAGAGCAGCCTATTTCCGACAAGCTGAAAATGGCCTCTATATCAGAATGGCTTTACTCCAAATGCTTCTTGGCTAAGAAAAACATAAACAAAAATACCACCCAGTAACTGTGTGGTATTTTTGTTGCTCAAGTAGACAATAAGCCGAATTCTGTCGTGGGCAATAATCTGTCTAGGCCAAGAATTACTCCTTGGCTCTGGCGAGCTACTCTTTCACGAAAACTCTAAGATGAATTTCAAGAGTCTCCGACTTGCTCTTGCTCTCAGGTAAGAATTTAGCCGTTTCACCCCTACAAAATGTAGGACTCGTCTCTGTTCGCATCTCTAGGATTGCTCCCGACGGGAGTTACCCGCTACCTTTTTAACCTCTGAAAATTCAGAAGTGAGAGTTCGGACTTTCCTCCCTCTGACTTAATGTCAGAGAGTAATTGCCTCGCCTACTTGAGCATTTATATTATAGCAAATTAAAAAACCCGAGTCAAGCCCAGGATTTTCTCTGTGCCCCGCGTAGGACTCGAACCTACAACCAACGGCTTAAAAGGCCGCTGCTCTACCAATTGAGCTAGCGGGGCTCGATTTTGAAGGCCTCTTTATATTCCTTCTTCTTTTAATTTTTCCAACAATTCTTTTTGTTTTTTGGAAAGTTTCTTTGGTGTTTTGACAATTAACTCTACATACATATTCCCTCTGCCATAGCCTGAAAAATGAGGAATGCCTTTGCCAGAAATCTTTAAAACCTTGCCAGATTCAGTACCGGCAGGAACTTTAAGTAAAATCTTTTTATCTTCTAAGGTTGGTGTCTCAACCTCATCTCCCAAAGCAACCTGAGAAAAAGAAACAGGAATTGAAATAAACAAATCATCACCCTTTCTTTTAAAAATCGGGTGCTTCTTAACAAAGAGACGAACATATAAATCTCCTGCTTTGCCTGCTTTTCTGCCAGCTTCTCCTTTACCTTCAAGCTTGATGACCTGATTTATGTCAACACCAGCTGGAATGAAAACGTTTATCTTCTCTTCTCTTTTTATCCTCCCCTCTCCCTTGCAGACATTACAAGGTTTTTCTGGCCTAAATCCTTCTCCGCCGCATTCCGGACAAACAGTTACTCGGGTAATAGAGCCAAAGATTGTTTTTTTAATCTGCTGAACCTCTCCGGTTCCCCGACAAGAAAAACATTCATTGACTTCAGTACCAGGTTCTGCTCCCCTGCCCTGGCAACGTGAACAAGTAACCTCTTTATAAAGAGAAATTTCTTTTTCTCCATCTTTCAAAACTGCCTCCAAAGGAATCTCAATGTCAATCTCAATGTCCTTGCCTCGTTTGAAATCCTTTTTCCTGCGAGCGCCAAAACCAAACATTTCTTCAAATATCTCGCCAATATCACCGAAACCAGCTCCTCCACCGAACCTTTCTCTCATTGACTCAGTATCAAATCCTGGCCCAAAACCAAAATCAAAGCCTGGCTGACCTCCCTCAAACGCTTGACCAAAGGTATCATACTGACTCTTCTTCTCTTTATTGGAAAGAGTCTGATAAGCTTCGTTGAGCTCTTTGAACTTCTTTTCGTCCCCACCCTTGTCAGGATGATATTTATGAGCCAGCTTGCGATAAGCCTTTTTAATATCTTCTTGGGAGGCGTTGCGATCAACTCCCAAGACTTGATAAAAATCTTTTGGCATAATTATTTTTTCTCTTTGTATTCGCCTTCTTCAGGTTTCTTTTTCTCTCCTCCTTCTGCTTTTTTATATAATTCGGCTCCTACTTTCTGCACAACCTGGGAAAGTTCTGAAGTTTTGCTTTTTATTTCATCTATTTTATCACTATCTTTGACTTTTTTTAACTCTTTGAGCTTATCTTCTATCTCTTTCTTAACTTCGGCAGAGACCTTATCTCCAGCCTCTTTTAAAGCCTTTTCGGTAGTGTAAACTAAGTTATCAGCTAAATTTTTAGCTTCAATCAATTCCTGTTTCTT
>Ga0268279_1000989_pt1 | contig 16826 bp, 12 predicted proteins | sample saktaG_6_FD_190142 | JGI IMG/M metagenome (GOLD analysis project Ga0268279, IMG submission 190142) | Saline water microbial communities from Sakinaw Lake, British Columbia, Canada - sak_2010_1_5_80m | ecosystem: Environmental > Aquatic > Non-marine Saline and Alkaline > Saline ...
CGGATGGAATAGAAGTAGCAAGTAATACCTTTGATTTTACAAGTATTTATGTAAACACTACAGATTTAAAGATGGGGACTAATTCTTTCCATGGCGTCATCGACGAAGTAAAAATTTACCCTTTTGCTTTGAATGAAGATGAAGTAAGGCTGGAATACAATAGAGGAGCGGCGGTGTTGCTGGGAGCTTTTTCTACAGATGCTGCTGGAAATCCCAGCTTTTCTGCTTCCAGTACTTACAATGTGCCGGGAGATACTTCTGGCTCAGGTCCGCCCGTTGCCGAATGGAAAATAGATGAGAAGACCGGAGAGTATGCCTATGATACAAGTGAGAATGACAACAAGGGTCAGCTCGGTGGAGGCAATCCTGATTATAAGCCGGCCTGGAAAGGAGCGGGTAATTGCAAACACGGCGCCTGTTTACAGTTTGATGGCTCAAATGATTATGTGGATTGTGGAACAGCAGGAGATATAGGTGATAATAGTTTTACTTGGGAGGCTTGGATTAAATCAACAACCATTTCTAATGATGATGTAATTCTCTATAAAGATAGCTCTTTATCTGGCTGGAATGGATGGATTTCAATAAATTCTGGGGCCAGTCATGATTGTACTCTCTTTTATGTCAAGAGTGATTTATACAGATATGGCGCGCCAAGCTCTGTATTGTTAGATGGAAACTGGCATCACTTAGCTGCTATTGTTGATAGGTCACAACATATTAGCCCTGTTTTGTATATGGATGGCGAGGTTAACCATAATTGTGGTTGGGGAACCGGTTATAACGATGGATTAGAAACTGTTTCTAGCGGTGGTAATTTTTACATTGGGAAAAGAGAGAGTGGTTATAATTTCGACGGTTCTATCGATCACGTTCGCATTTATGACTACGCTCGCACCCCAGCTCAGATCGCTTGGGATTATAATCGAGGAAAGCCGGTTGCTCGTTGGCGGTTTGACGAATGTCAGGGAAAAATAGCCTATGATGATTCGGACAACAATAATGACGGTACTTTACATATTGGCAGTTCTGGCACTCAAACTGCCACTGGTACCTGTGCCACCGGTACTGACGCCGATGCTTGGTACAACGGTCGAAATGGAAAGTACAATTCCGCTCTCTCTTTTGACGGCACAGATGATTATGTCGATTGCGGAGGAGATAATAGCATTGATAGTATTACAGGAGATTTAACTCTTGAAGCTTGGGTTAAGAAGACAGCAGGGGGAGGTGATACCACTATTATAGGGACACATGAAGGTAAAAATGACCATACCTCTCCTTATAATCTGTATATTATGGGTTCTTCTAATACTCCAAGAATCTGGGTAGGCGAAGGCGATGATGTTTGCATAGCTGCATCAAGTGTTGGCGTAACAATAGATGGATGGACTCATATTGTCGGTATTGTAGAAGGAACTGATGTAAAAATATATGTTAATGGAGTTGAAACAGGAAGCGATACGTTTACAGGAACAAGACAAACAGCAACTAAAGTTATTCTTGGAGCATACGACACAGCTAATGGGAGAATATTCACTGGTCTCATTGATGACGTCCGGATTTACAACTATGCTTTAACGCCGGAGCAAATTAAGACGGATTATAACGAAGGTTCTGCTGTAAGATTTGGTCCCAGCGAAGGCACACCTTAAAGTTAAAATGAATTACAGTTTGCCTGGTTAAATAATGGAAGAAAACTATGAGAAAGAAAATATTTATCATTTTAATACTGATGACTATAACAGCAATTGGCTGGGGAGTATGGGCTACTTCTAACCCGCATACCTGGACAAATGGTTTGGTTGGCTATTGGTCTTTTGACGGACAGAATACAACCTCAACTGGCACGAGGGACATGAGTAGCAATGATAATTGGGGAGAATTAAAGAATGGAGTTGGAGTAGCTGGAGGAATAGTCGGTCAAGCTCTCTATTTTGATGGTGATGATTATGTAAGCGTTGCCCACAACAGCAGTTTAATTTTTGGCACAGGAGATTTTACTATTGAGGCTTGGATTAAGGGAACTGATACAGCAGAAAGTTATAATAGGATTGTAGACAAAAGTGATGATGAGCTTGGGACTGGTGGGTATATCTTTTACATAAGGAAATCAGACGGAGCACTAAGATTAGGATTAGATGATACTTATGTTTCCCCCGCCACTCCAATAGATGTTCAGGATGGACATTGGCACCATGTAGTGGTAGTCGCAGACAGAAGTGGCAACGCAGAGTTTTATGTAGATGGCATTCTTGACGATGCGGTAGATATTACTGGAGAAAGTAGTTTTGATATAGACAGCACCGAGCCACTTTACATATCAAAAAGCAAGTGGGCGGCAGACCCTATGTATTTTGATGGCAATATCGACGAAGTCCGTATTTACAATAGAGCCCTGTCGGCGGAAGAAGTTATGAAACACTACAAACAGACAAGGAGGAATATACAGGTAAAAGCATCTAACAACAACGGACTTGTCGGCTATTGGAATTTTAATGAAGGTTCAGGTTCTACTGCCTACGATGTTTCAATAAACAGCAGTAACGGTACTTTAACCTGGATGGCAACTTCAAGTAATGGTGGCTGGGTGAATGGCAAGCAGGGTTATGGTCTCTCTTTTGACGGTACAGATGATTATGTTGATTGCGGAGGAGATAATAGCATTGATAGTATTACAGGAGATTTAACTCTTGAAGCTTGGGTTAAGAAGACAGTGGGTGGCGGTGATACCACTGTTATAGGAAACCACTATGGTAAAAATGATTATACTTCTCCTTATAATTTGTATATTTTTGGTTCTAGTAACACAGCAATGTTTATATTAGGTGAAGGTAGTGATTGGTGTACTGGCGCTAATGTCGCTGGCGTAGCAATAGATGAGTGGACTCATCTTGTCGGCACTATAGAGGGAACTGATGTAAAAATATATATGAATGGGGTTGAAAGAGGTAGCGATACATTTACAGGAACTAGGCAGACCGGGTCAAAGATTATACTGGGTTCAACTGCGCTGGGAACATCTCGTAATTTCACTGGTCTCATTGATGAAGTCCGTATTTACAACCGAGCACTGTCAGCTACAGAAATAGAAAGAGGTTATAGAGATGGATTATCAAGATTAAGAATGGTCACTGCCAACCCTCACGACTGGTCAGATGGGCTTGTAGGTTATTGGAACTTTAATGGCCAGAATACCACCTCAAGCGGAACAAGAGATATGAGTGATGAAGATAACTGGGGAGAGTTGAAAGGCGGAATTAAACCAATAGGAGGAATAGTTGGACAGGCACTCTATTTCGACGGCACAAACGATTATGTTGATTGTGGGAAAGATAGTAGTTTAGGTTTTGGAACAGGAACTTTTACAATGGAACTTTGGGCAAAGTGTAATCCAGCAGGCGGGGTTCATCAAGCTTTATTGTCTAAAGTAGATTATACTAATGGTTGGATATTTTATATTTATAGCAATAATCTAAGGTTTGCTCAGCATAGTGATTATACCACTCTAGCTACAACAGAAACCTATACTGATGGCATTTGGCATCATTTTGTTGCGGTAAGGGAAGACAATGACGACGGTGTTTTGTATGTTGACGGTGTTGAGAAAAAAAGAGCAGTAGATTTCTTTGTGGGACAGAACTTAGATTATGATGGTTTTTTAAACATTGGAACACAAAATCAAGGAGCAGCGAAGTATTTTAGGGGTCCCATTGACGAAGTCCGTATCTACAACAGAGCATTATCGGCGGAAGAAATAATGAAACACTATTTACAAACAAGGAGAAACCTACGCTTGTAAGATTGAGTAAGGCGAAGCCTTACTCAAATGAAAGAGTCAAATGAAAGAGGCGAAACCTCTTTCAAATGAAGGAGGTCAAAAAAAAACAGCTCTTTGAAAAGCTGATGAAATAGTGTAAATCCTAATTTAAATCAATACTCTAATTTGATTCCCAGTTTATCAGCAAGTTGCTGAATCCATTTTTCGTGGCGATCTACCTTACCGGTTATTACTACATATTCTTGATGCATATCGGCCACGGCTTTCACTAATTTGTCTACAGAAACCGTCAAGGCTTCAATAGATTCACGAAGGCCGCCTAAATCTTGTTTTGTTTCACCCTTAAATTGGTCAAATTCCTCCAGAGTAACTATTTTAGCCAAATCTTCTTTAGTCGCCAGCACTTCCTTTAGTTTTTTAATATCTTTATCGTCAAGCATAATTCTATTTTTATTGTAGTTTTATAAAAAAGATGTGTCAAGTTTATGTATGTGAATTGTTACGAAGTAAAACTGTCCGAGGTTCCACCTCGACCACCTCGACTCGACCATCTCGACCAAAGATGTCCAAGGCGAAGCCTCGAACAATATGACAAATCAAAAACCCCTTAAAATCAATAGATATATTTTAAAACTATGGCATTTTTTGAAGAATTAAATGAATTAAGAAAATTTCTTTTGCCTTGTTTGGGTGTTTTCTTAGCTTTTTCTGCTTTGTGTTTTGTTTTTGGAATAACCCAAATTGAATTATTCGGAGAGAGCTTCTATTTTTTAGTACCTACTTTTAAGTCTTTTTCAGTCCAATTTTTGGAAATAATAAAAGAGAATTTATTGCCAGAAGGAGTGCAGTTGATTGCTACCAATCCCCTTAATGCTTTTTTTGCTCAAATTACTGTCTCTTTATTCCTGGGTTTAGTTTTTTCACTTCCTTTTATCTTGTATAAGTTTATAAAATATTTGGCCCCGGCTCTTTATGGGAAAGAAAGAAAAATAGTATTTAAAGTTTTGGCCCCCTCTTTTTTCTTATTCGGAGCTGGCTGCCTTTTTGCCTATTTTGTTTTAATACCTTTAACTTTTGACATTCTTTATTCTTATGCTGAAAGAATGGGAGCCGCGTTGTTCTTTACTATAAATGAGTTTGTGGGCATGGTTTTGGCTTTTATAGTAGTGACAGGTATTATTTTTCTGCTTCCAGTTTTTATGGTTTTGCTAAGCCGTTTAGGAATAATTAGATCCAGTTTTTGGCAAAAGAATTGGAGGTATGCCATTTTGGCTAGTTTAATTTTTTCTGCTATAATTACTCCTGACGGTACTGGCATTACTATGTTGATTTTGTCTTTGCCGATGGTCGGTCTTTATTTTTTAGGATGTCTATTAAGTTAAAACAATTAAACAAAAAAGGTCGAAGATTAATTTTAATTAAACAAATGAAATAAAATGTTAGGTTTTGGTGAAATATTAATTATTATCTTAGCAGTGGGCATTGTGCTTTTTGGCGGTAAAAAGATTATAGATTTAGCTAGGTCTATGGGAAGATTTAGCGGCGAGTTTAAAAGAGGAAAAAAGGAAATAGAGAAAGAGCTCAAAGAAGCCGAAGAGCAAGAAACTAAAGAAAAATAAAATGAAGCTAAATAGAAGAAATTTTCTAAAGTTTTTGTTGGTAAGTATCGGAGCCTTTCTAATAGGGAAGTTTTTCGGCTCGGGTTTTGGTTCTCAGAAACCACAAGTAGAAACAGAAACAGAAAAAGACTTCAAAACATTTAAAGTGACCGAAAAAGGGAATGAGATAACCTTTTATGATCAGGGTGGAGCAGAAATATTAGTTCTAGATAAAGAGGTATTTTAATAAAAACAAGGGGATTATTTTATAAAAAACAAAGGTCGATTCTCCTGGTGTTGGTTTACGTGCTGTTTAATTAGCTGTTTATGAAAACAAAAAAGTGCAAACATCGCTGGATAAATTTAGTAGGTAAATCTGGAAAAAAATTCATACCTACTCCTTTGTGGGTGTGTTTAGGGTGCGGGACGCTAAAGGTGGGCAGAAGAACGATTAGAATCTCTCGTTATCGCTTAGATATGGGAAACAAGCCCATCTACAATGCCAGCGAAGTTCATGGAACAGTTTATTATTCTTAAATAATTATGGCCTTTGTCTGGACAGAAGATGTTGGCGTTGGTGATTCAATTGACGCTGCTGATGTAAATGAAGTAAAAACCAACCTAGATACCATTTACACTACTTTGAGTATTACCAGGGGCGGCTGTGCTTCGGGTGCTGGCTGGACAGAACTTCCAGTTTCAACAGGAGACGATATAACCTCAGCTCAATTTCAGCAAATGAGAGATGCTACCGATTATGCTTACGACAATAAATGCCCTGGTTACTGTAATGATGAAAATACCGGTTATAATTATGGTGACGACACAGGCGCTAATACTGGTGAAGATGGAACTTACTGTTCTTCTGATTTGGGTGGCCGGAATTTGAGCGGGTATAACCTAAATGAGAAGGGGACTTATAACACAGGTGCTAATTCTGATGAAGATGGAACTTACTGTTCTTCTGATTTGGGTGGCCGGAATTTGAGCGGGTATAACCTAAACGAGAATGGAGGTTATAACTTAGTCGTGTAGTCATTAAAGGTAAACAAAAATGGCATTTTCTTGGACAGAAGATATTATTGTTGGAGCATCAATTGATTCTACTGACATAATCGAGATTAGAAATAATGTTGATACTGTTGATAATGAGATGTGTGCTGCTGATAAAGTCGGAGTAGATAGCAGCTATGACTATTCAGAAGATTCTGGTTACAACAGTGGCTATGAAAGCACTAATAACCCTACCTATTGTTCGGGTGGGCATCAATCTACCGTATATTCCGGTGAGGAAGGTAGTGTAAATTCTGGAGAAGATAGTGGCTATGATGGCACCAATAACGTTACCTATTGTTCGGGTGGGCATCGTTCTACCGTATATTCCGGTGAGAATGCTGTTGTTTATGCCCCAAATTAGCCATAACAAAATAGTAATTATAAAAAGAGATTATGAATAGATTAGTAGCATCTGAAATATTGACCTCAGGTTGGTGTCCTCTCAACTGTCACTATTGTTATATCCCGAAGAGTCCCCAGATGAAGAAAATCCATCGCCGAATTACTCGTAGTTTAAAAGACGGCAGTTATATTAGGAATCTCAAAAGGATTTATGATAGCCAATCTTTGGAGAGTCTTGGCTTATGGGGCACTGAGCCCACATTGACATTGGATATAATAAGATCTCAAATCCCAAAATTTGTTGAAGCTTTCCCTAAATTAAAAACCATATCATTCTCAACTTGCGGGTTGTTTGTTGAATCGCTTGAAAGGTTTATTAGGGTACTGAATGGTTATAATATTGGAGTGGATATACAGATATCTGTTGATGGTCCCGCTTTCATAACAGATAAGAACCGGGCTGTAGGCGTTGCCAAGAAAGTGCCTGAGAATTTCTCTAGATTATTGTCTTCAATTCAAGATGTGAAGACCAAAGTTTCTTTTCGTTGGAAGACTACTTTGACCATTGAGAATTTACAAGAGATAAATGCTGATACATCTAAAATAGATAAGTATTGGGAATATTTTGAGGATTTATATAAGAGATTTTCTAAGATAAATCAGAATGAAAGGATAACCCTTTACGCTCGTGAGAGTCTCCCTACATTGGCAGTGCCGGGTAGATATACATCAAAGGATGGCAGAATTTTCGCCCAATTTTTGAGGAATCTTCATCGGAAGGGTCACAAGACTGCCTATACTTTTAGATTAAAGAGAATTTTGAACTTCTGGGATGAATTAGGGATAAAAAAGAGTATGTTTACTTGTTCTGGCGGAGATAGCAATACTGGTATTGGGAAGAATCTACATATTTGCCACAGGAGTTTCTATTTGGATGAAGACGAATATGTAGATAGCATCCTCCAGCAAAAGGGAATTGAAAATTGGGATGTTTCCTATTTTGAGCGTGGTATGATTAATCTACTAAGAGACTTCTATATCGTAGATCCGTCGGATAAAGCAGATTTATCCCGATTTTTCTATACGATGAGAAGTTATCACGATTTCTGGAAATTACAGATTGGCTACACCAGAGCCATGATGATAGAATTAGCTAGCGTTAATCAAGTAAACAAAGAATATCTTGAGAACGAAGAATTAAGTGTTCTTTTTACCCTTTTTGCTGCTTCAGCACTTAGTTGTCCAATGGAGCAATTGCTTAATACGGGAGTTATTCATTTTATGCCATCGTCATTACTAAGATTATTTGGCAACGGCGCATTTAAAGAATTATTAAATGACACAACAAGAAGAAAATAACATTTTGATGAGTTCATTTCTGGAGCGGACCTTCTTCAAATCGTGGAAGGATCCAGAGAAAGGACAAGAAAATTTTAGGTCGGTAGAGCTTTTTATAAATACCCGGTGCGACCTCGACTGCGCTTATTGTTACCTTCGTAAACATGGTGCTGAGCTTTACCCTCCTAAATTCCAAGATGACAGCAAGGTTCTGAAGAACCTTGAGCTTGTCCTAGACTGGTTTGTAGCCAATCGGTTTGCTCCGCATATTGAGTTCTTTTCAGGCGAACCTTTAACTCAGAAAGTAGGTTTACAAACTCTAGACATGATACTTGATAGGTTTGAGAAAGTTTCACCCAAGCCCTCCCGGATAGTTGTACCTACTAATTACACCTTTTTATTGAGTGAAACCTTAACACAGAAAGTGGAGAAACTCCTAGAGCGGTCCAAAGCAATAGGCATGCCTATACTTCTTAGCGCATCCTTTGACGGGAAATATTGCGAGGATAATAGACCTTTTAAGTACCGGAAGGATGATCCAAGAGATGATAGTTATTATGATAAGGCTTTCGCTTTCAGTAAAAAATGGAAATTTGCCTTTCATCCAATGATATGGTCAAAACATATTGAGGATTGGCAAAAGAATTTTCTTTGGTTCCAGAAGATGTTAAAGAAGTACGATATACCGTGGGAGAATATCTATCTTCTGGAGGTCAGAGATAAAGAATGGGATGTAGATAGTGCAAAGAAATTTGGCGAATTCATTGATTTTTTGATTCGGTGGATTTTTAATGTGCCCTGTCAAAGAGACGTCAAAAAGTATGTTGATGCTGTATTTAGAAACGGCTTCAATATACTAAGAGCTCCTTTAACTACAGTGGGGAGGGGAATGGGTTGCTCAATACAGTCAAATATTACTATACGGTTGGGTGATCTGGCTATTGTGCCTTGTCATAGAACAGCATACGAACCTTTTATTTTTGGACACTTGATTGTTAAGAATGGAAAGATAACCGGGGTAAAAGCTGATAATTCCGAGCTAATGATCGGGATAATGTCTATGGAAGCTAAAAATCAGCCAATATGCGAGTCCTGCTTGTTGAGGCACCTTTGTACGCAGGGTTGTTTGGGTAGCCAGTTTGAAGCAACCGGCGACTTATTTACTCCAATACCAACCGTTTGCCGACTTCAACATGCTAAGATAGCGGCTATGGTGAAAACATATAAGGAATTGGGCATATCAGACCTTGTCTATGAGAGGATCCGACCCGAGAAAAAAGCGGCAATAAAAATATTAGAGGAGATGCTATATAAAAAATAATAATTAAATAAAAACAATTATATGGAGAAAGAAGAGTTTAAAAAATACAAAGGGACTGTCAGTAAAATAAAAGAAATAATGAAATACGAAGCAGAACTCAGAAAGCTTTTCGGAAACAGGTTGCCAATCATTAAGAAAACTTTCGGAATAATGGAAGGCCAAATGAATGCTCTTGCTAAAGATAAAAAAATTAAGGCCTCAGGTGAAGAAAAGTCCAGGGTTAAGGAAACTGTAAACCTTTTCCTAAACATTGCGGTGAATCAGCCGATAACTTCAATATTCAGAGATCTATCAAGGACCTATTTACTTCTGGCCTTTAATTGGAATAAAGAACTGGGAGAGAGGCCGGATATGGAGATTGCGATAAAGGCTACTCAGAGAATTGTGGAGGGACAGCTGACTATGCTTGATACCGTAAATCTTCTGAAGGAGCTCGTAAAACAGAGTAGGGGAATGTTAAATTATAGGCCTCCGGCTTTTGAGCTCAGTAGGCATTATTTGGAAAGCCTGCAGGAAGAAGCTAGAAAAAAGGAAAAAGGCAAAGTGAAAAAAGGTAAAGTGAAGAAGGGCAAAGCAAAAAAAAGGCAAAGAAAAATAAAATCTTAACTTGTAAAAATTGTTCGAAACTTAATTTCGAAAAGGCCTGTAAAATGTTAAAAGTATTGAACAAAGCAAAAGAATTGGCATTTGACGTCTTTTGGCCTAAAAAGTGCATTGGTTGCGGCAGAGAAGGAGAATATATTTGTGATAAGTGCAGCATATTTCTGAGCGAGTCAGTTAATAATATAGATAAGTTAGTCAGCATTTGGGAGTACGAAGGCATTATGAAAAAGTTAATTTATCATATTAAATATGAGGGACAGACACATATTGTTAATGAACTTGTTGAGAAAGCCTTTAAAGTTATAGCTAAAGATACAGCTAGGTTTGAAAAGTTTCTTAATTTTCTCTTAGCCAAAGATACATATATTACTTATGTGCCCATGTACAAGAAAAAGGAAAAGCAGAGAGGCTTTAACCAGGTAGAATTGATTGCTAAAAAAGTTGGGAAAATAACAAAAAAGGAAACTGTTCCCTTATTAACAAAAATAAAAGACAATCTTTCTCAGACTGGTTTGAATTATCAAGAAAGAATAGAGAACGTTAAAGACGTCTTTAGTTTCAGAGAAGAATGTACTTGTCCTGATAATATCTTAGTGGTTGATGATTTTTGGATAAGCGGGGCAACCATGAAAGAATGTTTTAAGATTTTAAAGCAGGCTGGTGCTAAAAATATTTGGGGATTTGCTTTAGCTAGGATTACATAATTTTTATTATTAAAATACCTTTGTTAAGAACAAAACATGGAGAAGAGGAAAAACAGAAAAAATGAAATAAAAAGGAGTAGAAATCCTTGGAATAGACCGAAGTGGATTATGTTTGGGTTGCTGGTGGGTGTAGTCATAGCCACGGTTGGCTCTGTAGCTGCTTTGAATGGTTGGTTTGGTGGTGGTTCGATTCCATCTGACACTTTCACCCGAGGTTTGGTTGGCTACTGGGCGTTTGAGGAAGGTTCGGGCAATATTGCTTATGATGTTAGTGGTTATGCCAACAATGGAACTTTCGGTACTTACATGGTAACTTCCACTGACGCTTGGACCACTGGTAAAATCGGTCAAGCCCTCCAATTTGACGGCACGGATGATTATGTTGATTGCGGTACAGGTAGTAGTTTAGATATTACTGATGCGATTACACTTGAAGCGTGGGTAAAAGCAGAAGCATTTGTAAGTGATGCTGGAATCATTGGGAAAAATTATGGTGATAGCGTCTATCCTTACTTTTTATGGGTGATGTCTGACGGAAAAGTCAGACTCAATTCCTATGGGGTGGATGCAGAACATCGTTGGTTAATCCTTTCCTCTCAACCAATTACAACAGGAAGTTGGTATCATATTGTTGGAACTTTTAATACTGCTAATGCGAACTTGTATATCAATGGAGAAGCAGAAACTCCTGTAGGTGTTGGCTATCCTTTACCGACAAACACTAAAGATGTTTGGATTGGGAAGTATGTCTACCTTGATTCCTTCAATGGCGTCATCGACGAAGTTCGCATTTACAATCGGGCGTTGTCAGCTGCTGAAATTCGCTATCATTACAACCGCGGCGGGCCAGTGGCTCATTGGAAGTTTGATGAAGGCGAAGGTAGGACAGTTTATGATTCAACTCCCAATGACAATGATGGCACGCTTGTTTTGGCTGGCAGTGCCACTTCCTCAGCTTGGGTTTCTGGCAAATACGGCACTGCTCTCTCCTTTGACGGCACGGATGATTATGTTGATTGCGGAGATGACAGTAGTTTGGATATTACTGATGCAATTACTGTGGAAGGTTGGGTAAATTTAGAAGCGGAACAAGAAGCCCTTCTTCTCTCCGATGATTTTACAGGCGTTACACTTGATAGCGCTAAATGGGATACTCATATTGCTCCTAATGCTTCGGTTACCCAGGACGATGAGCTCCAACTTAATAATCAGACAGGGAGCACTCATTCCGGAGCTAAGGCCTTCTCACAAAATGATTTTGTTAAGGCTAATGGTATAAGATTTCTTACCAAATGGAAACCTCATAAAGACCATTATTCTACAGCTTGGATACCTGTTATTGCTTTTTCTAAATCTGATGCAGATAGGGGTTCTACTCCTAATCCCTATGGCGAAAGAGAGGAACAATTTGTAAAAATTGCATTAGGCAGTGCTTCTGATACTACAAATAGAACAAAACTTTATGTTCTTGCTACTGGCACGGACGCAGAGACTTATTCTGGAATTCTTAGGGGCGAAGCAGATATTGACATAGATGAAACCATCTGGCACGACCTTGAAATAACTATAGATCCAAATACCCGTCTATGTAAGGTATATTTGGACGATGTTGAGGAAATTAGCTGCACTATTGATGAGACAAGTTGGGATAGTATAGGTTCTATGTTTAAAGTTGAATTGGGAACTTCTGATTATAACAAAGACAATACTGAAAGATTTGATAATGTTAGACTTTATAATTATCAAAGCACTATTATTGGTAAAGGTAGTAATGCTTTTGGAGTAGAGGTTAAGGATAATACTCTTTTTGGTCATATAAATGACCAAAAAGTATCAACTTCAATAGCTACAGGATGGCATCATTTTTCTCTTGCCTATGATAAAGAGAACATAAAATTGTATTTGGATGGAGTTGAAAAGGATTCACAGGTATATAGCACGGCTATCAATACTAATAGTGATAGCTTAAGAATTGGAGATATACTCAACGGTCTCATTGATGACGTCCGGATTTACAACTACGCCTTAACGCCGGATGAGATTGCTTTGGATTATAATGCTGGCTTTGCAGCCAAGTTCGGCTATTCGGCTGGCACCTGCGAGCGCGACCCAGGAGCTTGTATGAATTTAGGTTTGGTTGGTTATTGGAATTTTGATGAAGGAAGCGGGATAACGGCCTATGATGCTTCAGATTACTCAAACGACGGTACCTTTGGTACTTACATGGCTACAGGAACGCCGTGGACAACAGGAGTAGTGCCCTTGTCCGCCGGAGCCTCTGGCGGAGGCGCCCTCCAATTTGACGGCATAGACGATTATGTTGATTGCGGGGATCCCCCGGACAATATCTTTGAATCAGTCTTTAACGACTTTAGCGTTTCTGCTTGGTTCAAGACTACTGCCACAGGTGGGACGATAGTAAGCAAATATTTCCCTTGGTATCTCCTTGTGAGTGGGTCAAAGTTGTATGCTCGGTATTATGTTGGCGCAGAAAGGGTAACTTTAACATCTGATGATAATGTCAACGATGGCGTATGGCATTTGGGTTGTGGGACTATTGATAGAGATGGCTTCGCAAGGTTGTATATTGACGGAGTAGAGGTAAAATCACAGGATATTTCAGCTTGGGCAAGCGATAATTGGGGTGGATATTCGTATAATTTGTCAATAGGCGTGACAACTTATGGTTTAGGTAATTATTTTGAAGGTCTTATCGACGAAGTTAGGATTTACAATCGGGCATTGTCAGCAGAAGAAGTGCGCTATCACTACAACCGCGGCGGGCCAGTGGCTTATTGGAAGATGGATGAGGGTTCAGGTTCGACTGCTTATGATTCCACAGAAAATAATAATGACGGCACGCTCTATGGTGAAATGGCAACCTCAACCGTGCCTGGCTCCGGTTGGGCGTCTGGTAAATACGGTACTGCTCTCTTCTTCGACGGTAGCGATGATTATGTTGATTGCGGGACTGATGCTGGAAGTTTTGCTCTAGGGAACGGCGACTATACTTTAGAAGCGTGGATATATCCGACAGCAACAATAAGTTCTTATGATTATGTGGTATCAATAGGTAACAATGCTACTGGAAAGCAATCAGGACTTGGTGTTTATACCGACAATGTTTTATTCCTGTCAGCTTATTCAAGCCCGATTGTAATAACAGATTATGCGTTGCCAGCTCTAAATCAATGGTACCACCTTGCAATGGGCTATAATGGAGACACCGACACAGCTTCGTTTTATGTCAACGGAAAGTGGGTTGAGGATGAATCAATAACCATCGATACGACTGTTGGCAAGTGTATGATAGGGGCTAATTTAACCCCTACGCCAAGTTTTAATGGGCTTATTGACGAAGTGCGGATTTACAACTATACAAGGAGTCTGGATGAGATTCGGCTTGATTACAACGCCGGATTTGCTGCCAGATTTGGGCCATTGTCAACTTGCGATAAAGACCCCGGCGCCTGTATGACCGAAGGCTTGATCGGCTACTGGAATTTCGAAGAAGGCAGTGGAAGTACGGCTTATGATGCTTCGGATTACTCAAATAATGGTACGCTTGGTGGTGGCACCACTGCCTATGAGCCAGGTTGGGCGAACGGAATCGTGCCGCTTTCTGGCGGAGCTACTGGTGGCGGTGCCCTCCAATTCGACGGCACGGATGATTATGTTGATTGCGGGAGCGATAGTAGTTTAGAACCAACATCTGCAATTACAGTTGAGTCTTGGGTATATTCAAATACTGACAATGAAACAAGAGTACTGTTAGGGAATGGTGATAATACAACTGGATATTATATACAATACGGTATTGCTACGACAAAAGACATATTTTTTAGATACGACGGTCTTTCTCCTTCTGCGGTTGGGGGAGGGAACAACTCTGCAACCAAAGATGAATGGGTTCATGTTGTTGGGGTTTATGATGGCGATTACCTAAGATTGTATAAGAATGGAGTAGAGTTGAATAGTGTAGCTGTAACAGGAACTCCTACAGCAGCAACTAATAATCTTTACATAGGTGAATGGGTAACAGATCTTGGTAAATATGCTTTCAATGGTCTTATAGATGACGTCTGTATTTACAATCGGGCATTGTCAGCAGCGGAAATTCGCTATCACTACAACCGCGGGGGCCCAGTGGCTCATTGGAAGATGGATGAGGGTAGCGGGCAAACAGTTTTTGACTCAACTGAGAACAATAACGATGGCACCATTCCAGGTTCTGCCGAGATGGCCACTTCCACCGTCTATGGCTGGGTTTCCGGCAAATACGGCTCTGCTCTTTCCTTTGACGGCGTGGATGATTATATTGATTGCGGGAATAATAGTAGTTTACAGTTTGGAACAGGGGATTTTACGATTGGATATTGGGGGAAAAGAATATCTGCTGTTGGAACTACAGAATGGGCAATAACAAGAAGTCCTTATCCTGGCGATACTGATGGTTGGAGGTTTGGTTTGAATACTTCTAATCAACTATATTTCAGAGACTTAGAAGGTGGTGTAGATATACTAAGCTCAGGCACTATTACTCAAAATCAGTGGGAGCACATTGTAGCTATAAGAAGTGGAACCATTGTAACACTATATCTTAATGGTGTAGCAGATGGAACAGATACTGTATCAACTGATTTTGACGATACTCATAGAGTTATTATTGCTGCAACCCCAAACGCTGCTTATAATGTTTTTTATGATACTTGGACTGGAATCATTGACGATATCAGGATTTACAACTACGCCAGGACACCAGAACAGATCAGGCAAGACTATAATGCAGGTTTCAGTACCTACTTTAAGTAACCCTTAAGTTTTCCACATTCTGTGGATTGCCTCTTCATTGTTTTGCTTGTATAATATAAATAGTATAATGAATAATTAATAACCTTCCATTTACCTTCTTTGAGGAGGTTTTGGGAGAAAAACCTATGCAAAATGTCTTAAACCGTATCGTCAAAATAAGTATTTATTTATTAGTATTTTTATTACCCCTTTTCTTTTTACCTGTTTCTTTTGAATCCTTTGAATTCAACAAGCAGTATCTGTTGTTTTTCTTGGTGTCTTTAGCCTTCTTTGCCTGGCTAGCTAAGATGGTCTTAGTTGATAAAAAGATCCGCTTTAGATGGACGCCTCTTGCCTTTTTTGTTTTAGCCTTTTTAATTGTAGCCATCCTTTCTACTGTTTTCTCAGTAGATAAAAGCTCAAGCTTGTTTGGATTTTACGGTAGGTTTTCAAACGGCCTTATTGGTTTGCTTAGCTTGGGAGCTTTGTATTTTCTGATTACCAACAATATTAGAATCAGATCTCAAGTTTCAACTCCAGGTTTAGAGCAAGAAGGAGAAGTTGATGACAGGCCTTTAAGTACTTCAGGCATTCTGACAACCTTTTTCTGGTCAAGCTCTCTTGTTGTTTTAGCAAGTTATTTTTCAATTTTTGGAGTTTGGGCAAAAATTAATAATCTCTTATCATTACCTCAAGTCATGCTTCAGAGAACCTTCAGTCCGGTGGCTGGCTCTTTGGAGGGGTTAAGTATATTTTTGGCAGTGGTAGCTGTATTTTTGGCAGGACTGATGATGGGTCAGAAAGTTAGATCAAGACTCATTGGTTTGATTCGTTGGATATTGTTCATTGCCACTTTGGTTTTATTGATAATAATAGACTTTACGCCAGCCTGGCTGATAATTTTAGTCAGCTTAATCTTGTTTGTTATTTTCAGCCTATGGAGAAGGCTTTTCCGGGAAAACGTTAATCGTCTCTTAATTCCCATTTTCTTGATAATAGTTGCTGCAGTCTGTATTTTCTTCCAGCCTACCAGAGCAATCTTTGGACCAGATTCTCAAATAGCTAATTTACCGGAAGAACAAGTTTTAAACCAGCGAACCTCTTGGTCAATTGGATACAAGTCAGCGACTGATGATGTTAAGTCAGGATTTTTAGGTTCAGGTTTAGGAACTTTTCATTATGATTTTACCAATCAAAAACCAATAGAGGTTAACCAGACTTGGCTTTGGCAGATTAGGTTTGATAGAGCAGGCTCCTATTTAGCTGAAACTTTAGGAACTATGGGATTTTTA
>Ga0268279_1001001_pt1 | contig 16701 bp, 20 predicted proteins | sample saktaG_6_FD_190142 | JGI IMG/M metagenome (GOLD analysis project Ga0268279, IMG submission 190142) | Saline water microbial communities from Sakinaw Lake, British Columbia, Canada - sak_2010_1_5_80m | ecosystem: Environmental > Aquatic > Non-marine Saline and Alkaline > Saline ...
TGAAAACGCTTGAAATATTGCCACAAAACTTTTTGGCAAACAACAGCGCCGCTCCGGCCAGCCATTCATGGCAATGAATCACAATGTTTTTTTTGGAATCGGCAAGCTTTATTTCTTCAATCAATTTTCCCACCGCAAAACCCCAAACCACCGGCTCGTCAAACTCAAAACCGGATTCCATTGAATCAATCTTATAAGAATCCCACAATTCCCGTTTGTAGCGGTTGATATTGGGCCAAAGCGCGGAAAAATCCACCAAAACAACACGCGGCTCGCCCTCAATCATCCAGCGGCCGAAATGGCAAAAAATTCCCTGGCTTTTTAAATTATCAAAAGCTGTCTTCAATGCCCCTTTGGGCGATATTTCCTCTATCTGGCATTTGGCATTTTGCGGAAGATGGGGTCCAACCAGAACATATCCGTCCCCATAGCGCTTAACCATTTGCGCGGCTTTGGTGGCCAAAACCGTGTTGATGCCGCCAATCTTATTGCAAGCCTCCCAGGAAATCTCCAACAACAAATCAGCCTGCGCCGCGAGCGATGTTTTTTTTGTCTTATTCATAAAAACAGCATGATTGAAACTTAACCGTTGATTACATTAGAAACGACCAGAATTTGGGAGCTTCCAATTTTTCCTTGATACGCTTGGCGGCGGTGCGCGGATTCTTCACTTTGCGCAAAGCCGAACCCAATTGTTTTTGAGAAAACACATCTTCCGCCCAATTGGCAAAATCATTTTTCTGGTCATTTACATGAGAATCCCAAATCACGGCAGGCATAGTTTCCAAGGCCTGCGCCAGTTCTTTCAGATTTTTAAGCATGCGGCCATCGCTTAGCCAAAACGCCTTTTCCGGATCAACATCGGCAAGAATGGACGGCATAACCTTTTTTTGGGGAGCAGTTTTTATAGCCATATTTTAAATTAAATTATAAACCACAATTTCTAAATCCCAAACAAACCCAAAATTAAAATTTTTAAAATTCAAAACAAAGACGTGCCCTTGTTTTGGATTTTTAATTTTGATATTTAAATTTGTTTAGATTTTAGTATTTTTGATTTTGATTTTTTAGATCGCGACCTTTGCTTTCAACATATTGTTAACTTTTATTTCCAAGTCATTATAAATGTTCATAAACGCAATGAACGATTCATAGGGACTTTCATAGGGATTGAAATATTTGTGCACATCGCCATCGGAAAACCATTTGGTGCACATATAATAGAAATGATCGCTGGTCTGCAATTTGCGCCACTCGTCAAACAATAATTTGTCATTGATTTCTTTAACACGATCTTCCAGTGAATAAATTTTTTCCAGCGCGGCTTGTTGCATCTTATTGCCGTTCCACGCGCTCAGATCCCGCTCCATATCCGCCCAAGAAACCAATCGCCAAAAATCAAGTTCGCCAGCCGGTTCAACTTCGGCAATCAAAGCTGATGGCAAAATAAAGCGGTTACGCGGATTCTCCAAAGCTTTCCAAAAAAACGCGGCAAAAAAATTGAAAATGCCGGTCTCCTCCCATTGGTGCTCGCCGAATGTTTCGTAATCCATAAAAAGATTCAGCGTTTGGCATTTTCCAATGTTGAGCAGGTTCACCCAATCGGCATATTTTTCCGCAGTAAGCGGCCACTCCGCCCATTCGCGATTGGAAAACCGGAATCCAATATCATCGCTCAGGCGGTAATTGCGCACCAGTAAGCGCAAGGGCGACTCTTTGGCTTTATATAAAAAGTTCGGAGAACGCCATTGCAATATCTCATCCCATCCCTCGGCCAGCATCCCTTCAAAGCCCATACCGCTAACCACCGCGGCGATATTATTATTATACATCAATTCCGTGTTACGGAAAAATTTCGGTTCAAAATTAAAATGTTTTTTGAGGGCCGCGTTTTGCAAAGCGACTTGATGTTTAAATTCTTCCGGCGAATAAACCGACGACAGAGAATGATAATAGGTCTCCGACACCAATTCGCAACAACCGGTTTCAACCAAATCTTTGAAGCTTTTCAAAACTTCGGGAAATCCGGCCTCCAACTGCTCCAACAACACGCCGGTGATGCTCAAGCTCAATTTGAAGCGGCCGCGCGACCGGCGGATTAAATCCAAAAACATTCTATTGGCCGGCAAATAGCTTTTGCGCGCAACCTTTTCCAAAATTTCCCGGTTATTGGTATCGTCAAAATAATCGCTGTGCGTTCCAATGTCAAAAACCGAAAACTTTTTCAATCGCCGCGGCTGATGGGTGTGAAGATATAAACAAATAGGAGGCATAAGATCGCTTCGCAATTTTCAATTTCCAATTTCCAATTTCCAAACAAAATACAAATTCGCATTAGTTTGATTCATTGAAACATTGACAATTTATTGAAAACTGAAAACTGATAATTGAAAATTATTTTACGTGGTAAGGATTTGCTGGTATATATCCATACACTTTCGGGCTGAATCAACCCAATCAAATTTTTGAACTTCAACTGAACCATTTTGCCGCAATTCATCGCCCAGCGCGGGATAGCGCAACGCGGCTAAAATCTTTGCCGCCATTTGATCGGTGTCCCAAAAATCAACTTTCAGGCAATGGGAAACCATTTCCCCCACCCCCGACTGGCGCGAAATCAAAATCGGCGTGCCGCTGGCCAGCGCTTCCAAAGAAGTCAAACCGAACGGCTCGGAAACCGACGGCATCACATACAGATCCGCCATTTTGTAAAGGCGCGCCAAATCAACGCCGCGCAGAAATCCGGCAAACACCACATTGCCGGCCAAGCCAAGCCGCGCGCCTTCTTCTATCAGCCAGCGCTCCATATCTCCCGAACCCGAAAAAACAAACAGTGCGTTTTTGTCAATCCGCGACACCGCCTGCGCGGCTTTCAAAAAATAATCCGGACCTTTTTGGAATGTGAGCCGGCCCACGAACAGCACGATCTTTTTGCCGTTTTTTTTCAATTTCAAAAATTCATCGGCCAGCGGCGCGGCGTATTCGGCACGATTCACGGCGTTGGGCACAACCGTAATTTTTTGCGCGTTGGCACCGTAGCAATCAACGATGCGGCGCTTGGTGTAACCGCTCACCGCCGCCACCGCGTCAGCGGCCTTGAAGCCTTGTTTTTCAATCAAGCAAATCTCGCGATTCAAACCGTCAACGCCAACACGATCATATTCGGTGGCATGGATATGGAATACCAGCGGTTTTCCCGTTGCGTTTTTGGCCGCCATACCCGCAGGCAAGCTGAGCCAGTCATGGCAATGGATCACGTCAAAATCGCCGGCAAGGCGCAAGGCGATTTTTTCGGCGCAAACGGCATAACGCAAAACTTCGGCAATCAAGTCGCGACGGTAAATCTGCCGGCTGGCCAGTCCTTCAATGATTGAACAATAACTTTGAGAATTTAAATAAGGCGACAGCGGAGAGTTAATCTTAATTGTTTTTATTTCCTTTTCCTCGTCGGCAAAAACAAATTCGTAATTTTCTTGTTTGCAATCCAATTTTTTTGGCAAGACAAAAGTGACCTTGGCACCCAGCGACACCAAACCGCCTGCCAGTCCTTGGCAAGCAACGCCCAAGCCGCCGGAATTATGAGGCGGAAACTCCCAGCCAAACATCAAAATTTTTATTGACGTGGAATTAACCATTATTTTTTTAACGCAAAACAACAGCACGTCTCGCTTTCACTTTAATTATACAAAAAAACCGCGAGAATTGACACACCGCGGTTCTTTGAAGAATTGCAAAAATCATATTTTGAAATTGTCGGCATATTTGCCGATAATCGGCAGTTCCTTTTTCAGCCCTTTGCCGGCATTGACGATGCCGATAACCGCCAAAGCAATCATTGCCAAACTCATAAAGGGCGACAGCGTCCAGCCGATAACCGGCACCAAACTCAAAAACCCAACCGCAATCCAAGTCGTGAACAAGACCAGCCCCTGCTTAACATGGAATTTCACAAACGGATCGTTTTTATCTTCCGTTAATAATGGAATGAAAAACACGATATAAGCGACAATCGCCATCCCCGTATTTTTCCCCTTGGCCGATTTGGCTTTTTGCGCTTCCGGATTTTGAACAACACCCGGCGCGCCCATCTCCTTTTTTAATTTTTGCTCCATTGATTCAGAGCCTATTTTTTCTTCTTCCATAGTTTTGTTGGTTATTATTTTAGCTTAAACGTTGGCTTATAACCTCGTCAAATCTTTTTAATTTTTCTTCATCACCAAAACATAAATCGCTAACCCTATCTCTGATTTTCGACAAATATTCGGGTTTGATCTCTGAATAATTTGCAATCTCGGCAATAAATCTGCCAACAGGCGCTTCTTGCGCCGAACTGTTAGGTGGCAAAAATAACGCGCCGATTTTGGCAAACCCGTTTGATCCATTAATATCAAATTTTGTTGAGTTTTGCCGTCTTTTATCATATTGAGCGACTTCAATATCCTTGACCTCATTTAATATGCAATCCATCTTTTCAATTACTTGATTTTCTTTTTCGTTATTTCCATTATCTCCCATCAATAGGGCCGCCGCCACAGCATAAATCACCCTTTCTTTTTGAAAAATCATTTCTTTTTGCTCTTCTTGTTTGTCTCGTTCACACGTATTTGTTTTGGGGGAAGTCGGTATACCTTCAATAGCCATAAATTTATTTTATCGCTTTTGATTGATTTTACCCCATCTTGACCAAAAAACCAACAAGAGTTGGTTTTGGAAAATCGCCTTCACCAAGGCTTCGGCGTACCAATGGCGGAGGGGGCGGGATTCGAACCCGCGGTACCTTTCGGTACACGGTCTTTCCAGGACCGCCAGTTAAACCACTCCTGAACCCCTCCAAATTTCCTTATTTTTTGCAAATTTTTGTTTCAATTTGCTCCATTCTGAATATTTTTCGTAAATTCTTGGATTGGAAGAACCAAAAATACTTAAATACGATAGCACATCTTTAGAACTATACAAATAAATTCTCTTTCCTCCATCGGTGATATGCGGCTTAATACTGTGTTCTTTTAAAATTCCCGCCACAGAGTTAACCATCGTTTTAGAATAACTAGTGAAGCAGAATCCTATATTATGGCACAAAACATTATTTACGAAATGCTTGTGAATATATAGGCACCCATCCGTATCAACCAACCCTCTGACAAATTTCTTTTTATATTCCAAATTATCATTTATCCAGTTTGGAATATTTATTTTTTGCATAATCTTGTTTCCCCTAACCGCACCTTTACTGATTAAAAAATCAACTAAATTGGTACTGGAGCAAACAAGAACTGATGTATTCTGATGCGGCCTTTTCCTAACAGCTACATCGACTTCAAACAGCTCACGCAACAGATTGTTGACATATTCTGAATATTTTAAATCCAAAACTGAATTTAAAGAAATCACAAGCTGCCAATCGTTGCTTATTCCGCCATCACCCAAAACAATCCCCAATAATTCGGCTAATTTCTCTGAATTATTTGGAATTTTAATTATTTTTCGATGGCTTTTACATGGATATTTTAACAATGAATAATCCATTGAATTTAAAACAACAATTTGTACGTATTTGAATACGTATTTGAATACGTACATCATTTGGATTAACACCCAAAACAATATGGCTATACTATAAACGAAAAACGGGTTAAAATCAATCAAAGCCGGCCGGCTTTGTAAATAAACGCAAATATGAAACTATTGCTAACATCGGGCGGAATTACAAACAAATCAATTGCCAATGCCTTATTTGAATTAACCGGCAAAAGAGCGGAAGACACAACTGTTGTTTTTATCCCCACGGCGAGCAATGTTGAACCGGGAGATAAGGATTGGCTGATTGCTGATTTGATAAATTTAAAAAAACAAAATTTTAAATCAATCGAAATTACCGACATTTCGGCAGTTGATGAAAAAATATGGAAAGCAAGCCTAAAAAGAGCGGATGTTTTATTTTTTGAAGGAGGGAACAACTATCATTTGATGAGATGCTTAAATAAGTCCGGCTTAACCAATTTATTGCCCGAGTTATTGAAAGACAAGGTATATGTCGGGCTTAGCGCCGGAAGCATAGTGACCAATCCCAATTTGGCATTAAAATTAGCTCAAGAGCTGTATGAAGAAGATATGACAGAAACCGAAGAGTTAAAAGGCTTGAATTTTGTAGATTTTTATTTTCTGCCGCATTTAAACTCAAAATGGTTTAAAAAACTGACACGAGAAAACATAGAAAAAGCAGTACAAGGGATAAATAGGACTATCTACGCCCTTGACGATAATTCCGCGTTAAAAATTATTGATGGCAAAATTGAAATAGTTAGTGAAGGAGAATGGTTTGTTATCAACCGATAAAATCCGCCGAATCCCAGTTTCAACATTAAATATTAAACTTTAAATTTTGACCAACCAAATACAAGCTCACAATAAAACTTAACTTAAAGCCAATTTTGCGTGGGTCCGACCCACGCAAAATTATATAAAAATATTAATTCAGCCGCCGACTTATTTTTTGATTGCCGCCGTTGCAGCCGGTATTTTGCATTTTGTTTGGCCAATCGCGCAAATCATCGATAATCCCTGGCGCTGGCTGGGCATCGCGTTGATAATTTTTGGCGGTGCGATAAACATTTGGGCCGACCGACTTTTTGCCAAGCACGGCACCACAGTAAAAGCGCATGAAAAGCCCGCCTATTTGATCGTCTTCGGCCCCTTTCGTGCCAGCCGCCACCCGATGTATCTGGGCATGGCCATAATCCTATTGGGTATTGCCGTATCCTCGGGAACAGTTGGCGCTTTCATCCCCGCTATCGCATTTGTGTTTATAATGGAAAAATTGTTTATCCCCATTGAAGAACAGAATCTGCTGGAAACTTTCGGGCAAAAATATCTTAATTACAAGCAAAAAACCCGCCGCTGGCTGTAAAAATTGCGTGGGTCCGACCCACGCAATTTTAGCTAATAACTAATAGCAAAGATTACATAGGTGTCACCTATGTAATCTTTGACCTATGCAATCTTTAATTTTTAGATTTGGGTTTTTAGTTTTTAACTATACTGACATGTCCGTTAGCGCTTTGATGCGGTCTTCCACCGGCGGGTGGGTGGAAAAAAGCTTGTTCATCCAATTCTGTGCCTGTTTGCCACGAAAAGGATTGGCAATGTATAGATGCGCGGTGGAATCTTTTGCCGCTCGCAGAGGCGCCGGGTCAGATGATATCTTTTGCAGCGCGCTTGCCAAGCCTTGCGGATAGCGGGTCAAAAGCGCCGCGCTTGCATCGGCCAAAAATTCGCGCTTGCGCGAGATCGCCAGCTGGATCATGGTCGCCGCCAATGGAGCCAAAATTGCCGCAACAATACCAAACGCCAGCATCAGCAATCCCATATTGCCACGGTCATCGCGCCGCCCGCCGCCCCAAAAACTGATGCGCAAAAACAAATCCGAAATTATCGCCACAACACCGACCAGAATCACCACCATGGTTTGCAACAACATATCTTTGTTGCCGATATGCGAAAGTTCGTGGGCAATCACGCCCTCAAGTTCGGACTTTTCCAGCCGTTCCAATAATCCGCGGGTTACCGCCACCACCGCATGGTTTTTGTCGCGCCCGGTGGCAAACGCGTTGGGCTGGGCTTCATTGATGATATAAATCTTGGGCAAAGGCAATCCGGCGGTGATGGTTAGATTTTCCACCAAGCGGTAAAGTTCGGGATTGTCGCGCTTTTCAATGGGTTTTGCCCCGGCCATGGACAAAACTATTTTGTCCGAAAACCAGTAGCTGAAAAAACTCTGGAAAACGGCGATTGCCACCGCGATATACAAAAACGACGAGTCGCCCAGCGCCCGCGACAAAAGCCAGCCCAACCCGATGAGAAAAACAAAAAAGAAGGTTAGCAACAGCCAAGTCTTGCGAATATTTTCATCGGCATGAGTATAGATAGTAGCCATAAACAATATTCAATAAGCAATTTTCAATTTTCAAAAAAATCTCAATATTCAATATTCAAATTATCCTTGTATATTATTCGTTGCATATTTTTTGAAAATTGGACGGCTGAATATTGAATATTCGGAAAAAAAGACCAAACCCGCGCTACTTATTAAGTCGCGCGGAAAGAATAAAAACAAAGATTGATTATTTTTGTTCAAAGCTCACTTTGGGGGCTTCGCGTTCGGCTTCAGCGGCGATTTCAAACAATTTCATTTGCTTGAAGCCGAATATCGCGGCCACGATGTTTGAAGGAAAGCTTTCAATGGCAATATTGAAATCGCGCACGTTGCCGTTGTAGAACCGGCGCGCCGCCTGGATTTTGTCTTCGGTGTCAGTCAATTCGCGCTGAAGTTCAATGAAATTGGCCGAAGCTTTCAGGTCAGGATAATTTTCCGCCACGGCAAACAAGCTTTTCAATGTCTGCGACAGCGCGTTTTCTTTGGCAATCTTGTCCTCGGGAGTTTGCGCGCCCATTGCCGCCGCGCGCGCGGCAGTGACATTTTCAAACACCTGCTTTTCATGCGCCGCGTAGCCCTTGACCGTTTCCATCAAGTTGGGAATCAAGTCATACCGGCGCTTTAACTGCACGTCAATGTCGGCCCACGCTTCTTTGGTGCGGTTTTTGACCGCCACCAAAATGTTGTAGTTTGACACCAGCCAAACAAAGAAAACCGCCGCGACCACCAAAATAACAATTGTGATTATATCCATATTTTTATTATTTATTATTATCTTTCCTCTAACTATATTTTACAATAAAATTGTAAATTGTAAAGAAATTTATTCGCAAAACGAAGAAATCTCTATTGTAATTCGTCAAGTGGAATGTTCAAGCCAAGGGGGCGGGCGGGGATGATATGGCGGGAAGTTTTTTGGGGCAAAAGCTTGCCGGTCAATCCCGCGGCAATCACTTGCTCTTTTTTTATTTTCTCCCCTTCGCGCCAGCAAGCAACGCCGATCTCATCACTTTGATAATCAACCAAACAACACGGGCAAAATTCGGCACCCAGTGATAACAACAAATTCCAGCGATGATGGCCGTCCAAAATCACCATTGTGTTTTTATCAACAATTATCGGATCCCTGACGCATCCGTCTTTTTTTATTTCATTTTGCAAATTTCGCAAATGCACCGGACATATCTCTTCGTGCGGTTTGAGCAATTTGATTTCAATGTTTTTGATTTGATAATTTGGCATATTTGGAAAATGGAGAATGATAGTGGAAGTTAGTGGAAGTTTGACTTCCACTACCCCATTTTTATTTTTCAACAATAAAAAAGCCGCCTTGGAAAAGCGGCGGATTGAACTTTTTATTTTAGGTTTTACGCTTTACGTTTTACACTTTACGCTTCCACGCTTCCAAAGTCGCCGCTTTTCCATAAAAGAGGTTTGCGAACAACAATAATTCCAGCAAGATGGTTTCATACAATTATTCTTACGCCAAAAATCCGTCAATGTCAAACCAAAAGCTCCCTTGCGGGAGCCTTTAAACTACGCGCACTAAAGACCATTCCATGCTTCCCTGTCAATGCCGGCTTGACGCAAAATTTCTTTTAGAAGCGGAACACCGATAACATCTTCCTTGTGCGGAGAAGGAATGCTTACTTTCAAGGTCTCTTTTTTCATAAAACGATGCTTGCCACCGCTAATCGGTCCCTCAAAACCGAGCTTTTTGAATTTCTTAATCAATATGCGACAGGAAACTGGTTTAAGCATATTGTTGCGTTAAAGCGCACTTTCTTTTGGCAACAGGATAGAGCCCCGGGATGGAATCACCATCGGCTAATTTCAGCAAAATCCACTCTTCAAGAACTTCCTGTAATTCGCGACGGCAATCCTCCAAGTGTTTGGCCGACGCCCAAACACCTTTTAGCCCCGGAATCTCCCCAAAATACGTTCCGTCTTCCAATATCTTGTAATGAGCTTTTTTGAATTGCGATTGAATATATTGAGTAATCATAATACTTCTTTAATTTACCTTGCAATTTTTTTAAAATACCATTTCCCGCCCCCGCCTTCAATCTTGACAAATCTCCCATTTTGTGCTATCATTTAGGTATGGACAGAAGGTACCTGGCCTTGGTACTCGTAGGAATTTTAATCCTTTTTTCTACGAGCGGATGTTTAGACAACGATCACCGCTGGCATGTCGTGTCAGAGAGCGGCGATGGCACAGCCTTTACAAGCGTAAAGGTTGGTGAAAATCATGCCACAGTGGTGACCAACGGAGTAAATACTCAAGGCTGGCTTGGAATAACTCACGATTTTGCCAGCAACAACGGAAAAGTCATACACGGGGAATCGCTTCTTTGCTCGGATGCGCACCATGCAGTTTCTAATTTCCCCCGCAACGGAACAGTGACCGTCCGTATTGACTTCCACGATAGAGGAAGTACGGAAACAAGAGTGCGAGAGTTCAAAGTGTAGCTTTATCGGAGCAGAGAAAAATTTTCTCGTCAGCCTCCGATCTTTTTTTATATACAAAAACAAAAAAAGGCACCCGCAAGGGAGCCTTTAATTCTATTCACATTTTCTCATCGCTCATCAGCTCATCGCTCGTTCACTACTAGTATCCCATTCCCATGCCGGGCATGCCGCCTCCGGGCATTTGAGGCATCGGGCTTTCTTTCTTGGGCATCTCCACCACAATCGCTTCGGTGGTGAGCAAAATGGATGCCGCGCTCGCCGCGTTTTGAATCGTGGCGCGAACAACTTTTGTCGGGTCAACCACGCCGGCGGCCAACATATCCTCATATTTCATCTTGGCCGCGTTGAAACCCACCGTGCCGTTGTTCTGGCGGATTTTTTCAATCACCACCGCGCCTTCCACTCCGGCATTTTGAGCAATTTGCCGAATCGGCTCTTCCAGGGCGCGCTTCAAAATGGCAATGCCAATGGCTTCTTCACCGTCAACAATCAGCTTTTCCAAGGCTTTTACTGAATTCAACAATGCCACGCCGCCGCCGGGAACAATGCCCTCTTCCACGGCCGCACGAGTGGCGGCAAGCGCGTCTTCGGTTTTATGCTGGCGGGCTTTTTGCTCAATCTCGGTTGCCGCGCCCACTTTGATCACCGCCACGCCCCCGGCCAATTTGGCCAATCGTTCTTGCAATTTTTCCTTGTCAAAATCCGATTCGGTTTTGGCAATTTCGTTTTTAATCTGTTTGACGCGATTCTCAATCAATTCCTTGTCGCCCTTGCCTTCCACGATCACGGTTTTTTCCTTGCCCGCCACCACGCGCCGGGCCGATCCCAAATCTTTGATGGTGAGATTTTCCAACTTCATTCCCAATTGTTCGGAAACCACTGTCGCGCCGGTCACCGCCGCGATATCTTGCAACATCTCTTTTTTGCGATCGCCAAATCCCGGAGCCTTAACCGCCAAAACATTAAAAATCCCGCGCAATTTGTTGACCACCAAAGTGGCCAGCGCGTCGCCTTCCACGTCATCGGCGATAATAAGCATTTCCTTTTTTCCGGTTTGCACCACTTTTTCCAAGATTGGCAAAAGCTCCGGTAAAGAAGATATCTTCTTCTCGGTAATCAAAATGTAGGGATCCTCCAAAATCGCCTCCATCCTTTCCGTGTCGGTTACCATATAGGCCGAAGAATAACCGCGGTCAAATTGCAATCCCTTGACGATTTCTTTGCGAATATCCAAATTTTTTGATTCCTCCACGGTCACCACGCCGTCTTTTCCCACTTCGGCCATCACTTCGGCAATCAAATTGCCCAGCTCAACGCTTTCGGCCGATATTGTCGCCACCTGCGCCATTTCCTCTTTTTGGGAAATCGGCTTGGACATTTCTTTCAAATTAGCCACCACCGCTTGAACCCCTTTGTCAATGCCGCGCTTGATCGCCAATGGATTGGCGCCCGCGGCAACGTTTTTCAACCCTTCGGCAATCAATGCCTGCGCCAAAACACACGCGGTTGTGGTGCCGTCGCCGGCCATATCGTTGGTTTTTTCGCTGGCTTCTTTAACAATCTGCGCGCCCATATTTTCGGTCTTATCTTCCAATTCAATCTCTTTGGCAATGGAAACGCCGTCATTGGTAATCACCGGCGCGCCATAGGATTTGTCCAAAACAACATTGCGGCCCTTGGGCCCCAGCGTAACCTTCACGGCATTTGCCAGCTTGTCCGCGCCGCTTTTTAATTTTTTGCGCGCGTTTTCCGAATAAATAATTTCTTTAGCCATCTTTCAAAAAATCAAAATTCAATGATAAATTATAAACAAATATCAAAATTTTAAATCAAATGTCAAAACAGAGTTCCGTTTGAAATTCGATATTTTAGATTTTGATTTTATTTATCATTTATAATTTGAAATTTGAAATTTTATTTTAGTCTTCTATAATCGCCAGAATATCGTCTTCTTTGGCAATCAAATATTCTTTATCGTCAACCTTTATTTCATTGGGACCATACTTTGAAAACAGGACTTTTTGCCCCTCTTTAATTGAAACCGGAACCACTTGGCCTTGCTTGTTTTTTTTGCCCGGGCCCACGGCAATCACCTTGCCCTGTTCAGGCCGTTCTTTGGAAGCGCTGTCGGGCAGCAAAATTCCGGATTTGGTCTTTTCTTCGCTTTTAATCGCTTCAAGCAAAATATTATCCGCGCATGGAACTATCTTCATAATGCCTAATGTCAAAATTCAAATGATAAATTATAAACAAATATCAAAATTTTAAATCAAATATCAAAACAGAGTTCCGTTTGAAATTTGATATTTTAGATTTTGATTTTATTTATCATTTATAATTTGAAATTGAAAATTATTGATATTTGTTGATTATCAGTCGCGACCTTGGACTGCTAATTACTATTTATCCTTTCACAAACCATTTGTCAAATTTCAACAATCTGATAAAATACCAATATGCTGGCAAAATTGATCATATACACCATCGGTAGCGGTTTGGCGCTGTATATTGCCGCGCGATTTATGCCGGGGGTGGAATATTCCGGCGCGTGGGACGTTCTTACCTTCGCGGGATTCTGCATCGCTTTGTTGAATTTGGCCATCGCGCCGATCTTGAAAATCCTGTCTTTACCTTTGCGCATCTTGACTTTAAATTTATTTAGTTTAGTAATAGATATGTCAATGGTTTGGCTGGCCGACATTTTGGTTTTGGAATTGCATATCCAAGGAATCTGGCCCCTGATGGCAACAACCTTGATTATAATGATCATTAATTCAATCCTATGGCAAACACTATCCCCATCATTCAAATCATAATTTCCGGCGCAATCATCGGATTGGTGCTTTTGCAACAGCGCGGCGGAGGAGGACTGGGCGGAGCATTCGGGCAAGCAGGCGGCGCTTACTCCACGCAAAGAGGTGTGCAGAAAAAAATTTTTCGGGCCACAATCGCTCTGGCAATTTTGTTTATCGCGCTGGCGGTATACAACCTCTTCCAACAATAAAAATAAATTTTCAAATCATAAATGAAGTTTCCTTCGTTTGCACACTGGAAGCAATTTTTTAAAATTCTCTCACGCAAGGAAAGAGCGGCGTTCATAACCTGCGTGTTTTTGGCATTGATTTCAGCAACGATTTTGATTGCGGTTTTTTACCAAAAACACACCACTGTCGTTGCCGCGGACAATGGCGTCTATGTTGAAGGCATGGTGGGAAAGCCCCGATTTTTAAATCCCGTCTACGCAGCTTCCTATAGCGTTGATCAGGATATCACACAATTGCTTTTCGCCGGTTTGCTTGAATACGATCTAAACGGCCAAATCATTCCGGGCATGGCAGATTACAAGATATCCGAAGATGGAAAAACCTATGAGTTCACCCTAAAAGACGGCGTCCAATGGTCTGACGGCAAACTCATCACCAGCGACGACGCAATATACACCATCAAAATCATCCAAGATCCGGCCTATAAAAGCCCTCTTCGGCCGCAATGGATTGGCGTGGAAACGGAAAAAATTTCAGACAATTCTTTCCGTTTAAAACTGCAAGCTCCCTACGCGGCGTTTTTGGAAAATTGCACCCTCAAGATTATTCCCCGCCATATTTGGGAAAAAACCGATTCTGACGAGTTTTCGCTTTCGCCGTTTAATTTAAATCCTGTGGGTTCGGGGCATTACAAAGCCAAAAAAATAAACCTCAACAAGGACAACGCCATTGAATCAATTGAACTGGAAAGAAGTCCTTATTTTTATGGCATTAAGCCTTTTTTGCGGCAAATAACTTTTATATTTTTCAAAGACGCCGATACGATGGCTACGGCATTCAAACAAGGGCGAGTGCAAGGATATGCTGTTCGTGAAAATGGCAACAACAAAAATATCCCGTCCGGAGCAATAACATATGATTATTTGATTCCTCGTTATTTTGCGGTATTTTTCAATTCCGAAAAAAACAACACCTTATCCGACGTGGCGGTAAGAACCGCTTTGGCGCGCGCCATTGACAAAAACGAGATATTGCAAGTTGCTCTAAAAGGCCGCGGCAAAATCGTTGATTCTCCGATATTTTATGATATTTACAACATCAATGCTCCCGAAACGATCATGGATTATGACCCACAGGAAGCGGCACGCATTTTAGACGATGCCGGCTACAAGCAAGAAGACGGGGAGGCGCGAATCAAAACCGCCAATCGCCAGCCGGCTTTTCAATTCACCAAAAATCTTGTAAAAGGGACAAGTTTAACCGTTGAAGTGCAAGAATTGCAAAAATGCCTTTCCCGCGAGGTAATGCCCGATCTTGAAGCTACCGGTAATTTCGGCAATCAAACTTTGGAAGCGGTGAATCTGTTTCAGGAAAAATATCGCCAAGACATATTGGATCCGCAGAATATCAAAAAACCCACCGGTGATGTAAAAATCGGTACGCGCGAAAAATTAAATGAAGTTTGTTTTCCGGCGGCCAATATTGCCGCGAAACTGGAAATCACCATCACCGCCGCCGACCAAGAACCGTTCCCCACGGTTGCCGAAATCATAAAGAACCAATGGGAAAACATTGGCGTTACGGTTAATGTCAACATGATAAGCATCGCCGACATTGAGCGCGACATCGTCAAGCCGCGCGCTTATGAAGCTTTGCTGTTCGGGCAAGCGCTGGGCGCGATTCCCGACCCTTATCCTTTTTGGCATTCCAGCCAAAAAATTGATCCCGGGCTTAATTTCGCGCTCTATGAAAACAAAGAAGCCGATCAACTGCTGGAAGAAATCCGGTCTTTGCCCGACCAAGCCGCGCGCGCTGAAAAACTTCAATCATTGCAAAATATGATAATAAAAGACGTCCCGGCAATATTCCTTTATAATCCGGATTATGTCTATATTGTTTCCAAGAATGTGAAAAATGTGCGTAGCGGCATAATCACCGATCCCGGACGACGTTTCATCAATGTTGCCGATTGGAGCACGACAACGAAAAGAATTTTCAACTTTGGCAGTTGATTTAATAACCCAATAACGCTATAATGGCGATAATCAGACAAAAAAACGGTTAACGCCGAAAAAATATCTCTGTTTTTATTTCCTTATTAGAGGAAAACCTTTTGTTGAAAAAAACATATGAAATCAACCGACAACGACAATCGTGAAATCACCAAAGTGGTAATCCCCGCCGCCGGATGGGGCACGCGTTTTTTGCCCGCTACCAAAGCAATGCCCAAAGAAATGCTCCCGATCATTGACAAACCGGTTATTCAATATGTCGTTGAAGAAGCGGTGGCCAGCGGCATCAAAGACGTGATCTTAATCACCGGCGGACAAAAACGGGCCATTGAAGATCATTTTGACCGATCCGGCGATCTTGAAAATTTTTTGGAAGCGCAAGGAAAAACCGAGTCATTGGTGGCAATAAAAGAAATTGCCAAGATGGCCAATTTTCTCTATATCCGGCAAAAAAGCGACCATTACGGCAATGCGATGCCGGTTTTAGCGGCAAAACCCGCGATTAACGATGAATATTTCGCGGTGATGTGGGGTGATGAGTTCATAATGGCCAATCCCCCGCGTCTGCAACAAATCATTGATACGCATAAAAAATATGGCGGCGCAGTAATATCGGGGGTGCGTATTGAATCGCAAGATAACGTTTCCCGTTATGGCATTGCCGATATGGAACCCGTGGAAAACGGCATTTTCCGCATTAAAAAAATCGTGGAAAAACCGATACCATCCGAGGCCCCTTCCAACCTTGCCACGCATGGAGCCTATATCCTCCCTCCCGAAATTTTTGATGTGATTGAAAAATTGGAACCCTCCAAAGGCAACGAAGTCTGGTTGATTGACGCAATCAACCAGATGATACAAGGCGGGTTTCCGGTATATGCCTGCGAAATCAAAAACGGCAAATACTATGACACCGGCAATAAAGCCGAATATCTAAAAACCGTGATTGAATTCGCGCTGAATCATCCGAATTTTTCCAAAGACATAAAGGAATACATCAAGAACTTGCGGCTTGAATAGCCGCAACCAAATTTTCAATTTCTAATTTTCAATTTTCAAACAAATCTAAAATTTTAAATCTAAAATTAAAAGCAAAAAAGCCGGATTTTTGTTTTCCGCTTAAAATTTTAAATTTATAATTTTGAATTTATTTAGAAATTAGTAATTGGAAATTAGAAATTCCCGCTTTGCGGGGTTTGCGGGCATGGCGGAATTGGCAGACGCGCACGGTTCAGGGCCGTGTGGATAACATCCATGGAGGTTCAACCCCTCCTGCCCGCACAATATTTAATTCTCATAA
>Ga0268279_1001003_pt1 | contig 16654 bp, 23 predicted proteins | sample saktaG_6_FD_190142 | JGI IMG/M metagenome (GOLD analysis project Ga0268279, IMG submission 190142) | Saline water microbial communities from Sakinaw Lake, British Columbia, Canada - sak_2010_1_5_80m | ecosystem: Environmental > Aquatic > Non-marine Saline and Alkaline > Saline ...
AATTTCTTTTGTAGTTGGTTTTTTCTCTAATAATTCAGGAGATTTAGTTTCTTCTACAACTTTTCCATCAACTTCCTTTTCCAGTTTTTGTTTTGTTTCAGTTTCTTTTTCCATTTTTTAATTGTTCATTAACCCAAATTTTATTTTATTTTTTCGTAATTCTCTTAAAAATTTTGTAATATCATTTCTTTCCCCTTTAATTTCAAAATATCTTATATCTACTAATCCATTTCCCACTAAATTTACTTTTAACCCATTACTCGAATATTTATGAACAGGAACATTTATTCCAGATTCTACTTCTCTTTCTCCAGAATATTTACCTTCTCCAAAATTTATTTCTAAATAACTTTTAGTATTAATAAAAGGCATTCTTGAATTTAAACCTAAGTTATATATTTCAGTTTCCATTTTTATCCGTAATGTGTCTTTCTCCTTTTTCCTGGTTTAATATGAAGTTTTGTCCTTCTCCACGATCTTCTATATTTTGTCATAGCAGAAGGATGGACTCTTTTTCCTATTCCATATTTTTTTAAAACCGCCCAAACAGGTGCCCATTTTGTTTGCCTACCTTTTTTAGTAAGTTTTTCTTTTTTCCCCTTATATTTAATTGGCATTTTTAAATTATTTTTTCCAACCAGTCCTCCAACTGCATTTTGTTTGAATATATTTTTCTATTCCCCCTTCTTTGTTTACTTCCTTCCCATCTACTACCATTAAATTAAAATTATGATAACTATTTAACCTACCCCCAACATTTTGTTCAATAACTATCTTAACCACATCTTCTTCCCTAATAGCTCCTTTTGGGATTATATAAATTATATTCTTTTTGTAAGTTTTAAGATTCATTGAAATTCCCATTTTACTGAATTTCCTCCAAAAACTTTTTACCTTTTTCAGTTAATTGTCTTCCAGGTTTTTTAGAACGAACTCCTTTAATGTCTTTTGCAAGTTCTGTGAATTCTGCTTTATCAGATTGCTGAAGAATGGTTCGAATAATTTTCCCCCCAGCTCTTTTGAAAATTTCTGGTTTTGAACCACGATTTTTTTTAGAACCATATTTTGTTCTTAGTCTGTTCACACCAACAATTTTTTTTCTATAAATTTGTTTTAAAATGCTTGCAGATCTTTTGTACCAAAAATCAGGGTCTTCAATCGGTCTTTCTTTTGAAGAACTTGACTTAACAAATTCAACCCATTCAGGAGATTTAAATTCTGGAATTTTTTTCAAAGCATCTGCTAATTTTAAATTATATTCTTGTGCATCTAATTCATATAACGGGTTCATTTTTATTGCATTCCTTTCGGAATTAGAATCGCTTAGCGATTAACTAAATTAAACCACGAAAATACTTTATAAATCTTTTTCTTGCAAAAAACCTGCAATTTTTTTCTCTAAATCTAATTTATCTTCGTAAATTTCTATAAATTCTTCATCAAAATATTGGCATCTTATTTTTTCCATCAAAAGTTTATCTTGTTCCAAACAAGAAAGATTTTTATCTAAGGAGATAGGAAAATGCTTTTCATTGTTTCCCTCAAAATCTTTTAATACTCTTTTGCAAAGTTCAAGAATATATTCAGGCATTTTTTCGCAATGATATTCTCCTTTGTCTGCAATTTCATAAATATGCCCAAAGGAATATACAAAATAAAATCTTTTCAATTCTTTCTTTAGATTTTCCAATTTTTTTAAACAAGAAATAGTTATGTCTATCTCATTCTTTATCTTCTCTGTTAAATTTCCCATAAATTAAGATTAATTATCAATTTATAAGTTAAATTGTTCTTAAAGATATAATTTATCTAACTGGTTTTCTCCACTTTTTCAGAATAATTGTAAACCCTATAACTTTTGAAGTGAATTTTTCTCCAAGTTCTTCTAAGATTTTTTCAGAATATTCTTTTATTTGTTTTTTTTCTCTGCCCGCACTTTTTAAAACTGAAACTTTTATTGTTCTGTGTTTATCAAAACGAGTTTTTAAAGTTTGAAGAAAATTTTCTGTTAAACCTGCTTTTCCTAATTGCAAATATCCTACTGGTGCCATTTTTCAATATCCTTTTTTTTAATCAAGATTGTTTGCGGCGAAGATTTTATTTTCCATGTTCCTGGTTTTGCAAAAAGAGTTTTTTTAACATCTTTTCCAGAAAATTTGTGAAGTTTAATATCTTGTTTGTTGTTTCTCCAATCTTGACTTTTCGCAGCACATATAATTCCTGCTTCATAAATTTCTTTTTTTAATGGATGGTCAGAAAGCAAAACACAAAAACCACTTCCAGGTACAATAGTATGCAAAATCACATTTAACTTTCCTTTAAACTTTTGAACAAGTTTATCATTGTTTTCTGCATTTTTACCCAAAAGAACTTTTGTTCCTGTTTCTAAAAAATATTCTTTAAATTCCATGAATTCTAAAAGAAGAAAGGGTTTTTATATTTTTTTTAAAAAACGAACACGGGAAGTAAAAGACTCAACAGGTCCATGTGGTTCTTTTAAATATTCTTTACTAACTTCTTGAATAAACATTGGAACTATTCCATAAGTTTTTCTTACAGCATAATATGCCTTTGCATCACTATCAAAATATCCAAATGGTTCTGTCTCATTAATAAAAACAACAATTTTGCCTTCATGTTCTTTTAGCATTTCTGGTAACATTTTTATATAAGCTTTAGAATATCTGTTCATATCTTCATCTACAGTCATATCTTTCTAAATCAAAAACACTTTATATTCTTTATTATACTAAGAAATAATCTTTTATTTATATAATCCCCCTTAACCATTTCTCAACAACCCCTAGGCATCTCTTTTGATTTGGCCAAGTTAATTTTTTTAATGCCTTGTTAAACTTTTTCCAATCAAATGTGGAATGCTCTCTTTTGTCTAAAACTACTCTTGCTTTTTTTACTTCAACTGCATAAAGAACTTCAAATGTTTGACCAAGCAACCCTTTTCTATCTGCATATTTTTTGTCATGTTTGTATTTCCCAGAAAAATCAAACTTTTTTATTTTCAAAGCTGCCAATCCTGTTTCTTCTTTCAATTCTCGTTTCATTCCTTGCAAAAGATTTTCATTTTTTTCAATCCCTCCTTTTGGAAATTCCCAACCTTTCCAATGAAGCTTTCTTTTCAAGATTAAATATTTTATTTTATTATTATTTTTACAATACACAACAATAAAAATTCCTTTTCGATATTTCATTACAACCCCCACTTTTTGATTGCCAGTTTCAATTCTCCATGAGTTTTTGAATATTCTTTTAAAGAAATCTTTTTTAAACATGCATCCACAGCTTGTCGCATTGCTTTAGCACCTGATTCTGTTCCTAAAGGATGTCCATGAATTCCTCCACCAGCTTGAAGAATAACATCTTTTCCCATGAACTTTATAATTTTTGGAACCAATCCAGGATAAACTCCCCCAGAAGCAACAGCAAAAACCGGCTTAACACCAAACCATTTTTGTTCTAAATATTTTTTTGTTTTTTCTGTGGAATCTGATTCAATTTCTTTTTCAATATGCAGAATTTCGTCCTTGCCTCCAGACATTTTTCCATATGCTGTTCCAATGTGCAATGTGTCAACTCCAACCATTCTTGCAAATTGTGCAATTATTTCCATACTCATTCCAAAACTTTTATCTCTGTCAAGCATTGCATGACCTGCCCGATGTGCATGAATTGGGAGCTTTGTAAAATTACGTGCTGTTTGTAATCCTGCCCAGCCCAAAGTTAAGATATCCAACATAATATAATTTCCTCCTCGCTCTTCAACAAATTTGATTCTTCTTAACATTTCTTGAGTTTCTGCAGTGCAATTAATTAAATAAGCTTTTTTTTCACCTGTTTTTTTCTCTGCAATTTTTCTCATGTGGTTTGTTAAAATAAATCTTTTTTTAAATTCATTAAAATTTTGGCTTGTTAAATTTTCATCATCTTTAACAATATCACATCCCCCTAACCAAGAATCATATGCAACCTTGGCGTGCTTTTCTTCACTCAATCCAACTTTTGGTTTCACAATTGTTCCAACCAATGGTCGATTTTTTATTTTCAACATTTTTCTAATTCCTTTAATTCCATATTGCGGTCCTTTAAAACTTTTCAACATTTTTTTTGGAATATCAATGTCTTCCCAAAATAGTTTTTCAACAGATTTCATCCCAAAAATATTTCCCCCAATACTTGAAAGAATTTCAGGAAGATTTCCAAGTTCAAAAAGTTCAATAGGATAAGCAATTCTAATTCTTGAATTTGCAGAATCAATATAGAAAATTTTTGGGGCAAGTTTTTCTCCAATTCCTTTTTCCATTGTTTTTATTTCTGTCCATGTTCCAATAGAACTTTCTCCTGCAACAGCGTCGGCAACTTCTCGTAAGCTTTTTCCATTTGAAGGAACAACATGATATTGACAAATTACATCTGTTCTTTTTGGTTTATATTTTAGATTTATGAATGTCATTTTATTTTATGTTTTTTCTTCCAATCTTCTTTTAAAATTCCCCAAATATTTAAGTCATGTGTTTTACTAGTTGCTTTAGATTTATCAGCTTTTCTTAAAGTTCCTTCTAATTTTAGACCTAACTTTTTTGACATCTCGTTAGATGCTTTATTTTCAACAAAAGCACGAGATTCTAATCTTCTTAGTTTTAATTTGTTAAATGCAAAATCATTAACCGCAATTTTTGCTTCAGTTGCAAATCCTTTTCTCCAATAAGGTTTTGCTATCCATGAACCTGTTTCAGCAGTTTTATTTTCTAAATCTAATTTATGCAATCCAGAGCCCCCAATAACTTTTTTTTCAGATTTAAGTTCAATTACAAAAGAATATTCTTTTTTTTTCTTTTTAGAATTTTTTATTTGTTTATCTATCCATTCTAAAGCATCCTTTTTTTTATAGGGATAAGGAACAGAAGAAATATTTTTTGAAACTTTTAAATTTCCAATTCCTTCAACAATATCTTTCCAATCGCTTATTCTTGGAGTTCTTAAAATCAATCTTTTTGTTTCAAGTTTCATATCCTCTTAACCTCAATTAATAAATTAGTAACAAGAAGTTTATAAAATTATTCTAAATGTTTTGTGCAATTTAATAATTTTAATTCTTAAATAAATTTATTATCTTTTTCCTTAACTTTTCACTTTCATCGACAGAATAAAAACCTTCAATTTTTCCTAAAAATTCTCTTTTTGAAAAGGCTAAAAGAGAAGGGATCTTTGAAATAGTATATTCCTTTAGAAAATTTTTATTTTTTACTTCTAATTTTTTGAAAAAGATATCCTCCCCCGGGATTAATTTGCTTATAGTGTTTGACCGGAGTAAACATTTTATTGAATCTTTATTAAACAATTCAATTAAAACCTTTTTCTTTGAATGTAAAAGGAAATTTTCAAGAGACTCTTCTTCTAAAAGACAGTCAGGGTCTATTGGCTGTGCTCCATACCTATCTACAAACAAATCTGAAGCCTTTCTTGAATCATTTTCTATCTCTTTTTCCAGTTTTTTGTATTCTGAATTTGTTTTTGCTACATGTATTGCATTTACTGGGCACCAATTTACACATTTCCCACAAGAAATGCATTTTGAATTATCTAATACTATTGAATTTTTGTCTTCATTCCAACTTATTGCTCCTGTTGGACAAACTTCTACTCCCCCACATTCTTTTGCATTGTCACAAACCTTGAAATTTATTAGTACAGCCATGATTCTATCAAATAATACTAAGTGTTTTATATTTTAAATCTATGAATGTCATTTCTTCTTAACCTCACTTCCTTCTTTTGTATCTTCAATAACATAACCTAACTTATTAATCTTTTCACGAATCTCATCAGATTTTTTCCAATTCTTTTCTTTCCTCGCATTTTCTCTTTCCTTAACCAATTCTTTAACTTCTACAGGAATTTCAATTTTTTCTTTTTCTAAAAGTTTCAACCCAAAAACTTCATCCATTTTTTCAATTGTTTTAATTTTTCCATTCGCTTTTTTATCCCGAACTAACTTCCATAAAACTTGTAAAGCGTTCGGAGTATTCAAATCATCATTCATAGCAGATTCAAATTCTTGCAAATATTTTTTATTAATTTCCTCACAATCTTTTATTTCTGAAATCAAATTTTTCAAACGAGTATAAGAATTTTTTGCAGTTTCCAATTTTTGTTTTGAAAAATCAATTGGTTTTCGATATTGAGTAGAAATAAATAAATATCTCAAAATTTCTGCATTATACTTTTTTAGCATATCTTTTATAGTTGAAAAGTTTCCAAGGGACTTTGACATTTTTTCTTTGTTGATTTTTAAAAATCCTGTGTGCATCCAAAATCTCACAAGAGGTTTTTTCCCGGAAATTGATTCCATCTGTGCAATTTCTGCTTCATGGTGTGGAAAAATTAAATCTGTTGCTCCTCCGTGAATATCATATTGTGCTCCGAATTTTTTTTCTGTTATCGCAGTGTCCTCAATATGCCAACCAGGTCTTCCGTTGCCAATTTCTGTCATCCAAACCGGCTCTCCTATTTTTGAAAACTTCCAAAGGCAAAAATCTCCTTCATTTCTTTTTTCTGGATTTTCATCTATGCGTGAAACAGAATCTTCATTTCCAAGACCAGTTCTTCTTGCAAGTTTCCCATAATCTTTGTCTTTACTTAAATCAAAATAATACCCATCAAAAATTTTATAAGCATAACCTTTTTTTAAAAGTCTTTTTACCTGAGAAATTATTTCTTCAATATAATCTGTTGCTTTTGCATATTTAGTTATTGAATTAACCCCTAAACTTTTCATATCAAAAAAATATTCTTCCCTGTATTTTTCCGTTAGCTTTTTCCAATTAATACCCTCTTTATTTGCTCTTTTAATAATTTTGTCATCAATGTCTGTAATATTTTGTAAATAAAAAACCTTATAACCAAGATACCTTAAGTATTTTACAATCATATCAAATTGAACATAAGTTTTTGCATGCCCTATGTGAGCAAAATCATAGACTGTCGGCCCGCAAACGAAAAAATTCACTTTCTTATCATGTATAGGTTTGAAAACTTCTTTTTTTCTTGTTAAAGTATTATAGATTTTTAATGGCATATTTAATTTAAGAAAGTATAATTTAAAAAATTGTTTATTTGATAATTATGTCCATATCTGATTGTTTGTAAGGACTTCCAGAACCCTCAAAAACATTTATAGCATATCTTATGCCTCCCTTACAAAGAGGCATTTCTTCAGGGATTGTTATTCGAGTTCGGAAAGCAATCGACATTTCTCCAGATCCTAATATAATATTATCCTTAGATCTTCCTAATTGTATTAAATTTTCAGCTTCATTTTCACTAATTCTACAACTATCTGCAATTTCTGAAACTTCCACCTTATAATAAAAAGATTTTTCGTCTTGGCCCTGATTACTTATTGCAAATGCAAATTCATCGCTTTTCCCTTGTTTAATTTCAATTTTTCTTGTTTGCGGATAAACAATTAATTTTAATCCATCTTCGCCAGCATAAATTTCATTTATTTGTTTTGTAACTTGTTGATCAGTTAATTTAATGGCTCCAGTAGCTCCTGAAAAGATATCTTTTGTTAAAATCAATCCAAGAACAAGCATACTCATTAGTAAAACAATTGTTACAATTGTTCCGACGCTCATCTCCATTGCAGCTCTTTTATTTTTCATTTTAAATTAAATCAGATAATCCTTGTGAAAAGATTAATAAGAAAAGTGAAACAAGATATAAAAGTGCTCCGACGACAATTCCAAGAATATTAAATTTTTTTGCTTTTTTTGCAAATTCTCCTTTTTCTTTTTTGTTTTGAACAAGCCCGACAATCCCTAAAGTAACACCTGCTAAAGGAACAAAGAAAGCTAAAACTAAACTAACAATTCCAAGAATATAACTTACCCCTTTTTCTACCATGTTTAATTTAATTAAACCTTATTTATAAAAGTTTTTAATTCTTTTTTGAAATGGGAATTCGGGGAGTCGAACCCCGGACACCATGAGCTTCAGTCATGTGCTCTCCCGCTGAGCTAAATTCCCATTTAAACATTAAGAAAAAAGCCTTTTTTAAGGTTGTTGATGTAAGTCAAGCATAGGCCACCTTCTGTCTTTCCTCGCGAACGAACGGAAAGTGTTGGCATTTAACTAAGCGGTTTAACCTTGCACTGATCAAGATGCTCGTTTCATCAAATCTATTTTTTCATAGCTCCATGCAAATTTCATTGCTCGAAAATAGCTGTGCCGTTTCTGTAGCAGAGCTTTGCCTCACGACAATTCATTTTCATGAATGACCTTTTATAGTGGGCAGACCTTCCTCAGAATTCGAAAATCATATTTTATTTTCTGTTCACTTAAGAACCGAATCCCGAAGCCAACTGCTTGACTTACAAAAATACAGAGGAGAAAGGCTTTTTAAAAGTTGTTATCTATATTATTTTATGAGTAACTATCATTCAAAAGCGGTTGATGAAATATATAAAGAACTTAAAACTTCTGAAAGTGGTTTAACTTCTGAAGAAGTAAAAAAAAGATTAGAGCAATATGGAAAAAATATTATTAAAAAAACTCATAAATTCAGACCTTTAAAAATTCTTTTAGAACAATTTAATTCTGTTTTAGTTTATATTTTAATTGTTGCAGCAGGAATTTCTTTTTTTATTCACCATTATTTAGATGCTTCTGTGATCTCTGCAATAGTTCTTTTAAATGCAGGAATTGGTTTTTTCCAACAATATAAAGCAGAAAAAGCAATAATTAATCTTAAAAAATTTCTTATTCCAAAATCACGAGTTATCCGAGAAGGAAGGCTAGTAGAAATCTCCTCTGAGGAATTAGTTCCTGGAGATTTGATTATTTTAAGTGCAGGAGATAAAATTAATGCAGATTGTAGAATTCTTGAAGCTGAAAATCTTCAAACTAATGAAGCAGTTTTAACAGGAGAAAGTTTGCCAGTTGATAAAGTTATTAAAAAACTTCCCGATAAAACAGAACTTGCTGAACAACGAAATATGTTATTTACTGGAACTCAAGTTGTTAGAGGTTCTTCAAAAGCATTAGTTATATCAACTGAAATGCAAACTAAATTTGGACAAATTGCAGAATCTTTACAAGAAATAGAAATTCAAAAAACTCCGATGCAAAAACGTTTAAATAATTTTTCTAAACAAATTGGATTTATTATTTTGGCTTTTGTTGCAATTGTTTTGTTGTTAGGAATAACTGAACATTTCGATGCAACTGAAATGTTCTTAACTGCAGTTGCTTTAGCAGTTTCAGCAATCCCAGAAGGACTTCCAGCTGTTTTAACAATCTCTTTTGCAATCTCTTCTTTATTAATGTCTAAAAACAACGTGATTGTTCGAAGACTTCCTGCAGTAGAATCTTTAGGGAGTGTTACAGTAATATGTGCTGATAAAACTGGAACAATGACAGAAGAAAAAATGACTGTCCAGGAAATTTTTGCAGATAATAATTTTTATACTAAAAAAGACAAAGAACTATTTTTAAAAAATAAAAAAATAACGCCTAATAAGAATAAACAAATTTTTCAATTATTAAAAACAAGTGTTTTATGTAATAATGCACGATTTGAAAAGATTAAGGATAAGTATGAAATTATTGGAGATCCTACAGAACAAGCTTTAGTTTCTGCCTCATTAGATTTTGGGCTTAACAAAAAAATAATGATTGAAGAAGAACCAAGTGTAAAAAAATTTGAATTTGATTCTAAAAGAAAAATGATGTCTGTTGTAAGAGATAATGGAAGAACTAAACTTATGTATTCAAAAGGAGCAATAGAAAAAATTCTTTCTGTTTCTAAATCTGAATTAGTAAACGGACAGATTAGAAACTTAACAGATAAGAGGAAAAAGGAAATTCTTGAAAGTTCTAAACAAATGGAACAAAAAGCTCTGAGAGTTTTGGCATTTGCTTATAAAAATTTTAATAAAAAAGAAAATCCTGAAGAAAAAGGATTGATTTTTTTAGGTTTTGCAGGAATGATCGACCCCCCTAGAAGTGAAGTTAAGAATGCAATTCAACAATGCAAAAATGCAGGAATTAAAATAAAGATGATAACTGGAGATTCTGCAATTACTGCAAAGGCTATCGGAGAGCAAATTGGAATAAAAGGAAAAATAATTACAGAATTTGAACTTGAAAAAATGTCTGATTCTCAATTAGCAGAAGAAATAGATAAAATAGTAATTTTTGCTAGAACAACCCCGCAGCAAAAATTAAGAATAACAAATATTCTTCAGCAAAAAAAAGAAGTTGTGGCAATAACTGGCGACGGAGTTAATGATGCTCTTGCTCTTAAATCAGCAGATATTGGTGTAGCAATGGGAAAAAGAGGAACAGATGTTGCAAGAGATGTATCAGATATTGTGTTAATAGATGATAATTTTGCTTCATTAGTAGAAGGAGTAAAACAAGGGAGAAAAACTTATGATAATATTAAAAAATTCACAAAATATTTCTTAGCAGTAAACTTTAGTGAGATATTTTTAGTTTTATTTGCTTTGGTTATGGGGGCTGTATATGGAACTACTATGTGGTTTTTACCTTTATTGCCTCTACAAATTTTATGGATAAATCTTGTTACTGACTCTCTTCCAGCATTAAGTTTAGTATTTGAAAAAGAAGAGAATGTTATGAAATCAAAACCAAGACAAGAGAAAAGTATTTTAGATGATATCTGGAAATTTATAATCCTGGCAGGATTAGTAGCTCTTGCAGCTGAATTGGCAATCTACATAATTGGGATAAGAAGCAACACACCTACAGCAGAAGTGCAAACAATGGTTTTAACAACAGCAATTTTATTTGAATTACTCTTTGTTTATACTTGTAGATCAAAACAACAATTACACAAAATAGGAATTTTCTCAAATAAATGGTTAAATTTTACAGTTTTAGTTTCGATTTTATTACACCTTATTTTACTTTATACTCCTTTAGGAATAGCTTTTAGAGTGGTTCCTTTAACATTAGCTAACTGGTTATTTATCTTACCTTTTGCAGTGTCAGGATTAATTATTTTTGAGATTGCTAAATTCTTTAGAAGAAATTAAAACAGATTAATAGCCCAAACCAGAATTAATTTTGTACAAGCCCCAAACCAACAACCGCCATCTTTCCCCAATGTTGTTGAAAGTGCAGCCCTTAAATTATCAATAAACCTTAATTAAAAATGAATATAAAATAAAAATATTTTAGATTATCTATTCTTCGTCTTCATCCCATTCGTCTTCTGACATTAGATTTTACCTCCATTTTAAATAATTATAAGAATTAAAACTATTTTTAAACTTTCCTAGAAGAGATTGTCTCTAAAAAAAGACTAATAAATATAAGATAGATTTAAAAACAAAAGAACTTTAAAATATAATCCCATTCTTACGGAGGTGAGTTAAATGGCAAAGAAAAAAGCTGCAAAGCCAAAAAAGACTTCAAAAGCAAAGAAAAAGAAATAATCCTTAATCTTCTTCCATTTATCTATATTTTTTATTTTACCTAAATCCAGAACTTATTTAAATTCCATTTTATATTAATTATAATGGTGATGATACAAAATTTATCTTTATTTCTCTTGTCAGGATTATTCTTAGTTGTAAGTGGAATTTACTTAGTTAAATCATTAGAACAAATCGCTAGATTTCTTAGGATATCAGAATTTACTGCAGCATTTATTTTAATAGCATTTGCAACTTCAATTCCAGAATTATTTGTGGGGGTATCTTCTGCAATTCAAGGAACTCCTGCAATTAGTATGGGAAATATAATTGGTGCAAATGTTTTAGATTTGACTTTAATTACAGGCATATTTATTGTTTTAGCAAGAAGAATAAAGTTCAAAACTGAAAAAGTTGGAGTGGGAGTTTATTATATGTTTGCTTCTATACTTTTATTATTAATTCTTTATTTAATTGGTAATTCCCTTTCAAGAATAGATGGAGTAATATTGGTTTCACTTTTTTCATTAAATGCTTATAGAATATTTAGAAAAAGAGAGAGATATCCTGCCAAATTTGAGAATTCTTCTAATAGATATAAAGGAATTCTTTATACAGCAATATTTATTTTTTCATTGATTGTTTTATTTTTATCATCTAATTATGCTGTTAAATATGCAGAATTAATTGCAATTGATTTAAATTTTCCAGAGATTATCATTGGTATTTTTCTAGTTTCTATTGCAACAACTCTTCCAGAACTGATTTTTGGAATTAATGCAGTTAGAGCAAAACATCCTGAAATGGCAATAGGAGATCAAACTGGAACAATTTTCACAAATATTGCTTTAATCTTAGGAATAGTATCAATAATTTCTCCAATAACTGTTTCATATGTTCCTTTTTTAATCTCAACAAGTTTTATGTTATTGTCAGCTTTTTTATTTGTAACTTTTGTTCAGAGTAATAGAAGATTAGATTTAACTGAAGGAATTTCTTTAATCTTGTTATATGTCTTTTTTGTATTATTACAATTTTTTGTAGTAACCAAATTGCAATAAGTCATATAATTCTAAGTGAATTATGAATTTCTTGTATGTGTTACGGGGGTTCTTCATCATCCATCTTTTTGTTTCCTTTAATTTAATATGAACAAGGACCCACTAAAGTTTATAGAGGTGTGAGCCCTTGTTGGGGGTTGGGCTTATGCCCAGAGGTTTTTGTAAAATATAATCTTAAATTTTATAATCAATTGAACTAAATTATGTTTATAAATGAACAGAAGAAAAAATATGGAGGAATAATCCATGCTATCTATACTACATAAATCCTTAAAAAACAAGATTTCTCTAGAATTTTATGGAAATCTACTCTTTATTAGTTCAAAATAAAGAAGCAATAAAAATAATTTACGGATTAATAATTGGAATTATCTGCACAGCAATTGTTTTAAGAACTCACAGACTTTTCAAATTAAGTTTTCATCAAGGAATTAGATATTTCAGAAATGCTTTTTTATTTTACGGAATTGCTTTTTTAGTTCGTTATATTCTTGGAGCTTTTTTGTTTTTTAATTTAATAAATCCAATTTATAGGCAGATTATTACAAGTGTGTTTGAATATTTTTTAATTATGGCAGGTTTTTTTCTTCTTTATAGTTTGCTTTGGAAAAACATTGAAGGTGAAAATTCAAAATACTCAAGTTCATTAATTAATCCAAAAATTTCTTTATTTTATTTAATGGCTTTAATTTTAGTTCTTTTAGATTGTTTTTGGGGAGGTTTAAATTTTATGTTTTTATCTCAAGTTATTTTGTTTGCAATTGCGTCGATAATTAGTTATATGAATTATTCAGAAGGAAAAACACAATACAAATTTAGAAAGTTTTATTTTATCGCAATGCTCTTGAATTTCTTTGCATGGCTTTCAAATGCTTTGGTTGTTTTCTTTTTTAATTATAATCAAAACATAATAATTAATATTTATCTACTTAATTTAGTTGTATTTATTTTATTTTTATATGGTGTAGTTAAAGTGACGGAGTTAAAATAATGACAAAAAAACGAGAAAGATTGCAAGTTATTCGAGATATTCTTGATTCAATTCGAAAAACAAGAAACATAAAACCAACACGGCTTTTGTATTCTTCGAATCTTTCGCCACAAATGTTCAAAGAATATGTAAACGAATTAATCGGTAAAGGTTTTATGAAAATAGATATAGATAAAAAAGATAAAAAAACATTTCTACTTACACAAAAAGGTTTTGAATTTTTACAAGAATACAAAGTAATTGAAAACTTTATTGAAAACTTTGGGTTATAGAAATAATTAAAAAGAATTTTAACTTTCTTTTTTTATGAAAAAGAGAAATATTAAAATTTTTATTTTATGTTTAGTAATTGTTTATTTAGTTGCATTAATCGGAAGCATTTTTACTTCCCCCAACACAAACACAGATTGGTATAATTCAATTCGCCCTTCAATCACTCCACCAAATTGGGTTTTTCCAATTGTTTGGAATATTCTTTTTTTCTTAATAGCATGTTCACTTTATTTAGCTTGGATAAATTCAAAAAATAAAGATAAATCAAAACTTGTTTGGGTTTTTGGAATTAATTTTGGGCTAAATATTTTTTGGAGTGTTCTTTATTTTGGTCTAAAAAATTCTTTGCTTTCTTTTTTTGAATTAATTTTATTAGAAGCCTCAATTGTTGGAATGATTTTAGTCACAAAAAAAATCTCTAAAAAAGCTTCATATCTTTTATGGCCTTATTTAATCTGGGTTGCATTTGCAGGAATTTTAAATTTCTTAAGTGCTTTTTAGGAAATATTAAAAAGAATTCTTTGTTAATTGTTTTATGAAAAACCCAAAAGTTGTTTTATTTTCAATAATTGCTTTAGGTTTTTTAGTCCTAACTTTTTTAGTGGACTGGATTTTTATAATTGGAGCAGTAATTTTGATGTATCTCAATCAAAAAGAATTAACAAAATAAACTGCTTTTAAAAAATTTAAATAAAATAAAAAATAAATTTTAAGATACTTTAGTATCTTCTTGGCGAAGAATTAAATTCTCTTCTAGGTTTTCTTGGTTTATCTGGGTCAAATGGTTTTGCTTCATTCACAACTATCTTTCTACCTTCAATTTCTTTTTCATTCATTTCAGTAATTGCTTTTTTCCCAACTTCGTCTTTTTGAAAGTTTACAAATCCAAATCCTTTAGATCTACCAGAAAACTTGTCCTTGATAACAGTAACTTCGTCTATCTCTCCGTATGAACCAAAGAGTTTTTTCAAGCCTTCATCATCAATAGTAAAAGGCAAATTTCCTACATATATTTTCATTTTTTCCTCCTTACACTTTTCCACTACCAGAATTCTTTTGAAATCTAACAGTTCTAAATATAAAGAGAACAAGTTGTTTTTAAACTTTTGTGTTTTTGGAAAATTTAGGGTGGAGAATTATTGATTATTTGTTAATGCTATTTCTTCTAATTTTCCATCTTCGCTGACTTTCTCAATTTTAAGTCCAACAATTATATTCAAAAACATATATTCTGGAGTTTTCAAAACATCAAGGCTTTGTATTTCTCCATTTACTTCTGTGTTTATCTGGTAGTTATCATGTGAACTTGTGTCTCTAAATGTTATTCTATATCTCATATCTTTCCAACTTTTTCAAAACTATTTAAATATTTCGTTTATGTTATAATTATATAATTTATACAGAATTCTCAACCAAAAAAATAAGTAACAGAATATCCAACTTAATCTAGAACAATATACAATAAAGCTTTTAGTAACTATATGCTGAAATTCTCGGCGAACCTTGAATCTTACACAATAGTTCTATCAACGCGATCTTCTTTCGCGGCCTTAATTGTCTCGTTTTGCGGATGGCTTCGAGCTTAGATGCATTCAGCTCTTATCCATTCAATGCGTAGCTATGCAGCCTGCCATATGACAACTGCTCACCAGAGGCATCCGAGTCTGGTTCCTCTCGTACTACAAACTCGTTCCACTCAGACAATAACATACCTAGTAGATATCATACAAACTGTCTCGCGACGTTCTTAACCCAGCTAACGATCCCTTTTAATGTGTGAACTCCAACACCCTTGCACGCTTCTGCACGCGCAGGTTAGGGAGAGCCGACAGCGAAATACCAAACCGCCCCGTCAATACGGACTATCGGGGGCGACCAGCTTATTATCCTTGGGGTAACTTTTCTATCAGACACGGCTTCTATTAAAAAAGCACGTGGGTTCACTAAGCCCGACTTTCGTCTCTGCATTTTTTGCTTGTCAAAATACAGTCAGATAAGCTTTTGCCTTCGCACTCAACTCTAGATTTCCAAGCTAGATGAGCTTATCTTTGGGTCCTATCGATATTTTTTCGACAGGGTGCCGCCCCAGCCAAACTGCCCGCCTGCTGCTGTCCTGTAAACAGTAAGCAAGCTTAAACAAAATGAGTAGTATTACAAGATCGCTCCACTGCCACCGAAATGACAGCTTCAAAACTCCTACTTATTCTATGCATTTTGTTTAAGTTCACAACAACAAGTTGCAGTAAAGTTCCACAAGGTCTTCGCTTCCCACTAGGTATCCCTGGTCTGTGCACCAGGCGATATTTTCAGAAGGCTCCAACTAGGGACAGTGACAACCTCGTTAAACCATTCATGCAAGTCGCCATTCAGACGACAAGGTATTACGCTACCTTAAGCAGTCTGTTACTTTAATGACCATGAAAAATCATGGCGGGTTTGCGCGAGCAAACCTCTATATGTCTCCATATAGATCGGACTATATCTTCTGAAAACAACCTATGGTTTTTTTCGATTTTCCCTTTCGTTGCGGTTGGGCGATTTTTTAAATTGCCTCTGCTGAAAATCGCATAAGTATGTTATTCAGTTTGGCGTATAGTCTCTGAGGATCCTAGAATTAATCATATGCATCAACAATGGCTTTTTGGATTATTAACTTGCAAATCCATACTCCGCCAAAAGTTAATATACAAGCCAAGATATAAAAAAATTTTCCTACTTCACTCATTCGAGGTTTTGTACTCATATCTTTTATAACTTTTCTTAGTATTTAAATTCTAGTCTTTCCTGCTGATTGTCTCTATCTTTTGGATTTTTACTGACGATAAACGTCTAGTACCAAAAGCTTAACAAGAGTTTCCAGCATACAGCCA
>Ga0268279_1001004_pt1 | contig 16647 bp, 19 predicted proteins | sample saktaG_6_FD_190142 | JGI IMG/M metagenome (GOLD analysis project Ga0268279, IMG submission 190142) | Saline water microbial communities from Sakinaw Lake, British Columbia, Canada - sak_2010_1_5_80m | ecosystem: Environmental > Aquatic > Non-marine Saline and Alkaline > Saline ...
AAATTATCTTGTTTTTATTTTCTGGTTTTTTTGATAATTCAAAAAATTCTTCTATTTTAAGGTATCTTATTTCCCCTCCTATTTTTCCTAATACCATCTCTTCTGCTGAGATACTTGGCAAATCTTCTGCCGTTGCTGATGAACGTACCGCAACATCTGTAAATTTCTCTTCATAATTTCCGGATAAAGTTTTATATTTTTTTAAAATATCTCGTTTTAAATCTTCCGGAATCTCTCCTTGAAGAATGATTTTTCGGGCTGCTCTACTTGTTTCTTCTAAACTTTTTATACTTTTAGGGTCAAACTTTTTAAATAATCCTTTTATTCTTTCATCAATTTTATTGGCTTTCAAATAATACCAATAGGCTTTGGAAGTCAAAGCAAAACCATTCGGAACATTAACTCCTTTTTCCACTAGTCGGGAATACATTTCTCCTAAAGATGCATTTTTACCTCCTACAATAGGAGTATCATTTTTAGTAATCTCTTTAAACCATAGAATATTTTTTTGTTCTTTTTTCATTTTTTTATTTATTAATTTCCATAGCTATTTCTAATTCTTCATTTGTTTTTATAGTTAGAACTTTTGTATTTTTTAAAATTCCTAAATCTTTACAAATCATATTTCTAATTTTTGATGAACCGTATCCAATTGTTCCTGTAAAAACCAATAAATCACATCCGTTTAAAATGGCATAATAACTTCCAATATATTTTTTAATTTTATAAACAAAAATATCTAAAGCAAGACTTGCATTTCTGTCTCCTTTTTTTATTTTTTCCAGAATCTTAAGCATCTTATCCTCACCACAAAGCCCTTTAATCCCTGACTCATAATTTAAAATTTCATTTACTTTTTTAACCGAAAATTTATTAACTAATTCTAAAACAATTCCCGCATCAATATCACCGGCCCGAGTCATCATCATAATTCCTTCCATTGGGGTAAAACCCATTGAAGTATCAATTACTTTCCCATTTTTTATGGCTGTAATACTTGAGCCACCTCCTAAATGACAGGTAATAATTTTTAATTTGGGAAATGGCTTTTTTATTTGCTGGCTGGCCTGTTCGGCTACAAATTTATGAGAAATCCCATGAAAACCAAATCTTTTAAATCCAAATTTATCTCTTATCTTTTTAGGTAAGGGATAAATAGAAGCTTTTTCTGATAAATTTTTATAAAAACCCGTATCAAAAACAGCAATTTGTTTTGAGTTTGGAAAAATCTTTTGACTTGTTTCTATCCCTAAAATATTAAAAGGATTATGTAATGGAGCAAATTTATCAAATTTTTTTAATTCTTTTAAATTCTTTTTGGTAATCAAAGTTGGATCTCTAAATTTAGGGCCTCCATAAACAACTCTATGACCTATTATTTTTATATTTTTTTTATATCCAACTATTTTTTCAAGTTCTTTTATTAAAATATCCTTAAAGTTTTTGATATTAAAAACATCTGTTTGACCTTGTTTTTTCAATTCCAAAACAGATTTAGATTTTCTTTCAAACAACTTCCATTTTATTGATTGGCTCCCACAATTTAAAACTAAAATCATACAATTTTCCCTTTACCCTTTTTTAATATTCCGGCCGAGTTACCTTCATCCGTATCAAGATGCAAAGAAAGATTATAACCTTGTTTAACTCTAACCTTTATATTATGAAATGTTATTCCCCTTTTCCCTTCAACTTTTATAGAAATAAGACTTTTATTTTTAAGTTTTAATAATTCCGCCTCTTTTGGACTACAATGCAAATGTCTTTGAGCAATAATTACCCCCTGTTTAATTTCTATTCTTTTCGGACCTTTGATCAAGACTGCCCCCGGTGTTCCCTTTAAATCCCCTGATAATCTTAATATTGGTTTGATATCTGTCTTAAAAGCATCTGTCAAAGATATTTCCATTTGAGTTTGCTGGCGAACTGGTCCAACTATCCTAACCCCCTTAAGAATGTTTTTCCCCAGTTTAATATCTATCTTTTCTTGGGCCGCAAAATCATCGGCTTGACTTAATTTCTTAAGTTTTTTTAATTCATAATTCTGGCCAAAAAGCATTTCTAAGTCTTTTTGAGATAAATGAATATGTCTGGCTGAAATTTCAATTAGAACTTTTTTATCCATTTTGTTTCTTATTTATTAGTTTATTATAACCTAAATATTATGTAAATAAAACGAAAAAGCAGAGGTGTCTCCTCTACTTTAATAAAACGTTATTCATTATCTTCCCAAATGCTACAGGCTTATGTATCTTGCCATTTCAGCTAAACGGCAGGAATATCCATACTCATTATCATACCAAGCCAGAACTTTTATCAAATTCCCCCCTATTACTTTTGTGGATAAAGCATCAATAATACAAGAATCAGGATTGCCCTTATAGTCTGAAGAAACTAAGGGGGCTTCTTCATATCCAAATATATTTTTTATTTCTCCTACCTCCGAAACTTTTTCCAAAAGATTATTTATTTCTTCTACTGAAGTTTCTTTTTCTACCTCACAGACAAAATCCACAATTGAGACAACCGGAGTAGGGACTCTTAAGGCTAGCCCATCTAATTTTCCTTTCAACTCTGGTAAGCATTTTTCAACTGCTTTTGTTGCTCCAGTCGTTGTCGGAATAATATTGACCCCTGCTGTTCTGGCTCTCCTTAAATCTTCATGTGCTAAATCCAGAATTTTTTGGTCATTAGTATAACTATGGACAGTTGTCATAAATCCTCTAACAATTTTGAATTCCTCATTTAAAACTTTTGCTAAAGGAGCTAAACAATTTGTAGTGCAAGAACCCATTGATATAATGTTATCCTTTCCGGAATCATATTTTTCAGCATTGGCCCCAAAAACATAAGTAGGAATTTCTTCAGATTTAGCAGGAGATGAAATAATTACTTTTTTGGCCCCGGCTTCTAAATGTTTTTTTGCTCCTACAAAACTTCTAAAATGTCCCGTACATTCTAAAACCACATCGACGCTAAGTTCTTTCCATGGTAATCTTTCGGGATTAGGTTCCGAAAAAATTCTTATTTTTTTATTATCAATTAATATTTCTCCCTCCCCGACTTCAATCTGTCTTCCATAAATTCCATATGATGAATCATATTTCAAAAGATGAGCCAACACTTTTGGTTCAGTTAGGTCATTAATAGCTACAACCTCTAATTCGGGATGTTTATCTAAGATTATACGGAGAGTTGGTCTACCTATCCGACCAAAACCATTTATGGCAACTTTAATCATATTATTTAATGTTTAATAATTCTACAATTTTTTGACGATTAAAGCCAATAATTAATTCGCCAGCAATATCAATAACGGGCACACCCATTTGACCTGTTTTTTCAACAATCATTTTCATGGATTCTTCATCTTGAGAAATATCAATATCTTCGAATTCAATTTTATTTTCCTTTAAAAATTCCTTAACCGCTACACAATAAGGACAGGTAGGGGTTGAATATACTTTAACTTTCATATGTTTATTATTAATTATTCTTTTACTTAATCAAATTAATAAATTTTAGTTACAAGAACCGCTACTTGAGCTTTCCGAACTATAATCCTCAGAAAAACCAGATGTAGCTTCTTCGCTAGTCAGAATATTCTCACAAAATTGAGATTGGTTTTCAAACCCACAACAAATTAAATTTTTTACTGCTTCTGCTGTTCGGCCTCCAAAATCAAATTCACTAACTTTTTCTCCATTTAAAATTAAGGTTGGAGAACCAGTAACTTGATACGTTGTGTTTAAATCAAAATCTTCTTGGGCATAAGCAATTCCTTTTGATTCTTCTTTTTTACAAGATTCTAATTTATCTGTATCAACCATTGCTTCTGTTAAACATTTGGCTCCTTCGCCAGCTTTTAAAAAACAAGAAAGATAAGGATAAAATTTATCTTCTTGTTCTTCTCTTAAACATATTTGAGTAAGATTTTCCTGAGCTTCTTCTTCTCCATGCATGGAAGTTATTTTGCCATCCTGAATTTGACCGATATACCTGATTTTTATATTCTTTTTTAGCTCCGAAATGTTTTCCCCAATTTTATTTATAATCCTTTGCATTTGGGTACCATAAGGACAATAACTCACTACAAAGGCATCCAGAATAGGTTCTTCTGCTTTCGAAATACTTTCACATGCCACCTTTCCTTTTTCTTCGGGCTTTATTATTTCTATTCCTTCCGGAAAGAAAAGATTACCATCTTTCGTAGTATAAATAGGAGGAATTTCTGTGTCTTGTATTTTAAAATTCAATTTATATACTCCATTCTGAAAAGTTGTAGACGTAGCTAAAGAAATTTCGGGGACATTAAATTCTTCTTTTATATAAGTTATTATTTTTTCTTCAACTTGTTCTACGGTTAAAGAATCTTTTATAGCAACTTCACCTTCGGCAGTTTTTACTAAAAAAGAAAGTTGTCTTGAGAAAACACCTTGACAACCTATTACCAAGCCTCCTAAAAGTCCGCCTATTAAAGTTAGAATAATTATTAAACCGATTTTTATATTTACTTTTTTATCCATATGTTTGTTAATTATTTATTAGTTATTAATAATATAATTTGATGTTAACAAATTATCTCAAAATTGACAAGTTAGTAATTTATTCATTAGGTCTATGCTTTTTATTTTACCAATTTTCCCGTAGGAACAATCTCTTTCCGAAAATTTATTTACCTCATCTTGGCCATTGCCAAAAACCAAAATCGGTATCGGGTCTGAACTATGCTGTTTCAATTCACAAGGTGTACAATGATCTCCCGTAACAACAATCAAAGTATTTTTCAAAGATAATAGAGGATTAATAAATTTATCAATTTTTTCAATAAATTCTTTTTTACCTAAGAAATTTCCGTCATGACTAAAATTATCTGTTGCTTTAATGTGTAAAAAACAAAAATCGTATTTATTAGCCAGAGCATTTTTACTGGTTTTTATTTTTTCAAGAATATTAGTATCCAAGTCACCAGTTGCTCCTTTTGATTCAATTATGTCCATTCCTAAAACTTTCCCTATTCCTCTGTATAGTCCTCCCCCACTAACACAGCAAGATTTTAATCCCCACTTTTTAAAAAATAAAGGAACCGGTTTAATTTTTCCAGCAGTTCTTAATAAAATATAGTTTGCCGGTAGCTTCCCCTGTTGAACTCTTTTTTTATTTAATTTATCTTGTTTTAAAATCTCATGGGTCTTTTTTAAAAATTTGTTTAAGATGTCCGCTGTAAATTTTGCTTCTTTAGAATTATCAAGCGCTTTTACTGTTTGAGGCAAAATACCAGTTTTATGCAAATCATTGTCCGAAATGTTTTCGGAAAGCCCTTCACCTCTCATAACCACGCATAGTCTATATTTAAGACCGGATTTAACTATGAATTTTATTCCCTCAATTTCTATGTTCTGAATTTTTCTTACAAAAGGTTCACAACTTTTAATCCGGCCCGAACGTCTATCAATAATAATCATATTCTCATCAACACTTGCTAAGTCTCCCCTCAAAGCTACATCGCCTTGCTGTATCTCCATATTAATTCCTAAAGCTTCAAAAACACCCCTCTTCATTCCCCATTTATTCAAATCATAACCAAATAAAGACATATGCGCATCTTTGGATGTAGGAAAGTCCCCATGATAAACTGGTTCTACTAAACCACAAATTCCTTGCTTTGCTAAAAAATCAAAATTAGGCGTCTGGGCCGCCTCTAAGGGAGTTTTATCTCCTAATTCTTTAATCGGCCTATCTCCCAGCCCATCAAGAATCATAAAGAGAATTTTCATAATATTTCTTCGATTCTTAATAAACGATTGTATTTGGCAATACGCTCCCCTCTGGCTGGTGCCCCTGATTTTATAAAATCTGCGGAAATACCAACTGCTAAATCAGCAATAAAATTATCACAAGTATCACCAGAACGATGAGAAACAATAATTTTCCATCCAAATTCTTTAGCTAACTTCCCGGCTTCAATTGCTTCGGTAACCGTCCCAATCTGATTCGGTTTCAAAATTATTCCATTGCATAGTTTCTGGTCTTGAGCTATTTTTATCTTTTCTGGATTGGTTACTGTTAAGTCATCAGCAATAATATTTTCAATTGGTTTTCCAATTTTCATTATCTCTGCGAATCCTTGGATATCATCTTCGGCAAAAGGATCTTCCAAAAATAAAATAGGATATTTATTTGCCATATCCTTATAAAATTCTAAAAGTTCTTTTCTATTCTTTTCTCCTTCAAGATCGTAATTATCGTTTTTATAAAATTGGGTAGCCGCACAATCTAGCCCAATCTTTATTTTTTCAGAATATCCTGCTAATTCAGATGCTTGCATTATTAGGCCCAATGCTTGTTCTGTTTTTTTTATATCAGGGGCAAACCCTCCCTCGTCTCCAAGATTAGTTGATGGTTTCCCAAACTTCTCACTTAAAATCTGTTTTAGGATTTGATAAATTCTAACTCCGATTTTAAGATTTTCTTTAAAAGTCTTTTCTTGAGGCACAATCATAAATTCTTGAATGCTTAAATCATTCCCCGCATGAGCTCCCCCATTCAAAATATTAAAACAAGGGATAGGCATTGACCAATTTTTGGTTCCTTTAATGTGTTGGAATAGCGAAAGATTTCTGGAACTTGCTCCTGCCCGGCAACAAGCCATGGAAACAGCTAAAATAGCATTAGCTCCCAGATTTGATTTGTCTTTTGTATTATCAAGTTTAATTAAAATTTCATCTATCTTTTCTTGTTCTGTTGAATTCTGTCCAATTAATTCAGGAGCAATAATTTTTTCAATATTTTCTACTGCCTTTGACGATTCTATGGCTTTGGCTTCATATCTTCCTTTGGAAGCACCAGCTGGGACGGAAGCAATAAAAACTCCTTTCTCTGTTATCACTTCTGCTTCTAGCGTAAATTCACATCTGGAATTCAAAATTTCTCTGGCTTTTATTGATTTTACTTTACTATTTTCCATAATTATTCCATCTCTTGAAGATATTTATGAGCAGATAAAGCTGCCCGAGACCCTTCTCCAGCAGCAATAATTATTTGTTTCCACTTTCCATTATTGACATCTCCAGCAGCAAAAACTCCGGGGCAAGAAGTTTCACAACTTTCAAAATCAACCTTTACCTCATCTGCTTTGTTAAATTTACAAAGCCCCTTTAAAAAGCCAGTTGCTGGTATTGAACCAATCTGTATAAAAACCCCATGGGCTGGAACTTGAAATGTTTTCCCAGTTTTTAAATCTTTATAAGTAGCTGAATGAACTGTTTTTTCACCTTCAATCTTTATCATTTCTTTGTTCAAATGAACTTGAATCCTGCTTTCTTTTTTGACTTGCTTTTGTAAAACCTCATCAGCAATTATTTTATCTGATTTTTCAAAGATAAAAACTCTCTGAGCATATTTCGCCAAATCCAATGCTGCCTCAAATCCTGAATTGCCTCCCCCGACAACAATAACCCCCTTGTCCTTATAAAAAGGGGCATCACATATTGAACAATATGAGACACCCTTTCCAATAAATTCTTTTTCACCAGGAATCTCTAAGGGACGAGGGTCTCCACCGGTAGCAATGATTATTGTTCTGGCTAAAAATTCACTTTTATTTCCTGTTCTCACTAAAAAATTTTTGTTTTGTTTCTCTACTTTTGTTATTTTTTCTCCCTGTTCAATGTCAATTTCAAACTTTTTTAAATGTTGTTCAAAATTTTTGGCTAAATCTATCCCCAAAATTTTAGGAAAACCTAAATAATTATCAATCTCATTAGTTTTTCCAACTTGTCCTAAAAAATCTTTGGTAATTAACAGTGTTTTTAGTTTTTTTCTAGCAGCATAAATACCAGCTGTAACCCCAGCTGGTCCTCCGCCAATTATAATTAAATCGTATAACATATTTATAATATTTTCTTTAAATAGTTTTTTAACATTGGGCCAAATTCTGGATGTTGCAAACAAATTTTCAAATTTGACTTCAACCAATTTGACTTATTCCCGCATTCCAACCATTCCCCTTCAATTTCATACCCATAAACAATTTTTCCATCTTCCAACATATCTTTGAATGCTTGAGCTAAAATTATCTCTCCTTTATGATTCGGATTAACTTTCTTAAGATATTCAAAAACCAGAGGTGTGATAATATATCTCCCCACAATCGCCAAATCTGAATGTATGTCTTCTTCTTTCTTTGGCTTTTCAATTATGTCTTTAATTTTATAGAGACGATTAGCAATCTTATCAATTTTCACTACTCCATAGGAAGAAAGCATATTTTGGGGAACTTTTTTTAAACAAATAATTGGTTTTTGGCATGTTTTAAAAATATTACTTAACTGCTCTAATGCCGGAACTTTAGATAGAATGATATCATCGCCGAAAAGAACTCCGCAAGCATCTTTTCCAATAATTTTTTGAGCCTTTAGAATAGCATCACCATCTCCTTTTGGATTTTGCTGTACAACACTAGAGAAAGAAATATTTTCAATTTCTTTATTAAGTTCTTTTAATGATTTTAATATATCTTTTTGATTTCGCTTTTCTAAAATATTTTCCAATTTAGAATTCTTTTTAAAATAATCTAAAATATTATTCTTGTCATTGGATAAAACAAAAACTACCCGTTCTATGCCGGATTTTTTTGCTTCTTCAACTATATAATCTATCATTGGCCTATCTGCTAATGGCAGAATAGGTTTGGGGATTGCTTTTGTCAATGGTAAAAATCTTGTGCCTAAACCAGCAACTGGAATGATCGCTTTTTTTATATTCATAGATTTTTATTTTTCTTTGGTATTTCTAAGAAAAGTAGGAACTTGCCAGTCAGAGTCATCTGTCCATTCCTCTTCTTCTTCTTTCTTTTTTTCTTTTATAAGTTCCAACCCATTTTTTCTATTAATTTTCTTTTTCTTTTGAACCTTGATTGGGATGATTGATGATTTCTCTTTTTTCTTTTGAACTTTTTTCTTTTTTAATTCTGTATTTTTATCAGGTAATATCTTTTTCTCTTTTTTTCCTTCACCAACTTGGATTAAAGTTAGTTTAATCTTATTGTTGTTTTTTAGATCTTGAGAAATTCCAAAAATTATTTTTGCTGTCTTATTAAGCTCACAGATTCCTAGACTTATTTTTTCAACTTCTTTCAAGGTTAAATCTTTTCCTCCCCTAATATTAAACAAAATCTTTTTACATTTTCCTAGATCACCTACACTTAACGGATTATTAAAAACATTTTTTATAATTTCTTCGGCCCGATTAGGCCCTTGGGCGATAGCGCTTCCAAAATGAATGGCCCTGCCTCTACCACCTAAGACAGTTTTTAAATCAGCAAAATCAATATTAATTAAACCTGGTTTTGATATTACTTCTATCAAGTCTTCTAACATTAAAATCAAAGATTTATTTAAACTGGAAAGTGCTTTTTTCAGAGGAGTTTTTTTATCAATAATTTCAAATATCTTTTCATTGGAAACAACAAATTGTCCTGATAGATTTTCTTTAATTTTTTCTATTGATTCTTCAGCGATTCTCATTTTTTTCTCTCCCTCAAACTTAAATGGTAAAGTGAAAATTCCCAAACTGATATTTTTTAACTCTTTTGTAAGTTCAGCAAAAACAGGCAATGCTCCGGACGCAAATCCTCCACCCAAAGAACCAACCAAAATAATTAGATCTTGGTCTTTTAGCATTTTAGTAATTTTTTCTCTTCCTTTCTCACCTATTTTCTGTCCCAGACTAACATCCATCCCAGTCCCTAACCCATTTGTCAGTTCCTCTCCTAATTGGATAACTTTCACCCCTCGGCCTGCTTTTTTTATAACTCTATGATCGCTATCAACCACAACAAAACTGGCGTTACTTATGCTTCTGGCAATTTCAGAAACAATAGAACTACCTCCTCCGCCAATGCCAATAACTTTAATCTTAATTCGGCGAGGCCTAAATAAGACTTTTTTTATCTTTGGCTTAGATTTAATTTTTGGTTTTATTTTCTTTTTTAAAACCATTTTATTTCACTAATTAGAATAATTTTATCCTTATTGTCTCAATGAAATTTCCAGTCTTGCATCTAAAGCATTAGCTATTTTCTGAATAAACGAAAAACTTGGATTATATGTGCCTGATTCAAAACGAGAAACTGCTGATTGTTTTGTCCCAATTTTTTTAGCAAGTTCTTTTTGGGTCAAACCGTTTTCAATTCTTCTTTCTATAATCATCTTAATCAAATCAAACTCAGGAATAAGATCTTTATATGCTTGTCTAACTTCTTTATCTTTCAATAATTGTTTTTTAAATTCTTTATAACTTTTTGTTTTCATATATTATTATATATAACATATATGTTATATGGTGTCAATATCTTTCAATTTCTGAATAGCAATACGAATATCTTTTTTAGGAATCTTCTGTGATTTTTTTCTGAAGCCATGCAAGAGAAAAATCTTACATTTATGAAAAGTATAAAATATTCTAATTTCTTGCTTACCGTGTATTCGTAATTCAAATAAATCAGGGGAAACTTTTTTAGTGTGCGGAAAATATAATTTATTACCAAATTTTTCAAGTAGACCAATACTATGTAACACTCTTGCAACAGTTGATTTCTCTAGAGAACCAATAAATTTTCCTAAAGAACTGTTTATAAAGCGTACTTCCATAATATAATTATTTATGATCGCTCTTAAACAGGGTAGGGTTTTTATTCTTCTATCGCCTCCTCTGTTCCAGGCTCTATCTCTGCTTCTGGAATAGATCCCCCTGAAACTTGATCTATCATATCTTGAATCTCTTGGTTCCCAGGATTAAGTTCTAAAACTTTTTTGAACATTTCTAATGCCTTTGGGTTATTTCCTTTCTTTTGATAAGCAAGTCCTAAAGAATAAATTGAATTGGAATGATTTGGGAAAAGTTGCATTGCTATTTCAAACTGTTCAATCGCTTTATCATATTGTTCTTGATTGTAATATAGTCGTCCAAATTGGAAACGAGCATCAACCGAAGATGGAACCTTGACTATTAATTCTTCCATAAGTTTTATGGCTTCTTCTGTCTTTCCTTCATTCTCTTCTAGAATACTTAAAGAGACAGCAGCATCAACATAATCACTCTTAACCTCTAATGCTCTAGCAAATAACTCTTTCGCTTTTTCTAAGTCTCCCTCCTCTCCTACATAAAACTTTGCTAATTCACTTATTAGAATAGGATTCTTTGGTTCTAATTCAATTGCTTGCTCTAGAATTGTAATCCCCCATTCAGACGCTCCTTCTGCTAAACCACGGATATCACGATAAACAAACCCTAATGTCTCCTGCGCAGTTACTCTGTTGGGACTAAGTTCTACTGCCCTTTTCCCTTCGGCAACTGCCAAGGCTACTATGTTTGCTAGGCGTTGATTATCAGGTTCTGATTTCTGTGCTTCTGCTACAAGCTCACCTAAATAAACTCTAGCTAAAATAATATGATAAACTGTTCGGGAATCGGCAAGTTGTCCTGCTTTTTGCAAAGAATTTACTTCTTCCAATGTCAATTTGATCTCCGTTGGGTTTACCAAGTAGTCACGGTAATAAACATCGGCTACATAAAGCTTACCCATTGTAAAGTAAAAGAATAAAAATCCAAACAATATGGCCCAAAAAACAACTGTACATATTAATCCGATTTCTGGAAAATCCTTAAAGCTGAATGTTGTTTCTTTCACAACTTTTTTCCAGCTTACTACCCCCATGGCCAAAAAGAACCAAAATACAAAAGCCAGAGTTGTGTCTTGATAATAAAAGAATTGACCAACCAATAATGCAATAAACCCTAATAATATAGAAAGGGTAAATAAAGAATTATGAGATGAAGCATCTTTCCCATTAACAATCATAAATGACACCAATAAAAACATTCCTATTAATAACAAATAACTTAGAACTCCCAAAATACCAGTTGTCCCTAATAATTCAGCCATATGAGTTACTGGTTTATCAAATCTTATCTGCCAAACAACAGAATCTAAAAAGCTCGCTGGTTTAAATTTATTAAACAAATAACTGTAATTACCAAGACCGGAACCAACAAGAGGACTTTCTTTCACTCCTTCAAAGGCAATACTCCAACTTACTTTTTGAGAAGGTAAGATCTCTGAAGGTAAATTATTTACTACACTGTTGGCCGGAAAAAGACCTTGTAAAGGACTAAAGAAAAGAAAGATAATAGCGATCAAAAGAAATAAAATTGGTAAACTAAGATGGCTAACATCTTCTTTAAACAATCTTTTTCTAAAAGAGAAAACTAAAAATGCCAGCAAAGATAAACACATAACCAACCAAGCTGGCCAGAAATTAATAACTAGCAATAATCCTAATATACTGAAAATTAAAATATAATTAAAAATCGTTTGCTTTTTTTCTTTTTTCTTTTCTACTACTCCGAGAGCTCCAGCTCTCATAGAAGCTAGCCCTTTGAAAGCCAAGTAAACTAATAGGAATACCGTTGCTATACTTAAAAACATTCCTAAAATTTCAGTTGAACCACTGATAGGATTAAATCCTTGAAAAACCATAACTTGGGGCAAGGCTAAACTTTCATTGATTGATACTAAGTAATTACTTATCTTTGTCCAGAATCCAAATAATGAAAAATAAGTCATTAAAACTACAAAAGATGCTGACCAAATAAATGCTTTGATTAAAGAAGAGTGGCTAACTTTATCACTTGATCCTTCTGTTTTATCTTCAGGTTTTATTTCAACATTATTGGTTATTAAAAAATAAAAACCACCCAATGATAATATCCCGATCAAACTTGGCCAAAATCTCCCATAATAACCAAATAAACTTGTAATTTTATCTTGGGAAAAAACAGTTGCCAAAATCATTACGCCTAAGTATGCTAAAACAAATAAATCCAGAGGTGTTCTTCTAAAAACTATTTTCTTGTCTTGAAACACCATCTTCCCCAACCAAGCTAAAAGGCCAACACTAATTAAGAAAAATAATAGATAACCTTTATTAAACTCAAACGCTTCCACACTGGAAGAGAGAAAAAATAAAGGCATTAAAAACACGAGCGCACACAAACAAAGCTTAACAATTTTTTTGAACATATGTTTTTGTTATGTTATTTTATTATTTATTTAATTGATTTATTATAATTGATTATTAATAAATTATCAATATCATTTCTATAATTAAATTCATCTAGATACCGTCTCAGATACAAACATTTTGCACTCTTAATTTAAACGCTTGACAAAGGATCTTAAAAAATTATAATTAAACTAGATTAAATTAGAACTTATGCTTGAAGATAAAGATATCCAAAAAATGAAAGATGTGTTTCCGACCAAGGAGGACTTGGAACTGACTTTTTCCCAACATACTACTAAGGTAATGGAGATTTTTGCGACCAAGGAAGATTTGAAAGAGGCCGTAAAGAACCTTTCTACCAAAGAAGATTTTAATAAATTATTAACTGCTGTTGATTCTTATGCTAAAAAGGCTGATACCTATTTTCAGGAAATGGTAATGCTTAGTCATAAAGTAGATAGGAATGAAAAGTGGATTCAACAATTGGCTGACAAACTTGGAATAAAACTGGAATATTAATTTATTCTAATTTTTGTTTTCTACTAACGGCTTTGAAAAGAGCTGTTTTTTATTTTTCATCCCGGTCCTGTTTATCAAATTTCTCCCAGGCTTTATAAAGATGGAAAATCTTGCGTCTATTATAAAAATACTTTTTAATTAACTCTTCTATTAATACTCTCTCAAATTTATTGCCGTAGATATCTCTTATTTCTTCCAGATAAACTACCATCCTATTAGATGCTGCCATGGCTCTATTCAAAAGTTCTAATCCTGTTATTTTTGCATCAAACCTGGCCGAATGCGCTTCGGAAATTAAAATAGGAATCATTAAAGAACATTCAATCATTTTATCTTTCAAGGGGTAATCAAATTCTTTTAACACTGGCAAAATATCTTTGGTCACCATTACTCCTCCCTCTAATGCTTTTTGATAAACCTCTAAATCCCTAAAAGAACGGATTGGTTTTTTAGGACGGAAGTTTGTTTTTTTATATGTATATGCCATATTATATAAAAATTAATTTGCTCTTGACAAGGTCTTTTGCCCCGCTATATTTAAGATAATAACGCTACCCCGAGATAAAAACTCGGGGTTATCTAATTTTTAAAAACGCTTTTTCGGTCCAGTTGCAAATCCCCTTGCATCCTATTCTGGGTTCTGGTATGGGATTATCAATTATTTCCCGCGCCCTGCTAAGAAGTTCTGGAATCATTCCCGTGTCCAAGGGAACGTCTAATTCATAGATGCTAAAACTTAATTTAAAATTATCATAACTGTCCAGTTGTTCATTCGGCTGACAATAAATTAGAGATAATTTGCTAACTGGTTCAAACCCATATTCTTTAGCTAAATAAGCGTAAGCGTTTAACTGCACTTTATACATTGGAAATAATTCATCTTGCCTCCCTGTATATTTTGCTGTTTTATAATCTACAATATGATATGTTCCATCTTCAAGTTTGAAAATATCATCCGGCTTGCCAACTAATATCCATCCTCTATCTTTTATTGGAAGTTTAAAGTAAATATCACTTTCTTCAACCTCCACAGCTCCCGGGACAGACAGCCAAGACGGAAATGTTTTGTTTTCTGAAAAACATCCATGAACATTTCTTTTGGTTAATGCGTCAAGTGTGCTAAATATGCCAGGGAATATACTAGGAGAACTTCCTAGGTGTCTTTCCATCCAGAAACATCTAGGACAGAAATCCAACATATCTAGTTTGCCCAGATCTTTAGCGCTTATAACTTTTGTTTTGTCTTGTTTCATAGGATTTATTTCTTTTCTCCTAATATGCCTAACGACCTTTGGTTTCTCGGCACTCTTGCCTGCCTTTGCCTAAGTTTATAAACAACATGCAAGGGAAAAAATTCAAAATAGTTTTTTTCATCAAACCAAGCACACTTGAAATCAAACAAACGCAGTCCAGTTAATCTACTCATGGCCAAAGCATATAATGTTAGTTGTTCAATCGGTCTTTCTTTGGCTGCATTTGGTTTGTAGTCCAAAATATGAACTGCTCCATTTCTTAATTGAATTAAATCAATATGACCGGTAAGAACTTTTTCTATTTTAATTGGTATTTGAAAATCCAGTTGGCTTTCCATATGCTCAATATCTTCCGGCAGAAGATAAACCGGGACTTCTGTCGCCACGGTTACGGAATCATTGCAAAGCATAAACTGCTGTAATGCTTCATGCCTTAATTTATTATCCCCTACCGCCTGCAATACCAAATTAGCGATTCTATTCGCAAAATTCGTTTTCTCTCTTATCAAAACCTTGTCTAAATTGAATTTAACTTTAACTTCCGAACTCCTTTGTCCCTCTTGAAAAAGATAATGAGGGCATTCGGCGTAAACTGATTGCAAAAATTCGCGCAAAGGCCAGAAATGCTTGTTCTTTATATCTTCCTGCAGAAGCAAAGCCAACTTTGCCTGATGAATTCTAAACTTATAAATCTGGCGATGATATAGGTTTATCCCCTGGAGGATTTGATGAGGAGAATAAAGTTTTTTCCCAAATTTTCTTAATCTATTATATTTGCAAAGGTCAGAATACGATTTGATCCAATCCGCCAGAGTAGAAGGCCTAAGATCCAATCCGTATTTTTCTTTGATTAGTCGACAAGTATCTTCAAGATTATACCCGAGATTATAAAAGCTTAATGAATCTAAAATTAGTTTTAACGGATAATGTCTGCCTTTTATCTTTTGAGGTGTAAAAGTCTTTCCACAGTTTTTACAAAGATAAAGCTGGACTACTTCATATTTCTTTTTTCTGGTTCCGCGTTTAACAATGTTTTTACTATCGCAGTAAACACAGCGTTCTGCCAAAGAAGTTGTTGGAGTTTTTTGTTTTTCTTTTTTTACAGGATTTGCAATTTCTTCTTTCCTTTCTTTCTTTTTTCTATTTCTTTCTTTATCTTGCATTTCTTTGTCCCATGCTAGATAAAAAGCCTTTGGTGGTTTTATATCACGCTTTTGTCCTGCTCCTGTATCACGAGTTCTGGAGATCTTGGCCTTGTCCTCTGAATTCGTGAGTTTTTTAGGGTCTTTTTCCATGTTTTTTTTGGTAGATTTTTCTCGTTCCACCGACCTAACGATAAGTTGTTGTAGTTCGTCTTTTAATTAAAAATATAAAAACTATCTGTTTTTTTACAGATAGTTCATAAAAAATTCTATATGGGCAGATACGTCTTCTCCAGACATTTTCTTCACCTGCCATCTTTTTTATATCTCCTATAAATGGATTGATTTTAAGCTGAAAAAAAACCGATTCAATCAGCTTTATGTCTTTTTTAGGAAACCGTTTTATTTGTTTCCCTATTTTAGAATGAATCGTTATTCTCCAAATCATCTTTTAATTCTTTTAATGATATACAATCCCCTTTAGCAAAATCTTTTCTTGCTTGTTTCAATACTCTTTTTTCAGATGGAGTTGGTTTGAATGTTTTTATTGATTTTTGCCAACATAAAAATTTCTCATATTCTGAACGAGGAATTATTGTTAATTCGCCTTTTCTTGTTAATTCTTTTGGGATAGTAATAATCTTTTCCATATAATTTTAGTTTAGA
>Ga0268279_1001005_pt1 | contig 16644 bp, 8 predicted proteins | sample saktaG_6_FD_190142 | JGI IMG/M metagenome (GOLD analysis project Ga0268279, IMG submission 190142) | Saline water microbial communities from Sakinaw Lake, British Columbia, Canada - sak_2010_1_5_80m | ecosystem: Environmental > Aquatic > Non-marine Saline and Alkaline > Saline ...
TCTTCTAAGCCACGCTTTAATTTTTCTTCTTTCTTTTTTACCATATTACTTTATTTTATAATATTTTTTTAAAAAATAATAGTTAAAAAATATCCAAAATGCCAAAAAATAAATAGCAAATTACAAATCACAAAATCCAAACAAATCATAAATTCTAAATCCTAAATCCCAAACCCGTTTATAATTTATAATTTGTTATTTGGGATTTGTTTGTTCTCAAAGAAACTCCGTTTCTTTTCCACCTTCGCTGTCGCTCGGTATTTGATGCTTGATGCTTGTTATTTATTTGTCTTGGTGCTTGTTGTTTATTTTTTTTGGTACTCGTGGTTTACCTTTTGAACCGGTTAAAAATCTTCGAGGTCTGTTTCTTGAAATTCCTCTTTATTGTCGCCGTATATTTCTCTTGGTTTTGCTCCGCTTGCTGGACCAACCACTCCTTTTTCTTCTAATATATCTAAAAGTCTCGCAGCTCGAGCGTATCCAATTTGAAGTCGTCTTTGTAAAAGAGAGGCCGAGGCCCTTTTATATTCAAAGATTATCCTTTTCGCTTCTTCATAAAGAGGGTCGTCAAGGCCAGAAACATCAAAATTTTTACTTGTCATCTCTTTAAGCTCTTTTCTTAAATCTTTTTCAATATCTTCTTTTTCTGAAAAATCATTTTCTTTCTCGATAAAATCAATCACTTTTTTAACATCTCTTTGGAGAACGAAAGAGCCCTGAATTCTCTTCGGTTTACCGAACTCGGAAGATAAATAAAGCATATCTCCGCTCCCCAACAAGGATTCCGCTCCGGCGCTATCCAAAATTGTTCTTGAATCAATTTGGCTGGCAGTTTGAAAAGCAACTCGGGAAGTAAGATTGGCTTTGATTAAGCCGGTAATGACATCCACCGAAGGCCTTTGAGTAGCCACAACCAAATGGATCCCTACCGCCCTAGCCAACTGGCTTAATCTTACAACGCCGGACTCAATTTCTTTGCCCTTAGCCGCTATTAAGTCCGCCAATTCGTCTATAATCAAAACGACATAAGGCATCACGCCATATTCTTCTTTTAATTTAATATTTTTGCTAATGACCTCATTAAATCCTCCAATATCTCTAGCCCTAACTTCGCTTAAAACATCAAACCTTCTTTCCATTTCTTTGGTGAGCCAATTCAGGACATTTACCGTTTTTTGAGCGCTAAAAATGACCGGCGTCAAAAGATGGGGAAGCTTCTCATAAATTGAAAACTCTACTCTCTTAGGGTCAACTAAAATCAACTTTAAAATTTTAGGAGAATTTCGGTAAATGAGGCTAAGAATTAAGCTTTGTAAAAATATCGTTTTACCAGACCCGGTGCTACCGGCTACTAAAAGGTGGGGCATTTTTTCCAAATTAACAAAAATACTTTTACCGGCCACATCTTTACCTAAAGCGAAAATCAGTGAAAATAAGGATTTTTGGTAATCCGGTTGGGATAATAAGTCCCTTAAAACAACCATTTCCCTTGATTTATTGGGTACCTCAACCCCCACCAAAGAACGGCCGGGGATAGGCGCCTCTATTCTAATCGGGTGAGCGGCCAAAGATAAGGATAAGTCATTAGCCAAAGCAGTGATTCTGGTTAATTTCACCCCTTCAGCCGGTTTTAGAGTATATTGAGTGACGGATGGACCTACATTAATTTCTCCCATTTCAACCGGAATACCAAAACTATTTAATGTTTTTTTAATAATCAGAGAGTTGGATTCGATATTAACCGCTAACGCCTTCTGACTGGAAAGAGAGAAAAAATCAAGAGGAGGAACCTTATATTCTCCCTCCAATCCAACTGAAACTGTCCTTTCTCCTTCTTCCTTTATTTTAGGAGGGTTGTTTTCAGATATTTTCTTTTTAAAAAATCCTATTTTCTTAACTTCAAACTCGGGCATTTCAACTTTATTGGAAAGGTCCTCTTTTTCTTTTTTATTTTTTTCCTTATTTTTTTTCTTTGATTCAAGACCATTTTCAACTTCTTCCTTTTTCTTCGGCTTTTTCGGAGTGAACTCCCAAAAAATCAATAAAGATATTGCGACTAAAGCCAAAAAAATAATAATAGAAACCGTTTGTCCAAAAAATTTTAAAAAAGGCCAACTTGAAATATGCCCTAAGAAACCTCCTTTCTTTTCTATAGAATGGTTTAAAATTTCAAAAAGACCCGAAATGGCGACTATAAAAAGAATGATTCCTCCAAAAACGGGAATGAAAAATCTTTTTTTCTGGGGTTTTAAAAATAAAATTCCCCCCAAGACCAAAAGGAAGGGGACAAGAAAAATCGTTCTTCCGATTAGAAAATCAAGAGTTTTAAAAATAAACTCTCCTCCTTCTCCTGATTTTTCAAAAAAAGAGAGAGCGATTATCAGAGATAGAATAAGCATCAAAATAGACACTATCCATCTCTTCAAGCGAAATGTTAGGAGAGGGTATCGCAACTTATTCGCCTCTTCTTTTTTGGGGGTTACTCTATTCTTTTTTCTTTTCTTGGGCTTAGACATTTGACTTCGTTATTATTATAACATATTTTATTAAAAAAGCGCGGAGAAGCGCTTTTATAATTTCAGAACCTTTTATTTTTGTTTTCTAAATCCTGTCCCAGCTGGAATCATTCTCCCAATAATAACATTTTCTTTAAGCCCCCTTAAATTATCTTCTTTCCCTTCAAGTGATGCCTTGATTAAAACCCGGGAAGTTTGCTGAAAAGAAGCCGCTGACAAGAAACTATCAGACGTGAGAGCAACTTGAGAAATGCCAAGCAAAATCGCTTGGGCCTTGGCTCTTTTATTGGGTTCAATTTCTTTCTGATTTTCTTCAAACTCAGCCCGAGAAACAACTTGACCGGGAATCCAAGGGCTATCTCCCGCTTCTGTTATTTTGACTCGAGAAAACATTTGTCTAGTTATCGTTTCAATATGCTTATCATGAATATTTATCCCTTCACTCACATAAACCCTTAAAATTTCTTTTACAATGTATCTCTGAACTGCTGCTACCCCCAAGGTTTTGAAAAGCTTCTTTTGGTCTAAGGGACCCGAAGAAAGAATTTGCCCCGGAGAGACCTTGTCCCCTTTTTTAACGAAAATTTCCGATTTTAAAGGCGCTAAATATAGAACTTTTTCTTTTTTAGAATCTGGTTTTACGAAAATCTCTCCTCTTTCCAAATCAACTTTTTGGACCCTTCCTTTTGTGATGTTTATTACTCCTTCCCCTTTTAAATTTCTTAATTCAAAAACTTCTTCCACTCGCGGAAGTCCTTGAGTAATGTCCCCTCCGCCGACAACTCCCCCTGTATGAAATGTTCTTAGTGTGAGCTGAGTCCCCGGCTCACCAATCGATTGAGAAGCTATCACTCCTACGGCCAAGCCCATTTTCACTAATTTATTTGAGCCCATTTCCCAACCATAACACTTTTGACAAATTCCTCTTAGGGTCTTACAACTTAAAGGGGAACGAATAATGACTGATTTTATGTCAGTAGCACTTATTTCTTTCGCCTTGTCCCAATCAATTATTTCTCCATTTTTAATTATGATCTTCCCGTCTTGGGACTTAATATTTTCCAAAGACACCCTCCCAACTATTTTAGAAACAAAGTTTTGACCAATATCATCGGCGTCCTTTTTGTAAACTTTTGTTCCTTCTTTTTCGCCACAATCTTCTTCGGTAATTATTAACTCGTGGCTCACATCAACCAATCTTCTTGTTAGATAACCTGAAGCCGATGTTCTTAAGGCGGTGTCCACCGTTCCTTTTCTTGCTCCATGAGTAGAAATAAAGAACTCTAAAACATCTAATCCTTCTTTAAAAGAGTTTTTAATCGGCATTTTGATTATTTCTCCCGAAGGAGAAGTTACCAATCCCTTCATCCCACATATTTGAATTGGCTGAATCCACGAACCCCTGGCTCCGGAATCAACTATGGAAAAGAGAGGGCTATCGGCAGACATTTCTTTTATCACTTTTTCTTTAAGTTCTTCTTTGGCTTCCTGCCAAATCTCAATAATCTTTAATTCTTTTTCCTCCTGGCTAATAAGTCCTTTCTTTTGCTGGTCGTTCACCAAATCCACTTCTTTTTCCTTTTCGGCCATCAAATATTTCTTTTCTTTTGGGACAGGAAAATCATCCATCCCCAAACTAATACCAGAGAGAGTGGCTTTTTCAAATCCAAGTTCCTTAATATTATCCAAGGTTTCTGCAGTTTCTTCTTTAGAATATTCTAAAATTATTTTTGAAATCAACTTGTTGAGTTTCCCCGAATCCAATTTTTCATTAACAAAAGGAAACCCTTGAGGTAAAGCGTTATTAAAGATAATCCGCCCGCAAGTGGTCTCAATAATTTTTATTTCCGATTTTTTAGATTTTTCAGTAAGACAAACTTTTATTTTCTTTCTAATATCTAATTTACCTAAATGATAAGTTGTTATTACTTCTTCAAAACTACCAAAAATTTTCTGTTTTTCAACGACCCCTTTACTTTCTCCAGTTAACCAATAAATACCCAAAACAATATCTTTGGTGGGCGAAACAATCACATCACCAGTAGACGGTTTAAGAAAATTTCTACTTGAAAGCATTATCTCTTTAGCTTCTTTTTGGGCCTCGTTTGAAAGAGGGAGATAAACCGCCATTTGGTCTCCGTCAAAGTCGGCGTTAAAGGCATTACAGACAAGAGGATGAAGCCTTATAGCTTCTCCCTCGATTAAAACAGGTTCAAACGCTTGGACACCTAATCGATGGAGAGTAGGGGCCCTGTTTAATAAAACAAGTTTATCTTTTACCACTTTTTCTAAGGCGGCAAAAACCTCCGGTGCTCTATCATCAATTAATCGAGATGCCCCTTTGATGTTATAACTTAATTCTTCGTCTAAAATGTCCTTGATAATGAAGGGTCTAAAAAGTTCCAAGGCCATTATTTTGGGAATACCGCACTGGTGGAGTTTAAGCTCTGGACCGGGAGCGATAACCGATCGACCAGAATAATCAACTCTTTTTCCTAAAAGGTTTTTTCTAAATCTCCCTTGTTTCCCAGAAAGCATATCCGCTAACGATTTAAGCTGTCTTTGCCCTCCCGTTGAGGCCTTGGTTAATTGAGATGACCTTCTCATCCCATTATCTAAAAGACTGTCAACCGCCTCTTGAAGCATTCTTTTTTCGTTTCGAATAATAGCTTCCGGAGCAGAAATTTCTATCAAGTTTTTTAAACGGTTATTTCTATTGATTACTCTCCTATAAAGGTCATTTAGATCCGAGGAGGCATATCTTCCTCCGTCTAACTGAACCATTGGCCTTAAGTCGGGCGGTAGAACGGGTAGGACCTTCCAAAACATCCATTCTGGACGAATCCCGGCTTTTTCCATTCCTTGAAATAACCTTAATCGTCTTAAAATTCTCTTTTTTTCTCCGGCCGGGCTATTTTCTAACTCTTTTTTTAAATTGGATATTTCTTTTTTAAAGTTCACTTTTTCAAAAATATTCAAAAGGGTTTCTGACCCAGTCCCTGCTGTAAAAATCTCCCCATATTTCAAAGAAAGTTCTTGATATTCAATTTCCGACAATATATTTAAGGGCTTAATGTTTGAAATTTCTTCTTTGGTTCTTAAAAATTTTTGATTAAAGGACTCTCGAGCTTTTTTTCTCTCTTTTGGAGACATTTTTGATTGCTCGATTTGTTTAATTTTCTTTTTAAGTTCATTTTCTACTTCTTTAAGTATCTTTTCTTGGGCAACTAAATCAACTTCTTTAATAATATAGGCGATAAAATAGATCACTTTTTCTAACTTTTGTTGGGGAATATCTAAAACGAGACCCATTCCCGAAGGAACCGCTCTTAAAAACCAAATGTGAGAAACAGGAGAGGCCAACTCAATATGCCCCATTCTTTCTCTCCTCACTTGCGACTTGATAACTTCAACCCCACAACGGTCACAAACTACTCCTTTATATCTAACCCCTTTATACTTACCACAATAACATTCATAGTCCTTACATGGCCCGAAAATTTTCTCGCAAAACAACCCGTCTTTTTCCGCTCTTTGGGTACGGTAATTAACTGTCTCTGGTTTTTTTACTTCTCCATAAGACCACTTCAAAATCTCCTCCGGAGAGGCAAGTCTGATTCTAATAGATTGTATGTCAGATACCTTCATAGAACCGAGTTTTTACTTCGTAAAAACGAAGGTTAGGCGATGAGGGCTCCGCCCTCATCTTGACTCACCCACTTTGTGGGTTCGTAAGCGATGAGAGGTTACTTTCATCTTGACTCACCCACTTTGTGGGTTCGTAAGCGATGAGAGATTACTTTCATCTTGACTCACCCACTTCGCGGGTTCGTAAGCGATGAGGGATTACCCTCATCTTCACAAACTCACTTGCTTCGCAAGTTCGTATTTGATTAGAAATTAGAAATTAGAAATTAGAATAATTATATCAATTTCTATCTTCCTCTTTACTTCCTTCTTCTCTAACAACTCTTTTGGCCTCAACATTAAGTCCTAATGATTTTAATTCACTCACCGACAAATTAAAAGAAGCTGGGATATTTGGTTTTTTGATTTCTTCTCCCTTCAATATTGATTCATAGGTTGCTGCTCTTCCCACAACATCATCCGACTTAATAGTTAGCATTTCTTGAAGAGTATGAGCCGCTCCATGAGCTTCCAATGCCCAAACTTCCATCTCCCCAAATCTCTGGCCTCCGAATTGAGCCTTCCCTCCTAATGGCTGCTGAGTAATTAAAGAGTAAGGGCCAATACTTCTCATATGAATTTTATCTTCAACCATATGAATCAATTTCATCACATACATATAGCCAACTGTCACATCTCTCGGAAAAAGTTCTCCTGTTTTCCCGTCATAAAGGCGAACTTGCCCGGATTCCGGTAATTCGGCTCGCTTAAGCTCTTCTTTAATGTCATTTTCCGTTGCTCCAAACAAGGCCGGCGAAACAGCTAAATATCCTAACTTCTTAGCCGCCCAGCCAAGATGAGTTTCAAAAATCTGGCCAATATTCATCCTTGAGATAACACCTAAGGGGTTTAGGATAATATCAATAGGAGTTCCATCTTCCAAGAAAGGCATTTCTTCTTCTGGCAAGATTCTTCCAATAATCCCCTTATTGCCATGCCGACCCGATAATTTATCCCCGACTTTTATCTTTCTTAATTGGGCAACTTCCACTCTAATTCTTTTTATGACCCCTGGTTCCAACTTATCTCCCTTTTCTCTTGAAAATATTTTAACCCTAATGACTCTCCCTCTTTTCCCATGTTTCATCCTTAAAGAAGTATCTTTTGATTCTTTGGCTTTCTCTCCAAAAATGGCTTTCAGTAATCTTTCTTCGGCTGTTAACCCCTTTTCCCCTCCCGGAGAAATTTTACCTACTAGGATATCGCCCGTATCAATCTCCGCCCCAATTCTTATCACCCCTTCTTCGTCTAAGTCCTTTAACCTCTCTTCAGAAACATTAGGGATATCGCAAGTAGTAACTTCCGGCCCCAATTTTGTCTCTCGAACATCACAAGTAAAATCCTCTATATGAATAGAACTAAAAGCGTTTAACTTTACCAATTTTTCCGACAAAACGATAGCATCTTCAAAGTTGTTCCCCCGAAAAGAAAGAAAAGCTATCAAGACATTTCTTCCCAAGGACAATCTCCCTTCCTGAATACCAGAACTAGAAATCAAAATATCGCCCTTTTTTATCTTCTGCCCTTTTTTAACATAGGGGACTTGATTAAAACAAGTATACTGATTTCCTCGACTAAATTTCTGGAGATTATATGTTTTTACTTTCCCGTCCTTCATTCTTATTTTGATATGCTGGGAATCAACCTCACAAACAACGCCCTCACTTTGGGAAACTAACTCCTCTCCACAATTTTCAGCCACAGTCTCTTCCATGCCAGTCCCGACCAAAGGGGGTTCCGGACAAATCAAGGGGACAGATTGCCGTTGCATATTTGACCCCATTAAAGCTCTGTTGGCATCGTCATTTTGAAGAAAAGGGATTAAACTTGTTGCCACACTTATTGGTTCGTTTGGAGAAATATCTATAAAATCAACTTCATTTTTCTTAACGGTTACTGGCTCACCGGCTCTTCGAGCTTCAACTTCTTTGGTGGTAATTTCTCTATCTTTATTCAGCCCAATCCCAATATGGGCAATGTTATAGTTTTCCTCCTCAATAGCTGTGAGATAATAAATATCTTTTGTTATTTTTCCATTTTTTACCTTAAAATAAGGGGACTCCAAGAAACCAAAAGGGTTAATTTTAGCATAGCAAGATAAATGGGAAATTAAACCAACATTTTGACCCTCCGGTGTTTGAATGGGACAAATTCTTCCATAATGAGAAGGTTGGACATCTCTAACCTCAAAACCAGCTCTTTCCTTAGTGAGTCCTCCCGGTCCTGTAGCGGTTAATCTTCGTTTATGTTCAATTGCAGCCAAAATATTTTCCCCATCCATAAATTGAGAAAATTGAGAAGTGGCAAAAAATTGTTGAATTATCGCCATTATTGGTCGGGGGTTGATTAGTTGAGAAGGAGTTAATGTCGCAGCATCTAATGTTGACATTTTATCTTGAACCACTCTTTTAAATCTAGTGAGCCCCACCCTAATTCTTGATTGTAATAATTCGGAAACATTTCTGACTCTCCGATTTCCTAAATAATCAATTTCATCCGGCCGAGCTCCAGGCTTATTGTTTAATCTTATAATTTCTTTAAAAACAGATATAATGTCTTCTGATTTTAATATCCTATCTTCTTTACTTATATCTTTATCCTCCTTTGATTTTAGAGATTTTGAGATTGGTAACCTTTGATTCGTCTTCCATCGCCCAACCTTACTCAAGTCATAGCGTTGAAAATTAAAAAACATATTCCAAATTAAATCTTTGGCAGCATCAGGGCTCACCAGTTCTCCCGGTCTTAATTTTCGATAAATTTCCACCAAGGCCTCATCTTGATTAGAGGTAGTATCTCGAGAAAGAGTCTTTTCAACATAACTTATTTCTCCTTTATCCACATCCTTAAATATTTTTTTAATTTTCTCGCTTGAAAAACCATTAAATGCTCGAATAATAGTAGTGGCAGGCACTTTTCTAAGACGATTAATTCTTACCCCGACAAAACCAGAAGCGTCACTCTCAAACTCTAACCAAGCTCCTCTTGAAGGAATTATTTTTGCTCCAAAGAATTTTTTACCATGATAATTTTTTGCCGTAAAAAAAACACCGGGCGACCGGATAAGTTGAGATATAACAACTCTCTCTACTCCATTGATAATAAAAGTTCCCTTATTGGTCATTAAGGGAAAATCGCAAAGAAAAACTTCCTGTTCTTTAACTTCTTTTGTTTTTAGGTTTTTCAACCGAGCTTTTACCTTTAAGGGAGCATCAAAAGTAATATTATTCTCCTTAGCCAACAAACCATCTTTGCATTTTGGTTTAGATAGATAATAGTCAACAAAATTAAGTTCAAACTGTTCTTTGGTATAATCCTGAATAGGAAAAACCTCTTCGAAAACTTCTCTTAGCCCTTCTTTCCAAAACATTTCCCAACCCTCTTTCTGGTGAACCAATAAAGAAGGAGAGGGAAAAGAAATTTTTGATTTAGAAAAATTTTTTATCAACATAAGCCAAGTGAAAAGCTAAGTTAAAATTAGAGAAAAAAAGAAATGAAAATCCTCTTCTTGTCGGACTTTCGCAAAGTGTAAGTGAGATATAATAAAGACAAGAATTTTTTCGCAATCCAAAAAAAACAACCTCCCATCTTAGGGGTATAAAAAGAAAAGTTTTATTTTTTTCGCAAAGGTTTCAAAGTTAGATATTTTAAAAAAAGTTCACTTCCACCAAATCCGTATATTGTTCATATTACTTATTTTTAAAAAATTGTCAAGCGTTACGAGAAGTGGAAGATATTATTGCTATCCCAAGATAAAAAGATATTAGTTGAGAACCACCATAGCTCACAAAGGGCAGAGGAATACCAATAATAGGTAAAAGACCTAAACACATTCCAATGTTGATAAGACTTTGAGAAAGAATTAAAAAGGCAAACCCAGCCGCAAATAATTTATCAAAGTTATTGTCAGACCGAAAAGAAATTTTAATCACCTGCCAAAGAAGAAAACCAATGAGAGACAATAAAATAAAAATCCCTAAAAAACCGGTTTCTTCGGCCAAAGCGGAAAAAATAAAATCGGTTTTGCTTTCGGGCAAAAAGTTATATTGGGTCTGAGAACCCTTGTCAATGCCTTTCCCCCAAAAACCGCCCGATCCTATGGCAATTTTTGATTGGTCGCTATTCCAAGAAATCCCTTCTGGGTCAATGCCTGGTTTTAAAAAAGTGATAATTCTTTCTTTTTGATAGTCCTTTAGCCATAAAAACCACGATGCTCCGGCAATTATTAAAAAAATTAAAAAAAGAACCAAGAGATGACGAAATCTAATACCGGAAAAAATTACCATTCCCAGCCAAACAAAAACCAAAATAATGGAAGAACCGAGGTCAGGTTGAAGTAAGATTAAAAAAACAGGGATTAAGAGATAAACCATTGAAAATAGAATCGGTTTAAATCTTTCTGTTTCGATATGACGAACTGAAAAATATTTACTCAAAACCACGATTAGAATAATAGCCGAAAGGGGAACGGGGTCTAAAGAAAAACTTCCTAAATTATACCAGCCCCTAACTCCTCTAATCTTATCAGCGAAAAATAATAGTCCCAAAAGAGAAAGAATACTAAAAAAATATAAAATTAAAATAAGATAAGAATTCTTTTTTAAAAATGTTATATCAAAAAAGTTGAATAAAATTAGAAAAAGTATCGAAAGAAAGAAAAACAAAACTTGTTTTTTGAAACTAAAAAAACTACTCGAGCTATAAATCGATAAGAGTCCCAAAAGGGTTAGGGCAATAGCTGGTAAAATCAGCGACCAATTATTTTTTCTAATGATACTTCTGGCCATTTCTCAATAATCAAGGCTTTTTCTTTGTTTTTTAGAGGAAAAATTTGATAGATTTCCTCGGTGATGAAGGGCATAAAAGGATGAAGAATTTTCAGACAATTTAAGAAAACATAAAACAAAATTTTTTTAGTATTCTCTTTCAATTTTGGGTTTTTGATTTGATTTTTTGACTTTTCAATATAAATATCGCAAAAATCGTGCCAAAAAAATCGATACATTGTTTGAATGGCTTGCCCAAAATGAAACTTCTCCAAATCTCCCGTAACTGATTTTATTGTTTCGTTGAGAGCTTTTAATATTTTCTTATCTGTTGAAGTCAGATTTTTATTAGCGTAAATCAGCTTTTTATCAGTGTTAATCTGCGAAGGATTGTTCGCAAGAACAAACCTTGCAGCATTCCAAATTTTATTACAAAACTTCTGCCCGGCAATAATGTCATCTTTATTAAAATGGATATCTTGACGGTCAGTAATTTGCCAAGCTATGCCAAATCTAACCGAATCCGCTCCATAATCTTCAATTAGACCAATAGGATCAATCCCTGTCCCCAATGATTTTGACATCCTTTTCCCATCTTTAGTCAAAACAGTAGCATGAATAACCACATCCCGAAAAGGATTCTTACCAATAAACTCCTGTGATGAAAAAATCATTCTGGAAACCCACAAATTAATAATATCTCTAGCTGTACTTAGGGTGTTAGTTGGGTAAAAATTTTTCAAGTCCTTAGTTTTTTTCGGCCAGCCTAAGACAGCAAACGGCCAAAGAGCCGAAGAAAACCAAGTATCAAAAACATCTGTAGATTGAAGCATCTCACAATTTTTACAGAAAGGACACTTAGAAGGTTTCTTATCTGAAACTACAAATAACTCTTCTCTTCTTGATTTAAGTATTTCTTCCCCATTTGAAAATTGAGAATTGGTAATTGGAAATTCTTCCTGTTTTTTTTGACAGAAAAAAATTGGAAGTTGATGCCCCCACCAAATCTGACGGGAAAGACACCAGTCCTGAACATTTTTAAGCCAATTAAAATAAACCTTTTCCCACCTTTTAGGGTAGAACTTCACTTCGCCTTTTTCGACAGAGTTAAGAGCAACTTTACTTAATTCATCCATTTTCAAAAACCATTGTTTAGAAGGGATTAATTCAATATGTCTGCCACAACGATAACAAACGGGAACATCATGAGAATAATCGATTATTTTTTCAATGAGATTCAACTTATCAAGTTCTTTAATAACCTTTTCTCGCGCTTCTTCAACCTTTAGCCCTTGATAAGAAAAAGGCGTCTTTTCGTTCATTCTTCCCCTTTCGTCTATCACCTGAATCATTCCTATTTTATTTCTCTTGGCTATTTGTTCATCAACTAAACTATGGGCTGGAGTGATTTTTACGGCTCCGCTTCCAAAATTCAAATCAATAATCCTATCTGTAATAATCGGAATTTCCCGATTAACAATCGGCAAAACCGCTAATTCACCGATTACTCCTTTATATCTTTTATCTTTCGGATTAACCGCTACCGCCATATCTCCAAGCATAGTTTCCGGCCTAGTGGTCGCTACTGTAACATACTCATTTTTTCCCCCTTTAAGAGGATAACGAATAAACCATATTTTCCCCTTTTTTTCTTTATGTTCTAACTCCAAATCAGACAAACTCGTTTGGCATCTTGGGCACCAATTAATTACTCTTTTATCGTGAAAAACCCATCCTTTTTTATAGTAATGCAAAAAAGCCTGTTGAACGGCTTTGGTATATTGATCGTCCATTGTAAATCTTGTCCTTGACCAATCACAGGAGGCACCCAATCTTTTAAGTTGCTCTAAAATAGAATCGCCATATTCTCTTTTCCATTTCCAAACTTCTTCGATAAATTTTTTTCTTCCTAAGTCAAAACGACTTTTACCTTTTTTTCTAAGGTCTTTCTCAACCACATTTTGGGTAGCAATCCCAGCATGATCAGTTCCGGGAATCCAAACCGTCTTGAACCCCTGCATCCTTTTCCACCTAATAAGGGTATCTTGAATAACCACATTAAGGGAATGTCCCATATGAAGAACTCCAGTTATGTTTGGAGGGGGAATAACCATTGAATAGACCTTTTTGTGCCTTTTCCCCAATTTATCGGGATTAAAAAAACCTTCCTTCTCCCAAAAGTTATAAATTTTTTTCTCAATTTTCCCCGGCTGGTAATTTTTATCCATAGATGTTTAAGAATTCTTTTTCTTTAAGAATTTTAATACCTAATTTTCGAGCCCTTTCAAGTTTAAGGCCCGGCTCGTCTCCCGCAATTAAAAAGTCCGTTTTTGCAGTCACTGAATCGGAGACATTCCCTCCCATTTCTCTTATCTTTTTCTTGGCCATTTCTCGACTTAGAGATTTTAATTTTCCAGTCAGAACAAACATCTTTCCTTTTAATTTTTGACTTTTAATTCCCTCTTTCTGATTTACCCCTACCCCTGCTTCTTCCATTTTTTTTAAAATCCGAATATTTTTTTCTCGGCGAAACCAACCATAAATGTTTTTACCAACTGTCGGACCTATGTCTTTGATTGATTCCAGGTCATCTAAGGACAATTTTTGAAATATTTTAATTATCTCATTAATCTTTATTTTTTCACCTTTCATTTTTAATTTCTGGGCCAAAAGCGCGGATGTTTCTTCGCCAACTCCGCCTATCCCCAAAGCACAGATAAATTTTTCAAGGTCAATTTTCTTTTTTAACTCTATAGAACTGATTAAATTAGTGGCCGATTTCTTTTCAAACCTTTCCATTGGCATTAAATCGCTTTCTTTTAGCTTAAAAATGTCAGCTGGGTCATTTATTAGTTTTTCTTCAACTAACTGGTCTATAATTTTTGGACCCAATCCTTCTATATTAAAGGCCTTCCGAGAAACAAAATAATCAAGATATTTTTTCTGGCGAGCCGAACATTTTAAATTAGGACAGCGAAAAGCGACCTCTCCTTTTTTTCTAATCAATACCGTTTTACAGATTGGACATTCATGGGGCATTTTAAACTCTTTTTCCTCCCCGGTTCTTAGTTCTTTAAAGACCTTGATGATATCGGGGATAACATCGCCGGCCCTTCCGACAATAACCGTGTCGCCAATTTTAACCCCCAATCTTTTAATTTCATCATCATTATGAAGAGTGGCTCTACTTATAATCACACCTCCGACATTAACCGGTTTCAAATAAGCCACTGGAGTTAAGACCCCCGTTCTCCCCACTTGAACTCTTATATCTTTTACAATTGTTTCCGATTGCTTCAATGGGAATTTGTAAGCAATTGCCCCCCGTGGGGCTTTCCCGGTGACTCCTAATTTTTCGAATATCTCATTGGAGTTTATTATAATGACAACTCCATCAATTTCATAGGGCAACTTTCCTCTATTCTCCCGCCAATATTTATAATAATCAAAAACTTTTTCAATATCTGGGCAATACCTACTATACTGATTATTTGTCTTAAATCCTAATGCCTCCAAAATTATGTGGCTTTCCGAATGTTTCTCTTGGCCAAAATCAGTTCTTAAATCGTAGATATTAGAGTTAAGTCCCCGAGAAGCGATAACCTTAGGGTTAAGCTGACGAATAGAGCCCGCTGCTGTATTTCTAGGGTTAGAGTAGGGAGGCAAACCATTTTTTTCCCTTTGCCGGTTAATTTTTTCAAACATCTTCTTGTCGATAATAACTTCTCCCCGGACAACAACTTTCTCTAATTTCTTTTTCTTTAAGCCAAACGCTAACTTTTCAAATTTTTTTCTATTTAGCTCCTTGATGGCATCCTCAATATCTCTTAGTTTTAAGGGGATGGCTTCAATCGTCTTTAGGTTATCCGTTACATCCTCGCCAATTATACCATCTCCCCTTGTTAGTCCCGTTTTAAAAACTCCCGACTCGTATATTAATTCTATCGCCAATCCATCAAGTTTTGGTTCACAAAAGAAATCCACATTATTCTTATCCGATTGATTTAAAAGTTTCAAGTTTCTTTTAAACCAGTCCCTGATATCATCTTCTGAAAAAGCATCATTGAAAGAAATCATCGGTTGAAAATGGGGAACTTTTTTAAATTTTTCCAAGGGCTTTCCGCCAATTCTTTGAGTTGGAGAATCAGGACTAATAAGAGACGGATATTTTTTTTCCAAATCAAAAAGTTCTTTTTTAAAAGAATCCAAGGCCTCCGAAGAAATTTCTTCTTTATCAAGAACATGATACAAATATCGATGATGATTGATAATATTGCGAAGTTTTTCTACTCGCTCCCGCGCTTGTTGAATAGACATAATCTGAAAATTTTAAATTGTTATAGTTGTTATAGCTATTATAATGTCTAATTAAATCCCAAATCCCAATCAAATCCTAAATCCTAATTTCTAAACCCTAAACAAATCATAATGACCAAATATTAAAATTCAAAACCCAAGTTTTCGCGACGAGAGATTACTCTCGTCTTGACTCGCTTTTACTTCGTAAAAACTCATTAGTAATTAGTAATTTTATTTAGTATCTTGCCTCAATCGCTCTTTTTGTATTCTTAAAAACCCCGACTGATTTTATAACCGTGTTTTCTCCGACCGTTACGGAAACATTATAACTTGCCCCCCCTAAATTAGAGGAGACATCTCCACCCCCCCCTTCCTTTAAAATATTATAAAGAGAATGCTCTATCCCGCTGTCGGAAGCAAAAAAGGCAACCACCGAATCGCCCACGCTTTGAGTGATTTTTAATTGATTAACCGAAAGATTGACCAAAGACAAAAGAACCGTCATCAAAACGGATAAAATCAAGACCACAAAATAAAGAGAGATTCCTTCGTTTTTAAATTTTCGAAAATTGAAAATGGAAGGTCTTGAAAAACTTTTTTGTGTGTTATCTTTTTTAATTTTCATATTTTTCCATTTAACGAAAAATATCCAAGTCCCTTTGGGAAACGGTACTTTCTAACTTTATTTCTTGAGGGGATTCTCCTGTCGTTTTTAGGTCTAAAACGAAAGTAATTCTCGGTTGAATAGTGTCCGTTTGACTTTGCCCCAAGACCTCAAAAATTAAGCCCTCAACTTTAATTACCGAAGATGTCAAATTATGGCTAACACCTTCTTTTGATACTTTTAAAATTTCATCTTCCAAGAAAAACTCCCGACAATTCCCCTGATAATCCAAAAACTTTATCCCATCCCCATCATGGGTAATTTCAAAATTATCTTTTTTCTTAATACAAATGCCTCCGAGGTCTTTTCGGGCCATTCTTAAAGCCCGGCTCATATATTCGCTCAAATAAGAGGTTTCGTTCAAAAGAGAAATTGATGATAAATTCTTCTTCTGATTTCTAAAAGCCGAACCAAAAAGGCCGAAAAAAGCGGTGATAACAATGGCAAAAACGGTTATCGTCACCAATATCTCAACAAGGGTAAATCCTTTGCGCATAAATTTCTAACTATTTACCGAGTTTTCACGGAGTGAAAACGAAGGTGGAGATGAAGACAAGGTCTTCATCGACTATAACCGAGCTTTCGCGGAGTGAGATATACTCAATGAACACTTCGTGTTCATTTCGACTCACTTGCTTCGCAAGTTCATAGGCGATGAGGGATTACCCTCATCTTGACTCACCCACTTCGTGGGTTCGTAAACGAAGGTGGA